>Ga0214472_10007008_pt1 | contig 11820 bp, 14 predicted proteins | sample RVTome_6_FD_207662 | JGI IMG/M metagenome (GOLD analysis project Ga0214472, IMG submission 207662) | Soil microbial communities from uranium-contaminated site in the Upper Colorado River Basin, Wyoming, United States - RVT140D175 | ecosystem: Environmental > Terrestrial > Soil > Contaminated >...
TGGGTAGCGCCCTGATCCGGGTAATGCTAGAATCCCCCCGAGACCAACTGATCGCCAGTGCCAGCGCCCTGGTCGCGGAACTGGCCGGGATGCCATTTCCGGTAAAGGGAGGGACTGCCTGATGCTTGTATGCCGAGGAATCCGGGGGGCCACTACCACCGGAGAAAACACCGATGCCGCAATCTACGCCGCCACCAGGGAGCTACTAGCGCAGCTTATCGAGGCCAACCAGGTTGTGGAAGAAAATGTGGCGGCGGCTTACTTTACCGTCACCACCGATTTGAACGCTGCCTATCCGGCCGCCGCGGCCCGACAATTGGGCTGGAACACGACGGCGTTAATGTGCTCCACCGAAATCCCCGTCCCCGGCAGCCTGCCCCGTTGCATCAGGGTGATGGTGCTGTACAACACCGACAAATCCCAGCGGGAGATGGTGAACATCTACCTGAACGGGACCGATGCCTTGCGGAAGCAAGGGGTCGAGTCAATCTAGGACCACGGCCGCTATCGGCCCTGCCAGGTAGTCCGCCAGTTCATACTTGATTTTCGCCGGAGGCCAGTTCGTCCTCAAACTGGACCAATTCCTCGGCGTACCGCAAGACCTGTTCCTGCCGATGGGGGTCAACCTCCCGGCTTTCCAGGTACAGCCGCACCGCCTGAATTGGTTGCAGCCCTTCGGCCACATCCCTCCCCAGACGGGTGCGGCGGGAGCCGGCCAGTTCGCGACTGATGGCCGCGATGTAATGTGCGCCGTCAAGGGCCTGCCGGATGTCCGGGTCCCGCAGGTGAGGTTCCAACTCCGAGGGAAGGCTGATGCGCACCCGTACTATTGCGCCGATCACGTTATTTCTGGCGATGGCTCGAATCACCGCACCAGTGGGATCAAGTTCACCGGAGTCGATTCTTACGTCCACCGTCACGAAAGGGCGGGCGCCCACGGGATGGAACTGGAAGTTGACCATCCGCTGGCCCTGGGGCGCTGACGGGTCGATATCCACGATGCAGAAGCCCTTCTGGTCGGCCTCTTCGCTGAAGTCCACTGGCTGAAGGCTGCCCGAGTACACCACCATTGGCGGGTCCGAGCGCAGCACCTGGTGTTTGTGGATGTGTCCCAGTGCCACATACTCCAGCTGGGGTTGATGCACTGCGCTGACCAGCAGGATGTGGTCCTGGCCCAACATCATCGACCTTTCCGTCCCGACGGTGGCTCCGCTGATGGTGGCATGAGCGGTGAGAATCGCTGGGACCTCCGGGTCGAGGTTCCTGACCCGGTCTTCGATGGCTGCCGTCATGCGGCCTTCGATCTCCTGGCGGACTTCGTCAATGGACAACCCCCGCGAGTCTTCCCGACTGAGGATCCCGCCCCGTCGAGGCCAGGGCACCGCCACAATCTGGAGCGGCCCGCTCCTGGTGCTGACGGTGTAGGTCTGGAGGCGGTCGCCGATGTGTACGTTGGGCACTTGCAAGGTGGGGAAGATATCCACCGCGGTGGCCCGGCTGGTGGCATTGGGCAGGTCGTGGTTGCCCACCAGCAAAAAGACCAGGATGCCCGCCTCGGTGAGATTGAGCAGCCGTTTGGCAAACTCCCGCTGGTGGGTCTGGGATGGGTCGCGGCCCTTATAGGCGTCCCCGGCCAACAGCACCAGGTCTACGTTCTCGGTCAGGGCAAACTCCACCACCTGGTCCAGCGAGGCCAGAAAATCGCCCAGCCGCGTGGACAGGCCGGTGGCCGGGTCGATACGCCCGTAGTTCTCTACGCCGATGTGCAGGTCAGAAAAGTGCAGGATGCGCATGGTGAACGCCCCAGATGGTCCTGAACCAATCATATAATATCACGGGTCAATATTAACCTGACGATGAAGATCCAGGAAGCTCAAAATGAAGCTCAGGAAGCTCAAAATGAAGCTCAAAATGACGTTAAGAAAATGACGTTAAGAATCCGAACTCTGGTTGACTGGGAAAGCTGAGTTGCAACTCCTCAGGTGTAACTCTGTAACTCGATGAAGCGAATTGGTCGATATCCCCTGCCGTTCTCGAACTTGGTGCGGCTACGTTGACAATCCCCCCCAACCTACCTAGAATCGGTACTGGGACACGACATTCACCAGGATTCTACAGGTAAGCTGCGATATGACCATCGTTAAGCAATTATATTCACTCCAGGAGCTTGATCTGGCTTTGGACCTGATTAGAAGCCAGAAAGCGGTGGCGGAGAAAGAGCTGACCGCCCGGCTGGCGCTGGAGAAAATTGAACGGTCCCTGGAAGAAGACCGCCGGCGGCTGGAGGAGATTCAAAGCAGTCACCGGATGCAGCAAATAGAAGCGGAAGTTCTGCGCCAACGTTCCAGCGCGCTGGATGGACAGCTTTACAGCGGTGAAGTCGCCAACCCCCGGGACCTGCCCTCCCTGCAGTTGGAGGCAAGCAACGTAAAAGCTCAGGTCGACCAGAAAGAAATTCTACTCCTGGAGTTGTCGGTGCGGGCAGAAGATACCCGCCACCGGATTGCCGATCTGGGAAAAGAGTTGGCCGAAGTGCAAGAAGCCTGGAAGCTCCGCCAGGCCTACCTGAACGAGCAGGTCGCCTCGTTGACCGCCGAAGAGCAGGAATTGTCGGCGCAGCGAAGCCAACTGGCCCAGACCCTGGACCAATCAGAAGTTCACAAGTACGACGCGCTGCGCCGGAGCAAGGGCGGCACCGCGGTGGCCAGGGTAGAACGAGGCCTCTGCCAGTCCTGCCGGATGTCGCTGCCCAGCCAGCACCTGCAACGGGCGCGGGCTGGTCGGCAGACGGTAAACTGCAGTAGCTGCGGTCGCATGCTGCTCTTTCTAGGTTAGCCATCCTCTTTACCTGGCCACCATCGCTTGACCCCCCTCCGCCATTATGCTAGAGTGCCGCTGAGAGGGTCAGGCAGACCGGGTGACCGCCGTTCCGGCCAGTTCGGAAGGGAGGAAAGTCCGGGCTCCACTGGACGGGGTGCTGGGTAACTCCCAGGATTCTGCAGCGATGCGGAAGACGGAAAGTGGCACAGAAACATACCGCCATCGAGTTCATCCGTAAAGGCAAGGGAGCACTTGACGCGATGGGCGTGAAGTCGATGGTAAGGGCGAAATCGGACGGTAAGAGCGTCCGGTCGTCTGCGGTGACGCAGCGACGGCCAAACCCCACCTGGAGCAAGGCCGAATAGGGGGACAATGGGTGTCCGGCCCGTCCCCGGGTTGGCTGCTTGACCCCGATGGTAACATCGTACCACCTCGATATTATCGGGGCGGTTTCTGACGGTTCCGCCGCCAGAGGGCTAGACAGATGGTCACCACCCCAACATCTGCAAAGGGTTGGGGTACAGAACCCGGCTTACAGGTCGGCTCGGCCCTCTCACTGTTGCTCAATCCACCCCCACCAATTATGATGAAATGCAATACTCGCCCGGGCGTTAATTTGCCTTCGGGAGGCCGATAAACATTAATGTACCTGGATTTGCATTCTCACTCGGTTTCCTCCGACGACTCCAGGGCCACCGTCGAGCAGTACGTAAAATGGATGCAGGTGTTGCGCAAGCGGGGCTACACCGTGGATGGCATTGTTCTAACCGAACACCGCAAGTTCGACTTCGACAAGGACTACTCGCAACTGGCCGCCGAGTACGGCGTTTTAATCCTCAAGGGTTCGGAGTTGGATACCCTCTACGGTCATTTCCTGGTTTACGGGGTTAACCAGGGCCTGACCGAAGACCTGGACTTTTCCAACGTGCGCCTGGACTCCCGGGAGTTGATGCGAGCCGCCCGACAGCACGGCGCGCTGGCTATCCCGGCCCATCCAGGACGCTTCGGCATCGGTCTGATGGACTACATGGAGCAGGGCGAGCGGTTTGAGGACGTCCATATTGTAGAACGACTCAATGGTGGCAGCCGCGCTGGCGAAAATGAGCGCGCTGCAGAGTTGTGTGCTCAGCAAGGTTATCTGGGCACCGGCGGCAGCGATGCCCATCTGGCCAGCCATATCTGCGCCTGCGTCACCGATTTTCCGGCGACTATACGTAACGAGCAGGAGCTGGTGGCAGCGCTCATTTCGGGAGAGTTCAAGCCGGTCCGCCTTGAGGAAACCAAAAACGGTTCGGTCTAGCCAGGAGTTCAATTCAAGTAGATTTATTCCAAGTAGATTTATTCAAGGAGCCCGATTCATGGTCATGGAACTGGAATACGACCGGTCGCTGTACGGCAAAGAGCATGAGGCCGGTCCCTTTGAAGTCACCAGGGAGATGATTCAGGCTTTCAGCCGGAGCATCGGCGAAACCGGCGCGGTGTTCAACGATGAGGCAGCGGCCCAAGCCGCCGGCTATCGCAGCGTCGTGGCGCCGCCGACTCTGTGCACGCTGTACGTGCGGCGGGTCGAGCTTCCCGACATAAACCTCAAGTTTGGCCGAACGCGCTTCCATGCTGGTCAGCGGGTGCAGGCCAGAGCCCCTATCCTCGCCGGCGACTTTCTGACTGCTTCGTCCCACCTGAAGGAAGTGTACCCCAAGACCGGCCGCAGTGGGACCATGGTGTTTATCGTTTGGGAGACCACCTTCCGCAACCAGAAGGGCGAGGTGGTGGCGGATGTACAGGAATCCTACGCGGCCAGGGAGTAGTCCATGACCCAGCAGCAAGTATCCTATTTTGAAGATGTGGAACTGGGTGACGAGATTGGCCCTTTGCAGAAGGTGGCGGCGGATGAGGGGGTGGTCGAGTTCTGCCGGATATGGGGAAATCCCATGCCCAACCGGTTTACCGACGGGGAAATAGCCGCCAGGGCCAGGCTAGCCGGCCCAATCCTACCCGGGGTGATGAGCATGGCCATTATGGCCCAGTTGCTCACCCAATGGGGCGGCCCCGGGGCTTTGAAAGACCTGGACCTGGTATTCCGGCAGCCGGTGCCCCATAACCAGCCGCTGAACATCACGGCCACAATTACCGACACCCGGCAGGAAAAAGGTGAGAACCTGGTGGAGTGCGACATTCTGATGACCGGCGCCGCCGGTGAGCGGTACGTCGGTGGGACAGCGCTGCTGAGCCTGCCCAGCAAGAGCAAATAGTCCGGTCCAGTGGTCGTCCAACCAGAAAATACCCGCCACCGGCCGGTAATGGCCGTGACTGGCTCCAACGCCCGGCCCCTGGCGTTGGACATCCGCGACCTGACCGTCCGCTACAACAACGTGCTGGCACTGGAGCACGTCACTTTTTCGGTGGCTCAAGAGGAAATCGTTGGTATCATTGGTCCCAATGGTTCCGGCAAGTCCAGCCTGATGAAGTGCATCATGGGACTGGTCAGGCCCAGGCAGGGAACAATCCTGGTCATGGGCCAGCCCAATACCGAACAGCGCAAGCTGATCGGCTACATGCCTCAGATTGAGGATGTCGAGTGGGACTTTCCGGTGACGGTGGCCGATGTGGCTCTGATGGGCCGCTACGCCCGGAGGGGCCTGTTCCGCCGGCCTACCCGAGAGGACCGGGCAGCGGCTGATGCCACTCTGCAACGACTGGGCATGTACGATATTCGGCGACGGCTCATCGGCGAGTTGTCGGGAGGACAGCGGCGACGGGTGCTCCTGGCGAGGGCGCTGGTGAATCACCCCTCGGTCTTGTTGATGGACGAACCGATGGCCGGTCTGGACGCCAGGGCCCAACACCGGCTGCTTGACATAATGAACGAACTGCGGGACGAAGGCACCACCATCGTGCTGAGCACCCACGACCTGTCGTGCGTTTCCACCTGCGCCGCCAGGGTCGTCTGTCTAAATCAGCGTCTGATCGCGTTTGGTGACCCGGCGGAGGTGTTAACCGAGAAAGTTCTCAACCAGACCTTCGGCACCCATCTGCTGTTGGTGCACCTGGACGGCCAGGCCTACGCCTATCAGCATCACACCCACCCCAGTCCGGCAACAACTGAACCACCTGATCCTGAACCGGAAGCGCAGCAATTGCAATAGAGGATATGCGATGTCTCTCGACCGTGCCGAAGTCGAACACCTGGCCTCGCTGGTCCGAATCGGTCTCACCAATGACGAAATTGAAACCCTCCGCGACCAGTTATCCGATATCCTGGAGCAGTTTCAAGTGTTGCGGGAACTGGATACCCGCGGGGTCATTCCCACCGGGCACGCTGGTAACCTGGCAACGGTGATGCGGGATGACCTGCCCGGCGACTGTCTGACCGTTGCCAAAGTGATCAGCAACGCTCCCCGCACCGAAGGCGGCTTGATCCGGGTGAAAGCGGTTCTGGAGGAATAGTTTTGGCGGAACTCTGGCAACTGACCATCCAAGAGGCGCACCAGCGTCTCCTCCGGCGGGAGATCAGTTCGGTTGATTTGACCCGGGCCTGTTTAGACCGTATCGGTCAGGTCGAGGATCGGGTCAAGGCCTTTGTGACTATCACCGAAATGGGGGGCTTGCAGCAGGCGCGGGCCGCCGACCGCCGGATCGCTGCCGGCGACGCCACCCCGCTGACCGGAATTCCGGTGCAAATCAAAGACCTGATCTGCACCAGGGGTATCCGCACCACCTGCGCATCGCGGATGCTGGAGAACTATATACCGGTTTATGACGCCACCGCGGTGTCCAAATTGCTGGACGCTGGGGCGGTGCTGCTGGGCAAGGGAAATATGGACGAGTTTGGGATGGGGTCGTCCTGCGAAAACTCGGCCTTCTTTCCGTCCAGCAATCCCTGGGACCTGGCGCGGGTTCCCGGCGGCAGCAGCGGCGGCGCAGCGGCTGCGGTAGCGTCGGGAGAGGTTACCTACGCCCTCGGTTCCGACACCGGCGGCAGCGTTCGGCAGCCCTCGTCCCTCTGCGGCGTGGTTGGTCTCAAACCCACCTACGGTCTGGTCAGCCGGTACGGGTTGGTGGCTTATGCGTCTTCCCTGGACCAGATAGGCCCGATTGCTCAGGATGTCACCGACTGCGCCCTGGTGTTGAATGCCATTACCGGGCAGGACCCGAAAGACTCAACCTCCCTACCCAAACCGCCCGGGGACTACATCCAAGCCTTGACCGGGAACATCCGGGGGCTGCGTCTGGGTGTGCCCGAGGAGTATTATGTTGAGGGGATGCAGACTGGGGTCCGCGCTGCGGTGGCAAAAGCCATCGGTGTTCTGGAATCCCTGGGGGCCATGGTGGTCCCGGTATCGTTGCCCACCACCAGATACGCGCTGGCCTGTTACTACATCATCGCTCCATCGGAATGTTCGGCCAACCTGGCCCGTTATGATGGTGTCAAGTACGGCTACTCCTACCAGGACACCGACAACCTGCTGGAGGCGATGGAACAGACCCGACAGCACGGGTTTGGCATGGAGGTCAAGCGACGGATCATGCTGGGCACCTACGCCCTGTCCTCAGGCTACTACGACGCCTACTACTTGAAAGCGCAGCAAGTGCGTACGCTGATCCGCGAAGATTTCGCGCGAGTTTTCCAGGAAGTGGATGCCCTGGTCACGCCAACCTCGCCAGTGGTGGCCTTCCCTCAGGGAGAAAAAATCGGCGACCCGGTGCAGATGTATCTGATCGACGTGTGCACTTTGCCGGTCAACATAGCTGGCCTGCCTGCCATCTCGGTGCCCTGCGGATTCGCTCAGGGCCTGCCGGTGGGCCTGCAACTGATTGGCCCGCCTCTGGCTGAAGCAACCCTGTTGCGCATTGGCCATGCCTACGAGCAGGCGACGGAGTGGCACAAAGCACGGCCGGAACTGTAGGTGTAATCCATGCAGAGTTGCGTTGACCTTCAACGCGCTCTGGCCAACACTCTCACTTCTTTTGACAGGCGGTCTCCCAGATGGTCCTTCTCCACTTCCAGGTCATAGTGGGACTGGAGGTTTAGCCAGAATCGCTCGGATGTGGCGAAGTAACGCGACAGCCTTAACGCTGTATCTGCCGAGATAGCGCGCTTACCCTGGACGATTTCATTGATCCGGCGTGGGTGAACGCCGATATCCTTGGCCAGGCGATATTGGGTGATGCCCAGAGGCTTCAAATATTCCTCTAGCAGGATCTCCCCAGGGTGTATGGACGTTAGCTTGTCTGAGGACACTATTGTCTCCTGGTGATAAGCTCCCAATAATAGTTAGTGATAGTCGGTAATCTCCACCTGGTATGCATCAACGGACCTCCAGAAGAAGCAAATCCTCCACTGGTCATTGATCCGGATGCTATGCTGACCTCTACGGGTTCCAGATAAAAGCTCCAGTCGATTTCCGGGAGGAACACTCAAGTCTTCTAGAGTTTCAGCGGCGTGCAGGATTGCCAGTTTGCGCTGGGCTGCCCGCAAAATGTCGGGCGGTAATCTGGTGGGCCGCAATCTTTCGAAAACTTGTTGGGAGTCACGGTTGCGGAAGCTTCTAATCACCTCGCCTAATAATAACGTGACGCGATAATAGCGTCAAGCGCTAGTACGTACTTGACCGACGAATGGTAATAATTGGCCCCTGTTCTCAGGATTGCCACGATGCTAAAATCGATCAACGGGAGGTGATGTTATGCGTCGGAGTAAAGTCAAAGAAATACTGGCCCGGGACAGCGCGGGCGGCCAGGTCCTGGTCCAGGGTTGGGTCAAGACCCGACGCTCCTCTGGGGCGGTCTCATTCATCCAGATCAGTGACGGGTCTACTCTCAGCGACCTTCAAGTGGTGGTACAGGAATCCTTGCCCGATTACCCCTTGGCCGAGACGCTGACCACCGGGTGCAGCATCAGCGTCGAAGGAGAACTGGTCCAGTCTCAGGGAAAGGGACAGAAGTACGAGGTCCAGGCCGCCAAACTGGAAGTGCTGGGTCTGGCCGACCCGGAAACCTATCCGCTGCAAAAGAAACGGCACACCCTGGAGTTCCTTCGAGAAAACGCCCATCTCCGGCCCCGCACCAACACCTTTGGCGCCGTCGCCCGGGTGCGCAACACCACCGCCTACGCCATTCACAGCTTCTTCCAGGCCCGGGGTTTCCAGTACATTCAGACGCCCATGATTACCGCCAGCGATGCGGAGGGCGCCGGTTCCATGTTCCGGGTAACCACCCTGGACCTGCATGACCTGCCGAAAAAAGACGGCGCGGTGGATGCCGCTGAAGACTTCTTCGGCAAGCCGACCTTTTTGACCGTCAGCGGCCAGCTCGAGGCGGAGATTTTCGCCCTGGCCCTGTCCGATGTTTACACCTTTGGTCCGACCTTCCGGGCTGAAAACTCCAACACTTCGCGACACCTGGCCGAGTTCTGGATGGTGGAGCCGGAGGTGGCTTTCTGCGACCTGGACGGCCTGGCGGACCTGGCCGAGGACTTCCTCAAGCACGTATTCGGCCAGGTTCTGGAGAACTGCCCGGAAGACCTGGCGTTCTTCAATCAGTGGTACGATAAGAGCGCTACCGCCACGTTGGAGGCAATCGTAAAATCCAACTTTGAGCGGCTGACCTACACCGAGGCCATCGACATCCTCAAAAACTCCGGGGAGAGTTTCGAGTTTCCGGTGGAGTGGGGCCTGGACTTGCAGTCGGAGCACGAGCGGTACATCACCGAAAAGAAGATTGGCAAGCCGGTGGTAGTCACCGATTATCCCAAGGGGATCAAGGCCTTTTACATGCGGGTCAACGACGACGACCAGACGGTGCGGGCAATGGACCTCCTGGTGCCCAGAATCGGCGAGATTATCGGCGGCAGCCAGCGAGAGGAGCGCCGGGATATCCTGCTGGAGCGCATGAAGCAGGCGGGTATGGATGAGAAAGACTACTGGTGGTACCTGGACCTGCGCCAGTATGGCACCGTGCCCCACGCCGGATTTGGGCTGGGTTTTGAGCGTACGGTGCAGTTTATCACCGGCATGCAGAACATCCGGGACATCATTCCCTTTCCCCGAACCCCCAAAAACGCCGAGTTTTAATTTGTTTATGGCGCGCCCTTACATTTGACTCTCCAACTTGGCCCCGAATATAATGGGGCATCGTTACGAAAACAGTAGACCAAAACAGTAGACCATGGAAGGAGAATTCATGACCACCCACGAAGCGGTGCTGCACCCGCCGGCGCTGATCAACGAGTTGAAAAAGAACCATGTTACCCACATTGTCTGGCTGCCCGACAGCGAGACCAACTTTATGTACCACATGCTGATGGCCGAGCCGTCAATCGACCTGGTGCCGGTGTGCCGTGAGGGCGAGACCATGGCCATCGCCGCCGGTCTCTGGGTGGGCGGCAAGAAACCGGTGGTGCTGATTCAGAACACCGGCATCTTCGAGTCTGGAGACTCCATTCGGGGCCTGGGACTGGACATCAACCAGCCTCTGGTGATGCTCATCGGCTACCGGGGTTGGACCCGCCGCGGGCCTACTCCGGATTCAGCGGCCCGATTTATCGAACACATACTGCACGCCTGGGGGCTAAACTACTACCTGATTGAATCCGACGCAGATGCCAACCGGATTAGCTTCGCCATTGAGGAAGCCGATCGGACACAAAAACCGGTGGGTGTGCTGATTGGCGCCGAGTTCGGGTCCGAGTAAGCGATTCGATTTCGAGTAAACGATCGAGTAAACGACGAGGAGGGATGATAGTCAATGATTAAAAACCAGGACGCAGTACGAGTAATCGACAGCAAGCGCAACCACGCGTTGATCGTGCCCACCATGAACGCCAACAACGTCCATTTTGGACTGCCCACCGTCACCACCAACCAGAAGATGGACCTGCCGGTTTCGGGAGCCATGGGCAAGGCTTCTTCCCTGGCCCTCGGCCTGGCTCTGGCCCAACCCGGCAAGAAGGTGTTCTGCCTGGACGGCGACGGCAGTCTGCTGATGAACCTGGGTACGATGGTCACGCTGGCCAACAAAGCGCCCAGAAACCTGTACCATTTCCTCTTCAACAACGGTGTCTACGCCGTAACCGGCGGTCAGCCGATACCCGGATCGGGTCAGACCGACTGGGAGAACCTGGCCAGAGCCGCCGGTTACGCCGCGGTCTTCTCCTTCGAAAATCTGGAGGACCTGACCACCGGAATGGATGAGGTATTGGCCGCCGTGGGGCCGGTCTTTATCCACCTGGCAGTTGAGCCGGAGATCGAGAACACGCCGGTGCAGTTCCGCACCCGGCCCACCCGCACCGTGCAGCAGGCATTCCGAGAATTGCCGGAGGCCCTGGGCGTTCGCTAGTTGACCAGAAACCAGAATACGCCAGGTAACCATACCGGGACGCCAGCTTGATTGCCGTCCCGGTTCCTTTTATAGTGGATTTTGTAATGGATTCAAGTCGGTATAAGGCGAAGGCGATGTTAAGGACCCTGGGCAAGGGGCTGCTGGCTCGCTTGCTGGCTTATGCCGTCATCGGCCTGGGATTCTGGTTGCTGTTTCAAGGGTTCCTGGGACCCAATATACTTCTGGGCATATTGGGTGGCGCCATGATTCCCTCCGGGATGTACCTGATCGTCACCGCCAGGCGGGGGCCCAACCTGCCCCAGAACCTGACTCGAGATGATAACCAGAAGCCAGGAGATGAACCGGTGGATCAGGATGAACCGGTGGATAACGAGAAGGAGGAAGCCCCGATTGATCCCATCCATGATCCCATCCATGATCCCATCGATAGAAGCCGCTAGGGCCATTGGTTTCCACCGGAAGGATGCCCTGGTGGTGGCTACATCGGCAGCCCTTCGGGACTGGAATCAAGTGTCCCAACGTCGCGATCTGGACATTGACCTCACTGACTGTATGGACCGCGCCCCGGCGGTGGGTCTGGGTCTTTCCCTGGCCCGCCCCGATCGGAAGGTGTTGGTCCTGGACTGCGATGCAACCCTCCGCACCGATCTGGCTGGTCTG
>Ga0214472_10007013_pt1 | contig 11814 bp, 8 predicted proteins | sample RVTome_6_FD_207662 | JGI IMG/M metagenome (GOLD analysis project Ga0214472, IMG submission 207662) | Soil microbial communities from uranium-contaminated site in the Upper Colorado River Basin, Wyoming, United States - RVT140D175 | ecosystem: Environmental > Terrestrial > Soil > Contaminated >...
GTCGTCACAAGCCGTTTTTTGACGGATACCGGCCGCAGTTCTATTTTCGGACGACGGACGTGACGGGAGTGTCGAAGCTTCCCGAGGGCCGGGAGATGGTGATGCCGGGGGACAACGTAAAGATGGATGTGGAGCTGATCACGCCGATCGCGATGGAAGAGGGTCTTCGGTTCGCGATCCGCGAGGGCGGCCGTACCGTGGGGGCCGGCGTCGTCTCCAAGATCCACGAGTAAGCGAACACCCGGCGGGCGCCCGGTTGCCGGCGTCGAAGGAAAACGCTAGGTCAGTAGCTCAATTGGTAGAGCACCGGTCTCCAAAACCGGGGGTTGCGGGTTCAAGTCCTGCCTGACCTGCCAGCATCGGCGGCGGCCCGCCCGGGGACCCGGGCGGAGTCGCCGCGCAGAGGAAACCGATCATGTCCATCCCCCAGCGTTTGACCGCGTTCCTGCATTCGGCGTGGCTCGAGTCCAAGAAGGTCACCTGGCCCTCGCGCGACGAGCTCCGGGAGTCGACGATCGTGGTCGTGGTGGCCACCTTCATCGTGATGCTCTATTTGTTCGTGGTCGACCGGGCGCTGTCGCTGGTCCTCGACTTCATCATCAAGTAGGTCCGGCATGGAACTCAAGTGGTACGTGATCCACACCTATTCGGGTCACGAGAACAAGGTCAAGAAGAACCTCGATCGCACCATCAAAAACGCCGGGCTCGAAGACCGTTTCGGCCGGATCGTGGTGGCGACCGAAGACATCGCGGAGATGAAGGACGGCAAGCGGGTGGTGTCGCGGCGCAAGACATTCCCCTCCTACGTGCTCATCGAGATGGCGCTCGACAACGACACCCAGTCCCTGGTCTCCGGGGTCACCGGGGTCACCCGGTTCGTGGGGTCGGGGCAGGAGCCGGTGGCCCTCTCCGAGACCGAGGTCAACCGCCTCCTCGGGCAGATCGACGAGTCCAAACCGCGCGAGCCCCTGGAAGTCCCCTACAAGGTGGGGGAGCACGTGAAGGTCATCGACGGGCCGTTCACCGACTTCACGGGCGTGGTCGACGAAGTCAACGGCGAACGCGGCAAACTCAAGGTCATGGTGTCCATCTTCGGCCGGGCCACTCCGGTGGAGCTGGACTTCCTGCAAGTGAATCCGGTCTGACCGGACACCGGCCCGTCCGGGCCGGCCATTCCGCGGTTCCGAGAGACGGATCCGCAATCTCGCACGCACCTCGACGCATCCGGCCTGGAGCCGGGTGAGCTTCCGGAGGGAGAGATGGCACAAGTCGTCGAAAAGACGGTGAAACTGCAGATTCCGGCGGGAAGCGCCACCCCCGCCCCGCCCGTCGGCCCCGCGCTCGGCCAGGCGGGCGTGAACATCATGGAGTTCTGCAAGCAGTTCAACGCCCGCACCCAGGCGCAGGCGGGTTTGATCATTCCCGTGGTGATCAGCGTCCACAAGGACAAGTCGTTCGTCTTCATCACCAAGACCCCTCCCGCGGCGGTGCTGCTCAAGCGGGCGGCCAACCTGGCCAAGGGATCGGGGGAGCCCAACCGGAACAAGGTGGGCACGGTGACGCGGGCCCAGCTCAAGGAGATCGCCGAGCTCAAGGAGCCCGATCTCAATGCGGCGTCCGTCGACGCCGCCATCCTCATGATCGCGGGCACCGCCCGCAGCATGGGCATCGAGGTGGAGGGCTGACATGAAACGAGGCAAACGATACGTGAAGGTGTCGGCCGAAGTGCCCCGGGGCCCCTACACGGACCTGGGCGAGTTGATCGAGTCGCTCAAGAAGACCGCGTCGGCCAAGTTCGACGAGACGGTGGAGATCTCCACCAGTCTGGGCGTCGATCCCCGGCACGCCGACCAGCTGGTCCGCGGGACCGTGGTCCTGCCCCACGGCACCGGAAAATCGGTGCGGGTGCTGGTGTTCGCCAAGGGGGAGAAGGAAAACGAGGCCAGGGAAGCGGGGGCCGACTTCGTGGGGGCCGAGTTCATGGACAAGGTGAAGGGCGGCTGGCTCGACTTCGACGCCGTGGTCGCCACCCCGGACATGATGGGCGAGGTGGGCAAGCTCGGCCGGGTCCTCGGCCCGCGCGGGCTCATGCCCAGCCCCAAGGCGGGAACGGTGACCTTCGAGGTGGGCAAGGCGGTCGGCGATCTCAAGGCGGGCAAGATCGAGTTCCGCGTCGACAAGGGCGCCAACGTGGCCGCCCCCGTGGGCAAGGCCTCCTTCGAGGCGGGTCAGCTCCAGGAGAACGCCGCCGCCATCCTCACCGAGATCGTGCGCGCCAAGCCCGCCGCGGCCAAGGGCGTGTATCTGAAGTCGGTGACCTTTTCCACCACCATGGGCCCCGGACTCAAGTTCGATCCGAGCACGGCCATGACCCAGTTCAAGTAGGGGAGTAGAGCCATGGTAAAGCAGAACAAGATCGACGCCGTCGAGGCCCTGCGGGCCAAGATCGGAGCGGCCAAGGGCCTGTATCTCGCCGATTTCCAGGGGATGGACGTGGCCATGGCCACCGAGCTGCGGAATCGCTGCCGGGCCGCGGGAGTAGAGTTTCAAGTGGTCAAGAACACGCTCACCCGCCGCGCCCTCGACGACGATCTCCGGGCCTCGCTCGAGCCGTATCTGAACGGGCCCACCGCCCTCGCCACCAGCGACACCGACGAGATCGCCGCCGCCAAGATCATCGCCGACTTCATCAAGGAGTTCGAACGCCCGGTGTTCAAGGCGGGCGTGATCGAAGGCAGGGTCATGGACGAGGCCCAGGTCACGGTCCTGGCCAAGCTCCCGAGCAAGGAAGTGCTCCTGAGCAGGCTCGTGGGCGGTCTCAAGTCCCCCGTCCAGATGCTCCACAGCGCGCTGTCCAGCCCGCTGCGGAACCTCGCCTCGGTGCTGAAGCAAGTTTCGGAACGAGAAGCGCAGTGAGTCAGGCGCCGCCCAGGCCGGACGGTCCGGGGCGGCACCTTCCTTTAAACCCAGACCCCGCCGAGGGACCGCGCGATCCCGAAGACAGCGGGGAGGAATCGCAAGGAGATCCACGATGACAGAAGAGACCGCCACCAAAGAGCTGACCCCCGAGATTGCCGACATCGTCGAGAAGATCAAGGGGATGACCATCCTCCAGGTCAACGACCTGGTCACCGCGATCGAGGACGAGTTCGGCGTGACCGCGGCCATGCCCATGGCCATGGGCGCGATGCCCGCGGCCGGCGACGCCGCGGCGGCCGCGGTCGAGAAGACCGAGTTCGACGTCGTACTCACCGGCATCGGCGACAAGAAGATCCAGGTGATCAAGGTCGTCCGCGAGATCACCGGCCTCGGCCTCAAAGAGGCCAAGGACCTGGTGGAGTCCGCCCCCAAGCCGGTCAAGGAAGGCGTGGCCAAGGACGAGGCCGAGAAGATCAAGGCCAAGATCGAGGAAGTGGGCGGGGCCGTCGAGGTCAAGTAGCCCGGTTCGCGGGCAGGCCGGCGATCCGCCGGTCGAGGATTCCGGGAGGCGGTCCGCCGCCTTCCCGCTACAACTCCAACGCTCTTTCAGCGGGCTCCCGGACCGGGAGCCCGGCTGGACGGGCGGTCAAGCACGAGGATGGTGGCCTTGGAAAACGGGAACAACCGTCGTGACTACAGTAAGCTCGATCCGGCCTGGCTCGTGGAGATCCCTCATCTCCTCGACGTCCAGCTTCGCTCGTTCCAGTCCTTCCTCCAGGGCGAGATCCCGGGGGAGGAACGGGCGCTCATGGGGCTCCAGGAGGTGTTCCACACCGTCTTTCCCATCAGCGACACGCGGAACTTCTTTTCCCTGGAGTTCGTGTCCTACACCGTAGGGGAACCGAAGTACAGCACCGACGAGTGCCAGGAGCGCGATCTCACCTTCTCCGCTCCGCTCAAGGCCACGCTCCGGCTGCGCATTCGCGAGGACATCGAGGGAGAGAAGCGCGACAAGGAGATCATCGAACAGGAGGTCTATCTGGGCGAGCTGCCCCTCCTGACCGACAAGGGCACCTTCATCATCAACGGCGCGGAGCGGGTCATCGTGAGCCAGCTCCACAGGTCGCCGGGGGTGTTCTTCGACGACACCGTCCACCCCAACGGCAAACGCCTGTTCTCCTCGCGTATCATTCCCTACCGGGGGTCCTGGGTGGAGTTCACGCTCGACGTGAACGACATCATGTACGTCCACATCGACCGCAAGCGCAAGCTCCCGGTCACGGTTCTCCTCAAGGCCCTGGGATACGTCTCCGAGCGGGAGATCCTTGAACTGTTCTACGGGGTGGAAACCGCGGCCCTGGGCAGCGGGCGCACCAAGAAGGAGGAGGCCCTCGAGGGCCGGGTGGTGGCCGAGGACATCGTGGACACCGAGACCGGCGAGATCCTCCTCGAGACCAACGAGGAGGTCTCGCTGGAGAAGATCAAGGAACTGGCCAAGGCCGGGATCAAGGAGATCAAGCTGTTCGAGATCCCGCTCCAGGAGGAGGCGGACATCATCCGGAACACCCTCAAGCGGGACGCCTCCACCGGGGAGGACGACGCGCTGGCCCGGATCTACGCCCTCCTCCGCCCCGGCGAACCGCCCCGGGCGGAGACCGCGCGCGAGATCCTCAACCGCCTGTTCTTCAACCCCAAGCGGTACGACCTGGCCAAGGTGGGACGATTCAAGCTCAACAAGAAGCTCAACCACGTGGAGCTTCTGGGCGGCGGCGACAGGCTGAAACACCTCAACCTGGCCCCCGTCGACGACGAGACCACCACCCTGTCGCCCATCGACTTCGTGTCGATCATCATGTACCTGCTCAAGCTCCGCACCTTGCAGCCCGAGGTCACCACCGACGACATCGACCATCTCGGAAACCGCCGGGTGCGATCGGTGGGCGAGTTGCTGGCCAACCAGTTCAACATCGGACTCACCCGCATGGCCCGCATCATCCGCGAGCGTATGAGCCTCCAGGATTCGGAGAACATCACCCCCTACGATCTGGTCAACGCCCGCACCATCAGCGCGGTGATCCAGTCGTTTTTCGGATCCAGCCAGCTCAGCCAGTTCATGGACCAGACCAACCCGCTCTCCGAGCTGACCCACAAACGGCGGCTGTCCGCCCTGGGGCCGGGAGGGCTGACCCGGGACCGGGCCGGGTTCGAGGTCCGCGACGTCCACTACACCCACTACGGCCGGATGTGCCCCATCGAGACTCCGGAAGGACCGAACATCGGCCTCATCTCGTCGCTGGCCACCTACGCGCGGGTGAACGACATGGGGTTTTTGGAGACGCCCTACCGCAAGGTGGCGGCGGGGGTGGTTCAGAAGGACGACATCGAGTTCATCTCGGCCGATGTCGAGGACCGGGCCTGGGTGGCCCAGGCCAACCAGCGCCTGGACGCCAAGGGAGGTCTCGATCCCGACGGCCTCCTCGTCCGGCACCGGGGCGAGGTACCCGCGGTCACCCCCGACGAAGTCGACTTCATGGACCTCTCGCCGATCCAGATCGTGAGCCCGGCCGCCGCCCTCATCCCGTTCCTGGAGCATGACGACGCCAACCGCGCCCTCATGGGATCCAACATGCAGCGCCAGGCGGTCCCCCTCTTGCGGACCGAGGCCCCCCTCGTGGGCACCGGCCTCGAGGCCAAGGTAGCCCGGGACTCGGGGGCGGTGCTGACCGCGAAGCGGGGAGGCGTGGTGGAGTCGGTGTTCGCGGACGCGGTGGTGGTCAAGTACGACCGCCCCAAGGGCGAGCGGAGAATCGTGGAGTTCGACGCGCACTCCGGTCTGGACATCTATCCGCTCCAGAAGTTCAAGCGCTCCAACCAGGACACCTGCATCAACCAGCGCCCGCTCGTTCGCGAGGGACAGCGGGTGGAGGAGAACGAACCCCTGGCCGACGGCGCCGCCACCTCGGGCGGCGAGCTTGCCCTGGGCGCCAACGTGATCGTGGCCTTCATGCCGTGGGGGGGATACAACTTCGAGGACGCGATCCTGGTCAGCGAGAGGCTGGTCCGCGACGATGTCTTCACCTCGATCCACATCGAGGAGTTCGAACTCCAGGTCCGCGACACCAACCGCGGCGTCGAGGAGATCACCCGCGAGATCCCCAACGTGGGCGAGGAGGCGGTGGCCAACCTCGACGAAGAGGGGATCATCCGGATCGGGGCCCCGGTCCGGGCCGGCGACATCCTCGTGGGCAAGGTGACTCCCAAGGGGGAGACCGACCTCTCCCCCGAGGAGCGGCTCCTGCGGGCGATCTTCGGGGAGAAGGCGGGCGACGTCCGCGACGCCTCGCTCAAGGCCCCTCCCGGAATGGAGGGGATCGTCATCGACATCAAGGTGTTCAGCCGCCGCGAGAAGGACGAGACCGCCCGCAAGTCGGACAAGAAAAAGGTCGAGCGTCTCAAGCGCTACGCCAAGAAGGAGCGCTCCCGGATCATCGAGATCCGCGACACCGAGATCGCGGATCTGCTCGACGGGCAGGCGGCCAACCGGTTCATCTCCGCCCGCACCGGCGAGGAGCTGATCAAGACCGGAGGCAAGATCACCCGCTCGGGGCTGGGCAAGATCGATCTCGACGAGCTGCCCTGGAACACCCCGCTCACCCGTTCCCGCAAGGTGAACGAGACGGTGTGGAAGCAGATGGAGGAGGCCCAGCGCGCCATCGACCGCATCGAACGGGAGATGGAGAAGGATCTGGAGAAGATCACCCGGGGCGACGAGCTGCCGCCGGGCGTGGTCAAGCTGGTCAAGGTGTTCATCGCCAAGAAGCGCAGGCTCTCGGTGGGCGACAAGATGGCGGGCCGCCACGGGAACAAGGGCGTGGTGTCCAAGGTGCTCCCGGTCGAGGACATGCCCTATCTCAAGGACGGCACTCCGGTGGACATGGTCCTCAACCCGCTCGGCGTGCCGTCGCGGATGAACATCGGGCAGATTCTGGAGGCCCACCTGGGATGGGCGGCCCGCTCCCTCGGCATCACGGTGGCCACTCCGGTGTTCGCGGGAGCCACCGTCGAGGAGATCAAGGCGACCCTGAGCGAGGCGGGGCTCCCCACCTCCGGGAAGTCGGTGCTGTTCGACGGGCGCTCGGGCGAGAAGTTCCACCAGGAGGTGACGGTGGGCATCATGTACATGCTCAAGCTGTCCCACCTCGTCGACGACAAGATCCACGCCCGGTCCATCGGTCCCTATTCCCTGGTGACCCAGCAGCCTCTGGGCGGCAAGGCCCAGTTCGGAGGCCAGCGGTTCGGCGAGATGGAGGTGTGGGCGCTGGAGGCCTACGGCGCCGCGTTCACCCTCCAGGAGATGTTGACGGTAAAGTCCGACGATGTTCCCGGCCGTTCGCGGGTGTACGAGGCCATCGTCAAGGGCGAGAACCCGCCCGAACCGGGCATCCCCGAATCCTTCAACGTGCTCGTGAAGGAACTCCAGAGCCTGTGCCTCGACGTCGAATTCTTGGCCCCGTGAGCCGGTTGAACGAACAGGAGCAGAACATGCAGGATACCCCATTCTCGTCCCCCTTCTTCCAGGGCGGTAAGTTCTCCCTGAACCGGGGGGATCTCCGGTCGGACAGCCGCCGGATTTTCGATTTCACGGCCATCAAGATCCAGCTCGCCTCGCCCGACCGCATCCGTTCCTGGTCCTCGGGGGAGGTCACCAAACCCGAGACGATCAACTACCGCTCCTTCAAGCCCGAGAAGGACGGGTTGTTCTGCGAGCGCATCTTCGGCCCGGTCAAGGACTGGGAGTGCTCGTGCGGGAAGTACAAGCGGATCCGTTACCGCGGCGTGATCTGCGACCGCTGCGGGGTGGAGGTTACCCAGGCCAAGGTACGGCGCGAGCGCATGGCCCACGTGGAGCTGGCCGTCCCCGTCAGCCACATCTGGTTCTTCAAGGGCGTGCCCAGCCGGATCGGGCACCTCCTCAACATGTCGATCCGCGATCTGGAGCGGGTCCTTTACTACGAGTCCTACGTGGTCATCGATCCCGGAAACTCGGGGCTGAAGGACCGCGAGTTGCTGAGCGAGGACGCCTACGCCGAACTCACGGCCGAGTCCAAGAACCAGCTCATGGCAAAGATGGGGGCGGAGGCCATCCGCGACCTGCTCCGGAACCTGGATCTGGACGAGCTTGCTTCCGAGCTCCGCACCGTGGTCAAGATGGAGACCAGCGCCCAGCGGAAAAAGGAAACCCTGAAGCGACTCCGCATCGTCGAGGCCTTCCGCCAGAGCGGCAACAGCCCCGAGTGGATGATTCTCGAGGTGGTCCCGGTGCTTCCCCCGGATCTCAGGCCGCTGGTGCCCCTGGAGGGCGGCCGCTTCGCCACCAGCGATCTCAACGACCTCTACCGCCGGGTCATCAACCGCAACAACCGGCTCAAGAAGCTCATGGAGATCAAGGCCCCCGAGGTCATCCTCCGCAACGAGAAGCGCATGCTCCAGGAGGCGGTGGACGCCCTTTTCGACAACGGCCGCCGCTCGCGCGCGGTGCGGGGCCAGGGGAACCGCCCCCTGAAGTCGATCTCCGACATGCTCAAGGGCAAGCAGGGCCGGTTCCGGCAGAACCTGCTCGGCAAACGCGTCGACTACTCGGGCCGTTCGGTGATCGTGGTCGGCCCCGACCTCAAGCTCCACCAGTGCGGTCTCCCCAAGAGCATGGCTCTGGAGTTGTTCAAACCGTTCATCATCAAGAACCTCGAGGACCGCGGGTTCGTGTCCACGGTCAAGAGCGCCAAGCGCCTCGTGGAGCGCGAGACCCCCGAGGTGTGGGAGATCCTGGGGCGGATCATCCAGGGCCATCCCGTCCTCCTCAACCGCGCCCCCACCCTGCACCGGCTGGGGATCCAGGCCTTCGAGCCCATCCTCGTCGAAGGCAAGGCCATCCGCCTCCACCCGCTGGTGTGCGCGGCCTTCAACGCGGACTTCGACGGCGACCAGATGGCGGTGCACGTGCCCCTCGGGTTCGAGGCCCAGCTCGAATCGCGGGAGCTCATGCTCTCGTCCAAGAACATCCTGAGCCCGTCCAACGGGCGGCCCCTGGCCACCCCGAGCCAGGACATCGTTCTCGGCTGTCACTATCTGACCAAGATGGGGGCGCTCCCCGAGGGACGCGAGAAGCCGCGCTGGTTCGGTACCCCGGGTGAGGTCATCGCCTGCTTCGAGCACGAGTACGTGTACTTGCACGAGCCCATCGAGCTGCGGACGAACGGAGAGCTGATCGAGACCACGCCGGGACGGGTGATCTTCAACGAGATCATCCCCGCCGGGCTCGGCTACCAGAACCGACCGTTCAACAAGAAGGCGCTTGAGCAGTTGGTGACCGACTGCTACCGCCTCCACTCCGTGGCCAAGACCGCGGTCTTCCTCGACGATCTCAAGCGGCTCGGGTTCATGTACGCCACCCTGGCCGGGATCACGGTGGGAATCGACGACATCCGCATCCCCGAGGAGAAGAAGGGCCTCATCGATAAGGCCAAGGCCGAGGTGGAGCGGATCCGCGAGAACTACCGGGCGGGGAACATCACCGAGGACATCCGATACAACCAGATCATCGACACCTGGTCCAAGACCGCGGGGGACGTGGAGCAGGCCACCTTCGAGGGCCTGGCCAAGGACCTCGACGGGTTCAACCCCATCTTCATGATGGCCGACTCGGGCGCGCGAGGCTCGCGGGAGCAGATCCGCCAGCTGGCGGGGATGCGGGGTCTCATGGCCAAGCCCCAGAAGAAGATCACGGGCGGGATCGGCGAGATCATCGAGAGCCCGGTGATCCGGAACTTCAAAGAGGGGCTCACCGTGCTCGAGTACTTCATCTCGACCCACGGCGCCCGCAAGGGTCTGGCCGACACCGCCCTCAAGACCGCCGACGCCGGGTATCTCACCCGCCGTCTGGTCGACGTGGCTCAGGACGTCATCATCACCGAGGACGATTGCGGCACCATCCTCGGCATCGAACGGGGAGCGCTCAAGGAGGGCGAGGAGGTCATCGAGCCGATCTCGGAGCGTATCCTGGGGCGGGTGGTCGCCGACGACGTGTACGACCCCATCGAGAACACCCTCATCGTCGAGGCGGGCAGGGAGATCACCGAGGAGGAGGCGGTGGCCATCGAGGAGGCGGGGGTGGACGCGATCAAGATCCGCTCCGTGCTCACCTGCGAGACCAAGCAGGGCGTGTGCGCGCTGTGCTATGGGAGGAACCTCGCCTCGAGGAAGCTCGTCAACATGGGCGAGGCGGTCGGGGTGATCGCGGCCCAGTCCATCGGCGAGCCCGGCACCCAGCTCACGCTGCGCACGTTCCACGTGGGAGGAATCGCCGCCCGCATCGTGGAGCAGTCCCAGGTATCGGCCAAGTTCAAGGGTTCGGTGCGGACCAAGGGGCTGAGCGTGGTGGAGCGCAAGGAAGAAAAGCACTTCGTGGTGACGAGCCACAAGGGGACCCTCGAGCTCCTCGACGAGGAGGGGCGGACCCGGAACCACTACAGCCCACCCTACGGGGCCACCCTCCATTTCAAGGACGGCGACGAGGTGGAAGCGGCGGACGTGGTGTTCGAATGGGACACCTACAACACCCCGATCCTCACCGAGCGCAACGGCACCGTGCGGTTCGGCGACATCAAAGATCGCGTCACCGTGCGGGAAGAGGTGGACGAGAACTCCGGCCGCCGCACCCAGGTCATCATCGACGACAAGGAAAAGGTGCTCCAGCCGCACATCGACGTCCTCGGTTCGGCGGGGCAGCGGCTGGCCCACTGCCCGCTGCCCACGGGAGCCACGCTCCTGGTGCGGGACGGGGATACCGTCCGGGCCGGAGACTCCGTCGCCCGGATCCGGCGGGACATCTCGAAGACCGCCGACATCACCGGGGGCCTGCCCCGGGTGTCGGAGCTGTTCGAGGCCCGCAAGCCCAAGGACGCGGCTTCCGTCACCGAGATCGACGGCGCCATCACCTTCGGCGGGATCACCCGCGGCATGCGAAAGATCGTGGTGACCGGGGAGAGCGGCGACGCCAAGGAGTACCTGATCCCCCAGGGCAAGCACCTCCACGTCCAGGAGGGGAGCGAGGTCACGGCCGGGGACCGGCTCACCGACGGCCCCATCAATCCCCACGACATCCTGCGCATCAAGGGCATCAAGGAGGTGCAGGAGTACCTGGTGGAGGAGATCCAGGAGGTCTACCGCCTCCAGGGTGTGCACATCGACGACAAGCACATCGAGGTCGTGGTGCGGCAGATGCTCCAGAAGGTGCGCATCGAGGATCCCGGCGACTCCACCACCTTCCTGGAGGGCGACCAGGTGGACAAGGTCGTGCTCCGCGAGGAGAACGAGCGGATCGAGGAGGAGGGCGGCCAGCCCGCCACCTATGTTCCGCTTCTGCTGGGGCTCACCAAGGCGTCGCTGTCGACCCAGTCCTTCATCAGCGCGGCCTCCTTCCAGGAGACCACGCGGATCCTCACCGAGGCGTCGATCCGGGGGAGCATCGACTACCTCCGGGGGCTCAAGGAGAACGTCACCATCGGCAACCTGATCCCCGCGGGAACGGGTCTCCCCCACTACAAGAAGCTCCGGGTGATGGGCGAGGAGGAGGAGCTGACCGCGTTTTTGGAACGAGAGACCGTGGACGTGGTCAAGACCGCCTAAACTGCGTTCTCCACAGGAACTCCAGCGGGACCGCTCCCCCCCCCGGGGGCCGGTCCCGTGCCGTCTCGGGTGGGCCCGGGGCGCCCCCCCCGGGGGGAGGGCGAGGGGGGCGGAAAAAACTCAAATCACGTTGACATCATGGGGTTACCTGCGTAGGATATGTGCCTTGCGCTCTGGCGCAGGGGGGTTGGACACCCAGCCCAAGTAATT
>Ga0214472_10007014_pt1 | contig 11814 bp, 9 predicted proteins | sample RVTome_6_FD_207662 | JGI IMG/M metagenome (GOLD analysis project Ga0214472, IMG submission 207662) | Soil microbial communities from uranium-contaminated site in the Upper Colorado River Basin, Wyoming, United States - RVT140D175 | ecosystem: Environmental > Terrestrial > Soil > Contaminated >...
CCACGTGGCCCAAGAAGACGGGATTCGTAACATCACGTACGAGATGCTCGCCGAGGCGTGTCTCCTCGAGCGCCTTCTCGTAGTTTCCCCGGTTGCTCTCCATCGCGCCGAGCAGGATATGTGCCATGCCGTTTACCGGGGACAAACCTACCGCTCGGCGCGCCGCCTCGATGGCCGCGTGCTGGTCGTGGTTGAACAGGTGCACGAAGACGAGGAAGACGTGGCCCTCGCTGTTCGGGTCGAGTCTGATCGCCTGCTTCGCGTGCGCGATCGCTTCCCCGGAACGGCCCGTCATGGCACAGAAGACGGCGAAATCCATGCGCAGGTTGGGGTCGTTCGGAGCGAGCTCCAAGGCGCGGAGGTATGCGGCCCGGGCTTCTGACCCACGCCAATTGTATTGATGAGTCCGGGCGAGGATCCCGTGTGCCGCACCGATGTCGGGGTCGAGCGCCAGGGCCTTGTGAACGTCCCGGAGCGCGAGGGCCTCCAGCTCGGCCCGCGGCGTGGCGCCGTCCTGGTGGACACCGGGGTCTTGGTGAAGGCGGTAGGCGCTCAGTCGCGCACGTTCGACGTAGGCTGACGCGAACTCGGGATCGAGTGCGATCGCCTGGTCGAGATAGGACTGGCTGCTCGAACGCATTTCTGGAGATCCACCCACGCCGGTACCGTACTCCTGAAGGATCGCCAAGGCTCGCAGGTATAGCGCATAGGCCTCGGGAGAGTCCGTCGGCGGCTTCGCGACGCTCGTCTTCTCGGCCACGGAGAACTCGGCCTCGAGGGCGGTCGCGATCTTCTCCGCAACATCCGCCTGGATGGCGAAGACATCGGCGAGGTCCCGCTCGTAGATCTCCGACCACAGGTGGTTTTCCGTCGCGGCGTCGATGAGCTGCGCCGTCACGCGTACACGCTCCCCCGCATAACGCACACTTCCTTCCATGATCGTGCCGACGCCGAGCTCCGCGGCGATCTCCGCGATCGACTTGTCCGTGTCGCGGTACCTCTTGACCGACGTGCGGGCGATGACGCTGAGGTCCTTGATCTTGGACAGCTGATTGAGGATCTCCTCGTGGATGCCGGCGGCGAAATACGCGTCATTCGGGTTGGGGCTCAGGTTTTCCAGCGGCAGGACGGCGACCGAGTTGCGTAGGATCTCCGGGCGCGACCCCGTCCGTTCTGTCTCCGGACTCGAGGGTGCGTCCTCCAGGCTCGGCGCCAACGCTCGGGACCTGACCGATGGGGCGACACTCTCGGTCGTCGACCCCACGGTCCCCGTGCGAACGATCCCGTCGGGCGTGAGATCGAAGGCCCAGGCGAGAACCAGCGCGATGGGGAAGCCTATCCCGAGCAGGACGATGACGACCGTGTCGAACGGGCCCGGCAGCCCCAGCGGATCGTTGACGACGTCGACGACCTGAACGACGAGCCAGGCCACCACGGCATAGACTGCGGCGACCCGAAAGACATGTCTTCGCTTGATCTCCCTCAGGAACGACAAGCTGGCTCCGGATTCTCGGTCAAGACCGCACCATAGTAACGAGGCTCAGTCGACGAGGCCCGAAGGCCGCTGGCCAGGGACCGCCTCAGCGCCAGCGCACCGGCGCTCCGAGGGAGGGGCCGGGAGCCCAGGCGTCGCCTGGACCCCCGTCCCATGAGGCCTTCGCGAGCGGCCCTAGGTCAGTCCCACGTCCGCAGGTGCTGCCCGACGAGCTTCGCCGGATCGGCGCCCTGCCGCGGGACGAACTTCTGCACGCGGCCCGCGAAGACCTCCGCGATGTACAGGTTGCCTTCCTGGTCCGTCGTGATCGAGTGCGGACCGTTGAAGTGCCCGTACTCGTTCCCCGGCGTGCCCCACCCGTACAGGTAGTTGCCGTCGAGGTCGTACTTCAGCATGCGGCCCGTGCCGCCGTCGGCGATCCAGAGGAACTCCTCCCCCGAGGGCTCCGTCATGATCTCGATGGCGTAGGGGAGCGACTCCCCGCGCGGGCCGGTCGGGAACATGAACTGGAACTCCCCGTTCTCGTCGAAGACCTGGATGCGCGCGTGCGCGCGATCCGACACGTAGAGCATCCGGTCCGAGCTGATCGCGATCGCGTGGACCGTGTCGAACTCGTACGGGCCGGGGTTGTCCGGATCGGCAGGCTCCTGGCCCCAATCCATGATGAAGGTGTCGTCGGGACCGTACTTCGCCACGCGCGTTCCGACATAGCCGTCGCTGATGAAGTACGTGCCGTCCGGCAGCCAAGCGATGTCCGTGGGCCGGGCGAAGTTGTTGGGCCCACGCCCGGAGACGCCGCGCTCGCCGTGCGTGAGCACGAGCTCACCGTCGTACGTGAACTTGTGGATCAGGTGCAGGTTGTCGTCGATCACCCAGATGTGCTTTTCGGGATCGTAGGGGCTGATCTTGATCTTGTGGGGCCCGCGCCCGCCGCGGACGTCGAAGAGCTCGTCGTGCTGCGGCCAGTATTCGACGAGGTCGCCTTCCGAGTTCACGGCGATCATGACGTGCAGGTAGCGCCGCTCGTATCCCCGATTGCCATTATCGTCGGTCGGCGGCGCGTTGCCACGGAACGGCTCGATGAGAGCGTAGGGCGTCCACGGCTCGTTGCCAGGCGGCAGCGGTAGCTCGCCCCGTGTCGCGATCCAGATCTTCTCCGGGCTCTCGGCGAAGACGGCGGCCTGGGAGCCCCAGGTCCACCCGGCGTGCGAATGCGCGTCGTCCGGGAGCCCGTTCGGCCAGGGGGCGGGGCGCTCGTAGTGTCCGTAGAGCTCTTGGCCGTCGTGGACCAGCCCCTCCTGCATGCTGGCGGCTTGGTTGGCTTCGTTCGCGGCGGCGGGCTCCTGTGGCCCGCATCCGGCGGCCACGAGCGCGGTGGCCAGGGTGAGCACCGCTACGAAGCGTGGGCGTGTCGAGTGGGTGTTCATGACTCCACCTCCTTGGTTGGCTCTACTGCCGCAGAATCGGCCCCGAGCGCCCCGCGCGCCAGGCCACGCACCCCCGTGTTATCGCGGCGACCACTCCCGCACCTTCCAGCGCCGCTCGCCGTCCCAGTCCGACCACCCCCTGCGGCCTGTCGTCGGCCCGACGATGCGCCCTCTGTCGAACGGGGGCCGGTCGGCGCCGTGCGGGACGCCGAAGAGGAACTTCGCTCCCGCGCGGCTGTCGTGGCCGCTCACGCCGAGGCCCTGGTAGACGAGCGGATCCGCGAAGCCCCAGCGCGCGATGTGCATCCACTCCCGGCCGTCCACGGAGGCGAATCCGTCCGCACGCCGCCCGCCCTTGGAGACCCGAAGCCGGACCAGCGCGAGCGTGTCCGGCTCGAAGCCAGCGGGCGTGGCCAGCTCGTGCTTCACCGTGGGCGCGCCCGCGCGGTCCCGGAGCTGCACCCGCAGCCCGGACTTCTCGCCGATACGGAAAACGCCGAAGTAGGGCGCGTCCTGCCGCAGCGACGCGCGGGCCATCACGCACGCCTTGGCCCAATCGTCCACCTCGCTGTTCGGGCTCGAGACAAAGAAGTCGTAGCTGTGGTCCGCGTCGCCCGCCGCGCGCTCGACGTAGTGGAAGTAGAAGCTGTCCTTCTCGCTCCAGATGTCACCCGTGTTGGACCACACGCCGCACACCTCGCCGGGCTCGCTCGCCTCCGGCGTCTCGCCCGAGAGCGCCTCGAACGGCCAGCCGCCGTCGACGCTCGTGCGTGACCACGGGTCCTCGGCGCTGTTGACCTTGTCCGTGGCGATGTGGTGGCACAACGCCGCGCTCGCCGCGCCCCACGCCCTCTTGGAGTTGACGTAGTAGGACCGCGCGACCAGGCCCCGAGCGTGGACCGCGGCGGCGAGCCCCACGTGCCCGGCGTCCATGTTGTAGAAGAGCACATGGGACGGGCCCGGGACGTCGTCCTCGTGATCGACCCTGCGTGAGACGAACGCGACGCGCGCGCGAGCCGCCCCATCGTCGGCAGCGTAGCCGTCCACGTACTCCCTCTTGCCCGTCAGCACGAAAACGAATCGGCCGTGAAGGTCGTGCAGCAATGGCCACTCATCGGCAACGGCATGCTGCAGGGTAGACGCATGACCGAGCAAATCGGCCGGGGTGAAGATCGCCGCGCCCAGGTGTTCCCTCAGAAGTCGGTCGAGCGCCTGGCCCGAGTGCGGGCCCCAGTCCGCCCGCGAGAGCGAGGCCTTGAGGTCGAGGAACACCGTGACGACCTCGTGTTCGGGCACCGCGAGCTGCATGGCGCGCAGGAAGGAAAGGAGCCCGCTCAGTTTCTCGACGCTCGTGAAGGCGTCCCACCGCTCGTGGAAGACGTACCAGTCGCCGTGAAGCGCGGGCGCGTACGGCTTCGAGCGGTGGATGTCCACCTCGAACGACCGAAGGCGCCAGTACGCGAACTGGTCGAGCACGCCCTCGTGGCGCTGGAAGCAGTTGTGGACGGACTTCTGCCGGACCTCGTTGTAGCGGAGCCCGTCCCGGCTCACGCCTCGCCCGAGATGAATCGGTTGTAGAGCACGATCTCCGGCCGATACTCGAAATGGATCATGTCGAAGTGCGCCCACTTCCCGCCCCACACGAAGCCGTGGCGCTCGAAGATCTCGACGACGGTGCTGGGAGGACTCCAGCGCTCCTCCACCGGGATCCGGTCCCAACCCTCGCGGTCGAATACCCTGCTCCACCGCCAGTAGACGTGCCGCCCCTCGTAGGACCTCGGCACGAAGTCCACGGCCAAGCCCCATGCGTGGTGGCTGCGCGTGGGAGAGCTCGCGATCTCGCGGCTGATGAACGAGTAGGTGATGTCGAGCTCCGCGATCCACGCCGCGACGGAGTCGTCGTGGGCCGCCGATGCCAGAAGCTCACGCTCGACGGCGGCGAGCGGGGCAGCCACGATCCCGTTCAAGAACATGCGATGGTCGAGGAAGGTGATCGAACGGCCGTGCACGCGAACTTCCCGCTCCGTGCTGCCCCACAGGCTCTCGAGCACGTCCGTGCAGTAGCGGGGCATCTCGTCGTCGGCGGGAAGCGGCTCCGTCAGGGGCTCGAGGGAGTAGCGGTAGAAGATCGGGTCGCAGTCCTGACGATCTTGCAGGCGGCTCCCCTCCAACATGCGGCCGCCCTGGAAGTGGATGGCGCGGTCGCCAAGATGGAAGACGACATCCTCGGAGCCGTACGTCACCGAGTCGATGAGGGTCCCGTACGCCTGCGCGAAGGCGCGCACCCCCGGGTCGTCCTCCAGGGACGACGGGGACGACGTAGCGAGAGTGTCGCGCTCGTCGAGCACTTCACCAGCCTCGGGCGCGACGGTGGGCGGCGGCGCGGTCGCAACCACGACGCCCACGCCTGTCAACAGCGCGACGGCTTTCGCGAGGCCAGCCATGGCTCCTCGGACTCCTCCGAACACACGGGCACCGAAGAAAGTGGGGGGTTGAAACGGCGGGTCGCCGGTCCAAAACGCAAGGGCCGCGCCGTAATCGCCGACCCAGTGGAGACCCGCTGCGGGCGAGCGGCCCACCTAGCACCAGAAGCACCAGTGGTACGGGGGGCGGTAATAAGTGATCAGACGACCGCCCGTGATGACTCCGACCCAGCATGCGAGGGACACCGCCGCCGCGATCCTGGCCGAGCGTGGAGGATCGGCCTCCGGATCGGTGAGACGCAGATGCGCGAAGACGAGGCGGTAGAAGATCAGGACGTTGAGGCCGGCGATGGCCATGAGCGCCAGCTTGATCTGGAAGGCCGGATTGTAGAGGTACTGATCGGGCGCGCTGACCAGGAAGAGGAGGCCGGTGGCTACGTTCAGCGCATATCCCGCGACTCCCCACGGAATGAGCCTGTGCAGGGCGATCATCGGAACGCCGCGTGCGAGCCCGAGCATGCGCAGGTCGAACATGCCGACCGTCCCCACCAGCACCGAGAGCCCGATGAAGTGCGCGGACTCGGCGGCCGGCCAGCCCCACGCGGAGCTCATGAGCGCGTGAACGCCGCTCCGCCGGCCGATCTCGAGGAGGGCCTCCGTCACGGTGACACGTCGGCGGCCATCAGGACTCTGTACGTGTACGCCAGCAGCCGGCCCGACGTGATGGCTCCCGCCCAGAGCAGGAGCGACAGCCCCGCCAGGAGCTTCGCCCTCGGCGGCGAGGGCTGCGCGTCCGAGTCCGACGACCGTAGCAGGCTCGTCGCCAGGACGCGCCCGACGACGATCGCCAGAGCCACGGCGAGCAGCTTCACGTAGAAGACCGGGTTGGTCAGCGCCTTGGTCGGGTACGCCAACAGCAGCGAGACACCGGAGGCGGTCACGACGACCATTGCGAGCCACGCGACCGGGCGAAAACGACGCATCAGCGACAGCGGGACGCCCGGCGCGACACCCAGGGTCCGGAGGTCCGTCGCCACGTGCGAGCCCACCAGGAATGCCATGCCCAGGGCGTGCAGGGTCAGGCTGCCGAAGAAGGCCGGCCCCGACTCACGCAACCAGATGCTGAGGGCGGTCGCTTCGAGCCAGAGCAGCGTCTCCATGGGTGTCGGATTCCGCCGGCTCAGCCCTCCCGAACCGCCGCCTCGATCACGGTCAGCGCAGCAGCTTCGGCGTCCAGGCGCGCGCGTGCCCCCACCGGAAGGACGAGGTTGCTCCTGACGTGTCCGAACGGAAGGTCGGCCACCGCGGGCACACCCGCGCGCTCGGCGACCTCGGCGAGCACGCCGCCGACCTCGGAGGGCTCCTCCCGGTCCGCCGTGAAGCGGCCGAACGCCAGACCCGCGACTCCGTCCAGCACGCCCGAGCGCTCGAGCTGGAGCAGCATGCGGTCAATCCGGTAGGCGGGCTCCCCGACGTCCTCCAGGAACAGAATCGCCCCTCGCGCCCGGGGCGCGTGGCTCGTCCCGCACAGGGAGGCGAGGATGGCCAGGTTCCCCCCGACGATTGGCCCTTCGGCGACGCCGGGCACGAGGCTCCGGGGCTTCGGATCGCCGCCGGAGCGTGGCAGCGCGCCCGGCGGCTCGGCGCGGAAGAGCACGCGTCGGAACCAATCGTCCGCCTCGGGCGTGAGCTCGTCCGCCGGGTGCGGGCCGTGGAACGAGACGACGCCGAGCTCGGCGTGCCGGACGTGGAGCGACGTGTTGTCGCTGAAGCCGATGAAGGGAATCGGATCCCGCCGTTGCCGCTCGAGGGACAGTCGCTCGAGGATGCGGAGGGTCCCGTAGCCGCCCCGCAGCGCCCACACGGCACCGATCCCGGGATCGTCGAGCGCGCCCTGAAGATCCGCGAGACGCTCGGCGTCGGTGCCGGCGAGGTAACGCTCGCGCGCCGAGGCCGAGGGAAACACGACCGGCTCGAGGCCGAGGCCGCGGCAGCGCTCCTCGGACGCCGTGATGCGCTCGGCGTCGACGGGGCCCGCGGGCGCGACGAGCGCGACCCGCGTGCCGGAGGCGAGCGCGCGCGCGCGCATCGCGGAAGACGGTCCATTCATCTTAGGATTATCGATGTCATCGATGGGACGCGCGAGTTCTCGCCGGGAAGCGCAGTCGTGACGTCGGACGCCGCGCGGGCGCACTGGCCGCCCTCCTGGCTGTTCCCGTTCGGACGCGGTCCCGGCGCCGTGGGCCGCGCCGTGGTCGCCACGACCGATCGGTACGCGTCCGACGTCGGGCTCGCCGTGCTCGACTCGGGCGGCAACGCGGTCGACGCGGCCGTCGCCGTCTCCCTCGCGCTGGCGGTGGTGAACCCGGAGGCCGGCAACCTCGGAGGGAGCGGCTTCCTGCTCGCGAGGATGGCGGACGGCCGCACCTTCGCGCTCGACATGCGAGGCGTCGCCCCGCGCGCGGCCACGGCCGAGATGTTCCTCAATGCCGGGGGCGACGTCTCCGAGCGCTCGCAGGTGGGTCCCCTCGCGGCCGCGGTACCCGGCTCGGTCAGGGGCCTCTGGGAGGCCCACCGAGCGCTCGGGACCCGGCCGTGGGCGAGCCTCGTCGAACCGGCCATCGACCTGGCGCGGGGGTTCCGCGTGACCGAGAGGCTCACGCGCTCCTATCCGGCGCACGTCGTGGCGGGGCTGGAGCGGTTCGAGGAGAGCGCGCGGATCTTCCTGCCGGACGGGCGCATCCCACGCGCCGGCGAGACGCTGCGCCAGCCGGATCTGGCGCGGACGCTGGAGCGCATCCGGGACAACGGCGCGGACGGCTTCTACCGGGGCGCCACCGCGAAGCTCCTCGTGGAGGCGATGCGCCGGCACGGCGGCGTCATGGAGCTCGACGACCTGTCGTCGTACGAGGCGGCGCTGCGGGACCCCGTGTCCTTCACGTACCGCGGACACACGATCCTCTCCATGCCGCCGTCCTCATCCGGCGGCGTGACGCTCGCCGAGACCGCGCACATCCTGGCGACGCGGGACCTGGCCGCAAACGCCTGGCACGGCGCGGAGCACGTACACCTGCTCGCCGAGGCGTGGAAGCGGGCGTTCGCGGATCGCAACCACTACCTGGCCGACACGGACTTCGTGGACGTGCCCGTGGCCGCGCTCGCCTCCCCCGACTACGGCGCGATGCGGGCCCGCGAGGTCGGCGTGCGGGCCACTCCGTCCGGTGACGTCGGCCCCGGTGTCGAGCGGTTCGGTCCGGGCTCTGGTGGTCGCGTGCGGCGTGAGGGTGACCACACGACGCACGTCTCGATCGTCGACGCGCGCGGCAACGCGGTCGCGACGACCACCACGCTGAACACGTGGTATGGCAGCAAGTGGGTCGCGGAGGGAACGGGCGTGTTGCTCAACAACGAGATGGACGATTTCACCGTGAAGCCGGGCGTGCCGAACCACTTCGGCCTCGTTCAGGGGATGGCGAACGCGATCGCGCCCGGCAAGCGTATGCTATCCGCCATGACACCCACGATCGTGCTCGCGCCGGATGGCGCGCTGCGGCTCGTCGTGGGTGCCCCCGGGGGCGCCACGATCATCACGACGGTCTTCCAGGTGATCTCGAACATCCTCGACCACGGGATGGGGCTCGGCGACGCGGTCGCGGCGCCTCGTGTGCATCACCAACATCTCCCGGCCCGCATCGACGTCGAGCCCGGCGGCTTGCTCGAGGCGGTCGTGCGTGACCTGGAAGGACGAGGCCATACTGTGGCCGAGCGCCCCGAGCCCTGGGGCGACGTCCAGGCGGTGATGGCGGCGGAGGGTGGGCGGTGCGAAGGCGCAGCCGATCCGCGAAGGGGCGGCGTCGCGGTCGCCATCTGAGCCTCACCCCTCGCGGCCGAGCGCCTCCAGCAGCTTCCCGTGGATCCCCCCGAAGCCGCCGTTCGACATGAGGAGCAGGACGTCCCCCGGCAGGACGCTCTCGCTCAGCTCCGCCACGATGCGGTCCACGGCCGGGATGTGGTCCGCCGGGACGCCCGCTCCGCGCAGCGCGCTCACGACCGCCTCCGGATCCATGCCGGTCCGCTCGTCGTAGCGCTCGGGGTGGAAGAGCCCCCCCAGGATCACGCGGTCGGCCCCGGCGAGCGCGCGGGTGAACGCCTCCTGGAATTCGCGCCGCTGCGCCGTGTAGCTGCGGGGCTCGAACACGGCGATCAAGCGTCGGCCGGGGTACCGACTCCTGGCCGCGGCGAGCGTCTCCCGTACGGCCGTCGGATGGTGCGCGAAGTCGTCGATGACCGTCACGCCCCGAGGCTCGCCGCGCACCTCCAGTCGACGCCTCACGCTCTCGAACGTCCGTAGCCCTTCGGTCAGGGCCTCCCAGTCGGCCCCGACCGCGTGCGCGGCGGCGAGCGCGCCGAGGCAGTTCCGCACGTTGAACGCACCGGCGAGTGGTGTCTCGACCGGGCCGAGCGGACGACAGTCGTGCACGACCGAGAAGGTTGTCGCCGTCGGCCCGTAGGTGACGTCCGTGGCACGCCACCTGGGGTGCGCGCCGTCCGTGGCGCCGCCCTGGCCGCCCCGGATCGCGTACGACTCGACCGGCGCCCACGAGCGATTCGCGAGGTCCCGCTCGATCGCGCCCTCCAAGCCGAGGACCAGCGTTCCCGTGCGCGGCACGAGGTTCACGAAGCGCTCGAACGCGAAGCGGTACGCGATCTCGTCCCGGTAGATGTCGGCGTGGTCGAACTCGACGTTCGTCACCACCGCCGTGCGCGGCCGGTAGTGCCACATCTTCGGCCCCTTGTCGAAGTAGGCCGTGTCGTACTCGTCGGCCTCGATCACGAAGAGGTCCGAGTCGGTGAGGCGAAACGAGGCGCCGAAGTTCTCCGCCACACCACCGACCAGGAAGGACGGAGCGAGGCCGGCCCGCTCGAGCAGCCACGCCAGGATCGAAGCCGTCGTCGTCTTGCCGTGCGTGCCGGCGACCGCCAGCACGTGCTTCCCCGCGAGGAGCTCGTCGCGAATGAGCGCTGCCGCCGAGACGTACGTGAGGCCGCGGTCGAGCACGGCTTCGAGCTCCTCGTTCCCACGGCTGATCGCGTTCCCCACGACCACGACGTCGGGCGCAGGCTCCAGATTCTCGGGCCCGAAGCGTCGGGCGTACGCGATCCCCAGGTCGTCGAGGAGCGTGGACATGGGCGGGTAGACCCCCTCGTCCGAGCCCGTGATCACGTGCCCCTTCGCACGCAGCAGGCCGGCGAGCGAGCCCATCGCCACGCCGGCGATGCCCATCAGGTGATAGTGCATGCGGTCGACGCTCGAGTGGTGGCGCTCACCCGAAGAGGAGGCGCACGGTCCACACCGCGAAGAGCATTGCGGCGAAGTCGGCCGTGAGCCCGGCCGGGACGGCGTGGCGCGTCTTGCGGATGTTCACGGCGCCGAAGTACACCGCGACCACGTAGAAGGTGGTCTCCGTGGAGCCGAACATCACCGCCGCCATCTTCACGAGGATGGAGTCCTCCCCGTAGACCTGGATCATCTCGGCCACCACGCCCGCCGAGCCCGAGCCTGTGAGCGGGCGGATGATCGCCATCGGCAGCACCTCGGCGGGGAACCCGACGAGCGCGAGGACGGGCCGCAGCGCGTCCGTGAGGAAGTCCATGGCGCCGCTCGCGCGAAACATCCCGATCGCGAAGAGGATCGCCACGAGGTAGGGGATGATGCGCACCGCGACGTTGAACCCCTCCTTCGCCCCGACCACGAACGCCTCGTAGACAGGCACCCGCTTGTAGAGCCCATAGACGGGGAAGCCCACGAGCATCAGAGGGATGACGAAGTACGAGAGGAGGCCGATGCCCTGGCGAAGAGTCTCCATGGCGCCCTCAGTCCCCCGCGCCGGCGGCGGGCGGGCTCTGCGCCCCGACGCCGCGGAGCGGATCGGACGCGCGGCTGCCCGGGAGCCGCCCGTAGAGCCGCGTGGCCACGATCGCCACTACGAGCGAGAGCCCGGTGGTGATGATGATGGCGAAGATGAGCTGGTTGATCTGAAGGCCCAGCAGCGCCAGCAGCAGGACCGGCGGCATGATCTGCACGCTGGCCGTGTTGATGGCGAGCAGCATGACCATGGAGTTCGTCGCCGTGTCTTCCGTGGGGTTCAGCGTCTGAAGCTCCTCCATCGCCTTGATGCCGAAGGGCGTGGCCGCGTTGCCGAGCCCGAAGACGTTGGCCGTGAGGTTGAGCGCGATCATCCCGAGCGCGGGGTGATCCGGCGGGACCTCGGGGAAGAGCGGACGCAGCACCGGCCGCACCAGGCGCACCAGCGCGTGGATGATGCCCGCCTCCTCGCCGATCTTCAGCAGGCCCAGGAAGAGCGCCAGCACGCCGATGAGTCCGAGCGCGATCTCGGCCGCCGTGGTCGCGAAGTCCAGCGCCGCCTGCGAGATCGCGTTCATCTTCACGAAGCGGACCCGCTCGAAG
>Ga0214472_10007015_pt1 | contig 11814 bp, 9 predicted proteins | sample RVTome_6_FD_207662 | JGI IMG/M metagenome (GOLD analysis project Ga0214472, IMG submission 207662) | Soil microbial communities from uranium-contaminated site in the Upper Colorado River Basin, Wyoming, United States - RVT140D175 | ecosystem: Environmental > Terrestrial > Soil > Contaminated >...
CAGCGTCGCTCCGGCCACGATCGACACGACGACCTGGTCGGCGTCGAGGCGGCCCCTGAGCTCGCGCATCACCCGCGTCAGCATCTGGGGCTTCACGGCGAGCACCACGACCTCCGCGGCCGTCAGGGCATCGCGGTTGGCCGCGACGACGGTGATGCCGTGCCGCTCGGCGAGCGCCTCACGCCGCTCGCGCCGGGGATGCGAGGCGGCCAGCAGCTCCGGTCGAACCGCGCGGTCGGCCACCAGGCCGGCGATGATCGACTCGGCCATCACCCCGGCTCCGACGATCCCCACCCGCATCGTCCTGCGTGCCATCAGTCGTCCTCCTCCGTCTCCTCGCCGACAGGCACTTCCGTGCCCCGCATCCCTCGCGCCTCGTCGATCTCGGCCGGCGGCGCGCCGGCCCGGGTGAGCAGCTCGACCGCGGCCGAGGCCAGGCGGCGTCCGGCGGTGACGTCCCCCAGCTCGAGCATCGCCCGGCCCAGCCCGAGCGCGGCCAGGCCCTGCTCGTGCTCGGCGCCCATGTCGCGAGCCTCGTCGATCGCCTCGGCATAGTAGCGACGCGCGCTGGCGGGGTCACCGGCCGCGACGCGCAGATCGCCGATGCGTCGGGCCTGTCGAGCGGCCTGCAGCGCCATCTCCGCGCGCTCGAAGTGCCACAGCGCCCGGTGGCCCCACGCATCCGCGGCCCACCAGTCGCCGGCGACGAGCGCCTGGTCCATGGCCCCGACGGCGACCACCGCGGCCGATCGATGCTCGCCGTCGCGCTCCGCGCCGAGGTAGCGCGTGGCCAGGTCGCCGCGGCGCAGCGCGAGCGGCAGCTCCGGCATGCCGGCCCGCCTGGACGGTCCGCGCATCCCGAGCATCCGCCGCCCATGCTCGAGGAGCCGCGAGGCCAGCCCGGGCTTCGGCTCGCCCCACGGCGGCCGTGACCGCGGCGCCCCGGGCGAGGGGGTGTGGGCGCTCATCGGCGCCTAGGCGCCGGCGGCGCTGCGCAGGTCGTCGACGCGGTCGACCCGCTCCCAGGGCAGGTCGAGGTCGCCGCGTCCGAAGTGGCCGTAGGCCGCCGTCTGGCGGTAGATCGGTCGGCGCAGGTCGAGGTCGCGGATGATGGCCCCCGGCCGCAGGTCGAAGAGGTCCCCGACCAGCGCCGCGAGCCGGTGGTCGGGCAGCGTGCCGGTCCCGAACGTCTGGACGTTGATCGCCAGCGGGTGGGCGACGCCGATGGCATACGCCAGCTGCAGCTCGCAGCGTCGTGCGAGGCCGGCCGCGACGATCTGCTTGGCCACGTAGCGCGCCATGTAGGCCCCGGACCGGTCGACCTTCGTCGGGTCCTTGCCGCTGAAGCTGCCGCCGCCGTGACGTCCCATGCCGCCGTACGTGTCGACGATGATCTTGCGGCCGGAGAGCCCCGAGTCCCCCATCGGGCCGCCGATGACGAAGCGCCCGGTCGGGTTGACGAGGTGCCGCGTGGCGTGGTCCAGCAGCTCGCCGGGGATGGCCGCCTCGACCACGTGCTCGCGGACGGCGGCCGCCAGGTCGGTGAGGTCGACATCGGGGTCGTGCTGCGTGCTGACGAGGACGGTGTGGACCCGCCGCGGCCGTCCGTCGGCGTCGTACTCGACCGTCACCTGGCTCTTGCCATCGGGACGGAGGAACGGAAGGGTGCCGTCCTTGCGGACCTCTGCCAGGCGTCGGGCGACGCGGTGCGCGAGCATGATCGGCATCGGCATCAGCTCGTCCGATTCGTCGGTGGCGTAGCCGAACATCATCCCCTGGTCGCCGGCGCCGGGCTCGTCGGCCTCCAGGCCCTCGCGCGCCTCGAGCGCGTGGTCGACGCCCATGGCGATGTCCGGCGACTGCTCCTTGATCGCGGTCATCGTGCCGCACGTCTCCCAGTCGAACCCGAGGCGGCTGTCGTTGTAGCCGATCTCCCGGACCGTGCGACGCACGACGTCCTGGACGTCGACGTAATGCGTGGTCGATACCTCACCGAGGACCAGCACGAGGCCGGTGGTGGTCGCCACCTCGACCGCGCTGCGCGCGCTCGGGTCATTGGCCAGCACGTCGTCCAGGATCGCGTCCGCCACCGCGTCGCACAGCTTGTCCGGATGCCCCTCGGTCACCGACTCGGAGGTGAACAGGGTCGTATCGGCGGCGTCGGACATGCGGGGCTCCGTGCAGGTGGGTGGGTCGGAGTGTACCGCCGTCAGGCGCTGCCGGTCCGCCCCGGCCCCGACGGCACCAGCAGCATCACGGCCACCAGCGTCGTGAGCGGGACCGCCGCCACGATGCCGATGCTGCCGATCAGCGCGCGGATCACCTCGACGGCCACGATCTCGCCGTTGAGGACGGTGATCGGGGCCTGGCCGCCAAGGGCGAACAGCAGCAGCAGCGGCAGGCCGGCCCCGAGGTACGCGAGCATCAGCGTGTTCACCGTGGCCGCGATGTGCGAACGCCCGACGCGCATCGCGCGGACCATCACCCCGCGGCGCGGCGCGGATACATCGGCCCGGTGCAGCTGCTCGACGGTCGCCGCCTGGGTGACGGTCACGTCGTCGAGGACGCCGAGCGCGCCGAGGACCGTGGCCGCCAGCAGGATGCCCTGGAGGTCGATGCGCTCCCCGACGAGCGGGATCAGGAAGGCGATCTCCTCGCTGCCCTGCAGGGCGGTGAATCCCGCGGCGGCGGTGAACACCGCCGCCAGCACCGCGGTCAGAGCCAGCGCTCCCAGCGTGCCCAGGAGGGCCGATGCCGTGACCCGCCCCCAGCCCTCGGTGAGCAGCAGGGTCGCGATCGTCACCAGCGCTCCCCCGCCCACGGCCAGGAGGATCGGATCGACGCCGCGCAGGAGCAGCGGCACGATGAGCTTGACCACGACCGCCAGGGTCAGCGCCAGCGCGACGAGCGAGCGGAGCCCGCGGAGCCCGCCGACGACGAGCACCACGGCCCCGAAGACCACGGCCACCAGCCCGAGCGTCGGCACCCGCCACGGCTCCGCGATGTAGGCGCTGCCGCCGGCCGGGCCGGTGAAACGCGCCACGACGACCTCGTCGCCGAGCTCGTACGGCTCGCGGGTGCCCGATCCCGGGAGCGCCGTCCCGGCGTCCTGCACCGCGGCCTCGACGATCGAGCCCGCATCCGGGCCATCCAGCACCTCGACCGCGAACAGCGGGAGGCCGGCGGCGTCGGTGCCGAGGGATTCGACGATGCGCCCGTGCAGCGACTCCTGGCCCACCGCCGGGATGGCATCGGTCGGGGTCAGGTCGGGGAGGAGCCACAGCCCGCCGAGCAGCGCCAGGCCGATCCCGATCGCCAGCAGCGAGGCCGCCAGCCGGCGCCCGAGGGTCTCGTCCATGCCGGTCGAGGATAGCGACCTCGGCTATTCTTGGCCGCCGATGTCAGCCCCTCTCGCCCGCCACACCGAGCTGCTCGCCCACCGCCGCGAGTTCCCCCTGCTCGACGCGTCGGTGTACCTCAACACCTGCTCGCTCGGCGCTCGCGGGGAGCGCTCCCGGCACCGGCTCGAGGAGTTCCTGGCCGACTGGGACGCGCTCGGGGCCCGCGCCTGGTACCGGCGCTGGCTCGGCGAGCTCGACGCCCTGCGCGCCGACTTCGGCGCGATCATCGGCGTGCCCGGTCGCGAGATCGCCCTCGCCTCGAACGTGAGCGGCGCGCTGGCGGTGATCGCCTCCGCGCTCGACCCGATCCACCGGGGAGATCCCGCGGCCCTGGGCCGCCTGCGCGAGGCCGGTATGCCGGTCGGCGAGGCCGCGCGGCCGCGGGTCGTGACCACCGCGCTCGACTTCCCGACCCTCGGCCACCAGTGGCTGGCCCGCGCACCCCTCGGCGTCGAGCTCGTCGTCGTGCCCGCACCCGACGGCCCGACCATGCCGCAGGACGCGCTGGCCGAGGCCGTCGACGACCGCACGGCGCTCGTGGCGACCGGGCACGTGTACTACACGACCGGCGCCCGCAACGACCTTCGCCGCCTGGCCGACCGCTGCCACGAGCGGGGCGCGCTCCTCCTCGTCGACGCGTACCAGGCCACCGGCATCGTGCCGACCGACGTGGCGGCCGATGGCGTGGACGTCTACGTGTCCGGCACACTGAAGTGGCTGTTCGGCGGGCCGGGCACGGCCTTCGCCTGGGTCCGTCCCGCGCTGTACGACGCGCTGCGGCCGACGACGACCGGATGGTTCAGCAGCGCCAGGCAGTTCGCCTTCGCCGTCGACGAGCTCGCCCTGGCGGACGACGGGCGCCGATACGAGCTCGGCACGCCGTCCATGCCGAGTGCGGCGATCGCGCGTGGTGGCACCGAGCTGGTGCGCGAGATCGGCGTGGAGCGCCTCGGCGAGCGCACCATGGATCTGGGCGACATGCTCATCGGGCTCGCCGCTGCGGCCGGCCTGGCGGTGGCGGCGCCCCGGGACCCGGCGCTCCGGGGCGGGATCGTCCCGATCCGCGTCACGGACCCGAGGCCCGTCGTCGAGGGCCTCGCCGCCGAGGGGATCATCGTCGACTACCGTCCGGGCATCGTGCGCTGCTCGCCCGCGTTCTACACGACCGAGGACGAGCTCCGGCTGCTCGTCGATCGACTCGACCGCCTGGTACCGGCCGCCGACCGCGTCTAGCTGACGCCGAGCAGCCCCAGGCGGTGGGCGACCGCTGCGGCCTCGCTGCGGCGCGTGACGCCGAGCTTGCCGAGGATGTTCGAGACGTGCACGCCGGCCGTGCTCTCGGCCATGTACAGCTGCTCGCCGATCTGGCGGTTGCTGCGACCATCCGCGACGAGCGCGAGCACCTCGCGCTCGCGCTGGGTGAGCCCGAGCCGATCCGCCGTGTCGTCGGCGGTGTCGACGCCCTCGAGGCCGATCCGGGCGCGACGCGCCAGGCCCTCGAGTCGCCCGCGGAGCGGGCCGGCTCGCAGCTCGGTCGCGATGGCGTGGGCCTCGGCCAGCTCGGCAGCGCCCTCCTCGCGCTGCCGCAGCGCGAGGTGCGTCACCGCCGATTCCGCCAGCACCTGGGCCAGCTCGTACGGCCGACCGATGGCCCGCCGCTCGGCCACGGCCGCCTCCCAGGCAACGGCGTCGTGCAGGCCCCGGGTGCGGCTCACGAGCGCGACAGCCAGCGTCCGGTCGGCGCCGATGATGCGCGACGGGTGCTGCGCCAGCTCGGTGACGCGCGCAACGTGATCCTCGAGCGCGGACGCCAGTGCCTCCGCCCGCTGGATGGCCGACGCCTGGCGATCCCCGTCGCCCGCGGCGCGGGCCAGCTCCGCCTCCGCCGCCTCCGCACGCAGGCCCAGCATCAGGAGCAATCGCGCGTCGCTGTCGAGCTCCGGCTCGGCCATCCTGGAAATCGTGTCGCGGACGGCGGCGGCGGCGGCAAGCGGGTCCCCGGCCGCGAGCGCCAGCTCCGCGCGACGAACGTTCATGAGGTCGGGGTCGGGGCCGATCACCCGCTCGCCGAGGGCGTCGTACATCGCAAAGTCGGCCGCCGCCTCGTCGAGCTCGCCGCGCGCCGCGCGCAGGCGGAGCCGGTTCGAGAGCAGCCAGCGGACGGCGTACCGGGTGGGGCCCGCGTCGATCGTCTCCTCGATCAGCTCGGAGGCCTCGTCCCAGCGACCGAGCTCGATCAGGGCGCGTGCCGCCTTCGACGCCAGCTGTCCGCCGAACCGCGCATCGGCGCCGAGACGCCGGACCCGGTCGCGGGTGGCCCGGGCCAGCTCGAGCGCCTCGGCGTGCCGGGCCGACTCGTCCAGCGCCCATCCGAGCCCGACCGCGGTCAGGAAGATCGCCAGCGGGTCGCCGAGCTCGACGGCGAGGTCGTTCCCCTCGCGCAGGATCGGCACGCCGCGCTCGAAGTCCGACCGACACGCGAGGTCGAGGCCGATGACGTTCAGGGCGCGGGCCTCCGCCGACCTGGCCCCGACGGCGCGCGAGATGGCGAGCGCGGCCTCCGCCAGCGCCAGCGAGTCACCGAAGCGGCTGCGGACCATGAGCGAGTGCGCGAGGTCGGCCAGCACCCGCGCCCGCTCCGCCGTCGGAGGGTCGATCGGGATGAGCTGGGCCGCGCGCTCGAACGCTGCGACGCCGGCCTGCCAGTCGCCGGATTCGTTGAGATACCAGGCAAGACGGTGCTGAAGCACGCCGGACCGCATCGGATCCGAACGTGGCTCGAGCTCCGCCAGCGCCGACCTCACCAGGTCGATGGACCGGCGTGCGTCCCCGGCCTGTGCCGCCGCCTCGGCGGCCTCCTCGAGAATCATGATGCGGTCGACGCCCTCCGGCACGGCCTCGGCGGCCACCTTCGGCCACAGCTCGAGCGCCCGCTCCAGGAATGCCTGCGCCTCCGCAAACGCGAACCCGGCCGCCGCGCTGCGAGCCGCCGCCAGCGCCGAGTGCAGGGCACGCTCGAGGTCGTGCGCGAGGAGCCAGTGGTGTGCGACCTGGGCCGCCGATGCGGCGCCGCCGCCCTGCGCTCGCTCGCCACGCGCGGCCATCGACTGTGCATACGCGGCGTGCAGGTGCGTGCGCTCGCTGGGCAGCAGCTCCTCGTACACGACCTCCTGCACGAGCGCGTGCCGGAACGCGTATCCGGGCGCCTCGTCGGGAGCCGTCGGAACGAGGAGATGATGCTCGACCACCTGTCGCACCGCCTCGGTCAGGCGATCCGCCGGGAGGCCTGCGACCTCGGCGAGCACGCCATGGTCCACGCGAGCGCCGGCGACCGATGCCACCCGGATGACCTGCTGCGCATCCGTCTCGAGCCGTCGGATGCGATCCTCCAGCGTGTCACGGAGGCTGCGCGGCAGGACGAGCCCGGCCGCCCCGGCCGCCATGAGCTCCTCCGCGAAGAACGGGTTGCCACCGGATCGAGCGAGGACCGCCTCCACGAGCTGTGGCGCAACCTCCGAGCCGGTGATGCCGGTGAGCTGCGCCGCGAGCTCGGCGGCGTCGAAGGCGGTGAGCTCGATGTCGTCGACCCCGTCGAGCCGCTGGAGCTCGGCCACCAGCGGTCGCAGCGGGTGGCGCCGATGGAGCTCGTCGGAGCGGAAGGTCGCCACGATCATCGCGGCCTCGTCGCGACCGTTGCGCACGATGAAGCGCAGCAGGTCGCGAGTCGAGGAGTCGGCCCAGTGGATGTCCTCGAGGACCAGGACCAGCGGTCGGTCCTCGGCCAGCCGGCGCAGCACGCCGAGCACGACCTCGAAGAGGCGGGCCTGCGCCGACGTCGTGCCGAGGCCGGGATCGAGGCGCGGTCCGTCGGGCGCCGGCGCCGGCGGTGGCCCGAGATCGGGCATCAGGTGGGCGAGGTCGGCGCGGCCCGGACCCACCACGACGTCGAGCCGCTCCGGGGGCAGCGCCCGGACGAGCGGGCGCAGCGCGGCGACGAAGGGCGCGTACGGGAGGCCGGTCTCGCCAAGCTGCAGACAGGCGCCCGCGAGGACCTGCGCGCCACGCGCTCGCGCCCGGCCCATGAACTCCTCGACCAGCCGCGTCTTGCCGATCCCGGCCTCGCCGGCGATCAGGTGGGTCGTCGCGCGTCCGGCCTCGGCGTGCTCGAGCGCGCGGCCGAGCCGATCGAGCTCAGCGGCGCGGCCCACGAAGATCGGGCTGCTCACGCGGGGCATGGACGCGATCATAGCCATCGCTCGTTCCCGAATCGAGCGCGGATCAGGCCGCGGCCGTGCTGCGCAGCCGACCGCGGCCACGGCACAGCAGGGTCCGCGTGGCGAGCTCGCTGCGACCGATGCGACGGGCGATCTCCGCGCCACTGAATCCGTGCGCCGCCAACAGCAGCGCCGCACGCACGTGCGGCGCGAGGTGCGCCAGCCGACCATGGAGCGTTGCGGCATCCTCGCGCTCGATCAGCTCCTCCTCCGGTGACGGCGCCACCTCACGTCGGGTGAGCTCGGACGCCCGACGCGAGGCGACGCCCTGGCGCCGCGCGCGGCTCGTCGCCAGGTTGACGGCCACCCGGAACAGCCACGCCCGCACGTGGACGGGCTGGCGGCCGGCAGCCGACTCCGTCAGCAGCCGGACGAAAGCCTCGTGCACGATGTCCTCGGCCGCCGCTGCATCGCCCGTGTAGCGGGCGACGTAGTGACGGAGGGCGTCGCCGTGGGCGTCGTACGCCGTCGCGGCGGAGGTGGCCACCGCGGCGACCGGTTCCCCCCGGGCACGGTGGGTGCCCCGGTCACCGCTCGTCTCCCCCCGGGCCATCCCCATGACCCCACGCTACGTCTAAAGGTTGCCAGCGCGCATCTGGAGAACCTTTATTTTTCGCCGGCGCCGCATCACGTCCCGGAGGCGTAGGACTCGCTGTACGCCTGCTGCTCGGCGGTCATGGGGTCGATCCGGATCCCCATGCTATCGAGCTTCAGGCGAGCGACCTCGCGGTCGATCTCCTCGGGGATGCCGTACACCGCCGGCTCGAGCCCGTCGAGGCTCGTGCGCAACCACTCGAGCCCGAGGGCCTGGTTCGCGAAGCTCATGTCCATCACCATCGCCGGGTGCCCCTCGGCCGCGCCCAGGTTCACCAGCCGTCCGTCGGCGAGGACGTAGATCCTGCGGCCGTCGGGCATGAGGTACTCGCGCGTGAACGGCCGCACCTCGCGCGAGGAGGTCGCCTGCTCCTCGAGGGCGGGCAGCTCGAACTCGTCGTTGAAGTGGCCGGCGTTCGCGAGGATGGCGCCGTCCGGCATGTGCGGGAAGTGGTCACGTCCCCAAACGTTGAGGTTCCCCGTGCCGCTGATGAAGACGTCCCCCACGCGCGCCGAGTCGGCGGCGTTCATGACCCGGTAGCCGTCCATCGACGCCTCGAGCGCACGGATCGGGTCGACCTCGCACACCACCACGTTGGCGCCCATGCCGTGCGCGCGTGCCGCGATTCCGCGTCCGACCCAGCCGTAGCCGCCCACGACGACGGTCTTGCCGGCGAACAGGATGTTCGTGGCCCGCAGGATGCCGTCGATCGCCGACTGGCCGGTGCCGTACCGGTTGTCGAACAGGTGCTTGGTAAGCGCCTCGTTGACCGCCACGATCGGGTAGCGCAGGACGCCGTCCTTGGCCATCGCCCGCAGGCGGATGACGCCGGTCGTGGTCTCCTCGGTGCCGCCGACGACACCCGCCAGCAGCTCCGTGCGCCGGGTGTGCAGCTCGTTCACGAGGTCGGCTCCGTCGTCCATGGTGACATCCGGGTGGTGATCGAGCGCCGCCCCGATGTGCGAGTAGTAGGAGTCGCGGTCCTCGCCCTTGATCGCGAACACCGGCAGGCCATAGTCGCGGACGAGCGAGGCCGCCACGTCGTCCTGCGTGCTGAGCGGGTTGGACGAGCACAGCACCGCATCGGCGCCACCATCGGCCAGGGTGCGCATGAGGTTCGCCGTCTCGGCCGTGACGTGGAGGCAGGCGCTGATCCTCCAGCCCTCGAGCGGTCGCTCGGCGGCGAACCGCTCGCGGATGCCGGAGAGCACCGGCATCTGGCGGTCCGCCCATTCGATCTTCAGCCTGCCGGCATCGGCCAGGGAAAGGTCGGCGACGTCGTGCGTCACCTCGGTTCGCGTTGCCACGGAATTCGCATCGCCTCTCGTATCGGTCGCATCAATCCCCAGCCACCGTGGCGCCGTCGGGCGAGGCGCTCGATGAGCTGGCAGTGCGTACGGTAGCCGAGGCGGGTGTAGGCCGCGACCGCCGGCTCGTTGTCGGCGTGGACGTTGAGCGCCACGTCGCCGACGCGATCGAGCAGCTCGGTGATCACCGCGCTCGTCACCATCTTCGCGAAGTCGTGGCCGCGGAAGTCGGTATGGGTCATCACGTTGCCGACGACGGCGACGCCCTCGTGCGCATTGATGGCGTGGGTGCCGGCGGCGCTCACCAGCCGGCCGCGGACGCGAACGCCGAAGTACACGCCGTCCTCCACGACCGATGCCGGGAAGCCTGCCCGGAACCCGAGCTGGTACAGCCGATTGAGGTCGTCGACATCGAGCGCGGTGAGCCGTTCGGCGGGCCCGGCGAACGGCGTGAATGTGTCGCGATCGACCACCATGCGGAGCATGCGGATCGGCGCGTCGAGCTCGTAGAGGTCGCGGATGGCCGCCTCGTGGAGCTCGGTGCCCTGCACGTAGGCGTCACGCGGCTTGAGCACGCTCTCGAGCACGGCCCGACACCCGTCCGGCGCCCCCATCAGGAACAGCGGCTGCGGGACGAGCCCCTCGTGATGCATCACCAGGGCGGTGGCGCGTCCCGCCTCGTCGTAGGCCATACCCCACGCCGCGCGGCCCCGGTTGGGCCCGTCGAGGTCACCGAGGGGATACGCGGCGTAGCGGCGGTCGGTCCGCAGGAACGCCGCGATCTCCTCGCGATCGCTCACGGCCCGCGCGCGGGTTCGCCGGGACGCCGCGACCGCCATCTGAACGCGCTCCCTCGCCGGACTCAGTACGTCAGCAGGGCGTGGATGTCGAACTCGCCGAGCTTCTCCCGACCCTTCAGCGCGCCGAGCTCGACCATGAACGACAGGCCGGCGATCTCCCCGCCCAGCCGGCGGACGAGCTCGATGGTGCCCATGACGGTGCCGCCCGTGGCCAGGAGGTCGTCGACGATGAGCACGCGCTGGCCCCTGCCGATGGCATCGGCGTGGATCTCGAGGGTGGCCGTGCCGTACTCGAGCTCGTACTCGACCTCGATGGTCTCGGCCGGCAGCTTGCCGAGCTTGCGGACCGGGACGAAGCCCGCGTTCAGCTTGTAGGCGAGCGGCGCCGAGAAGATGAACCCGCGCGACTCCATGCCGACGACGACGTCGACCGTCGTGCCGCCCACCTGCTCGGCCATGCGGTCGACGACCTCGCGGAACGCCTCCGGGTCCTTCAGCAGCGTGGTGATGTCGTAGAAGCGGATCCCCGGCTTCGGAAAGTCCGGGACCTCGCGGATCAACGCGCGCAGGTCGTCGGCACTCGAGACGGTCACGATCGTGGGGCACTCCCGTGGGCGTGGCGGATTCGGTGGCCCGCAGAGTCTAGACCGATGCGTCCGTCGCCGGCAACGCGCACATCGTCCCGGTTTGGACGATCGCACACCTCCGCCGGCCCCCGGTTCCCGTCACGCGGCACCACCGGTGCCGTTGGCCTGCTCGACGCGCGCCCGTTCCGTCAGATGCGACCAGGAGGGGTGCATCTGGGCTCCTGATCGGCGACATCCGCGGTGTTTCGATCGGATCCTCCGGGCAGAGGGACGCTGGCGGCACCACCAGTGCCACGTGGCAGAACCTCAGCCCCGACGAGGGCTCGTTGTCCCAGGTGAGCGCGGCTGTGGCGCCATGCGTGACGCGTCCCGGATCCGAGTGACCAATTCGTTGGCCAGGGAGCGCGCCGCGCCGAGCTCGTGCCACGAGTCCTCGACCGAGCCGACGTACGCCGCCCGCGCCTGCTCGAGCGGTGGCCGATGCGACGCGGGCAGCCGCGCCAGTGCCCAGCGCGCGGCCGCGTCCTTCGAGCGCACCTCGCCGCTGGCAATGGTGGTCCACATGCGAGCCAGCGTGAGGAGGACGTTGCGTGTGTCCGACCCGAGGTCCTCCAGCAGCGAGGGCAGCTCGTCGAGGATCGCATGGGCCACGTCCTCGCGCGGCACCGGGGCGAGCAGCTCCGCCGGCGGTGGGCCCACGAGGGCGCGGCCGGTCGATCGCACCATCGTGACCTGTATGGCCAGGTCCGGGTTCGCATGCGGCCACGGCGCCAGGTTGCCGGCGACGAGCTTCTCTCGCAGCCACTCGCCGTACTGGAAGTCGAACCTGGGCAGATAGCGCCAGGGGTTG
>Ga0214472_10007016_pt1 | contig 11813 bp, 11 predicted proteins | sample RVTome_6_FD_207662 | JGI IMG/M metagenome (GOLD analysis project Ga0214472, IMG submission 207662) | Soil microbial communities from uranium-contaminated site in the Upper Colorado River Basin, Wyoming, United States - RVT140D175 | ecosystem: Environmental > Terrestrial > Soil > Contaminated >...
TCGCCGCGCGTCTGGCGGACGACCTCGGCCTGGACGGCCGCGTTGGCGACAAGCGGCCGACCGATGGACGCCTCGTCGCCATCGGCCACGAGGAGGACGCGATCGAGCGTCACCGACTGGCCGGCCTCGGCATCGAGCAGCTCGACCTCGAGCTCCGTGCCGAGCTCGACGCGGTATTGCTTGCCGCCTGTCTCGATGACTGCGTACATGGGGCCTCGGTTCGTTCGGTTCGCGATGTGGGCTCGTCCGCTCGATCCGGGCGCGGCGAGCGCTCGTCGACCGCGTCGCGGACAGGATCGGACGCCCGGAGGTCGGGCGGGACGCGAAGTGTACGGCCGGTTCGGAACGAACGTCAAACGTGGGTCGGGTAATCAGCCGCCGGCGTCGCCGGACAGCATCAGCCGCTCCCGCACGATCGACCGGACGACGAGCTCGAGTCCCAGCTCGTCGCAGAGCGCCGCGACGACCTCCTCGGGCCGGCCGGTGCCGAGCTCCGGGTGCATGCGGGTGCGGATCCGGATCGTCACGCCCGCCGGGTCGCCAGCCGCCGGGTCGCCGGCGGCCGCGTCGGTCCCGACCGAACCCGCCACGACCGAGACGTCGTCGACGAGCGGCCGGAGGTCGTAGGCGACGGAACCTCCTCCCTTCTCGCGACGACGCGGGAGCGAGCTGGCCCGGAGCAACGTCGCGACGGCGTCCGCGAGACGATCAGGATCAACTCCGTCCACTGTCATTCGGTACTCGGCCGCCACGACCTGCGACACGAGCGACGGCTCCCCGAGCCAGATGTCGAAGGCCTCGACGAGGCTCCAGCCGGCCGGCAGGTGAGCCGCCAGCCGCTCGCGCACGTCGGCCACCGGCACGCGATCCGCGAGCACGAGGTCGGCCAGTTCGCGTTCGGCCGCCATCCCGGCCGTCAGGGGTGCGCCGAACATGATCCGCGACCGCGCCTTGCCCGAGGTGACGAGCGGCAGGCCACTCGCCGCGAGGGTCGCCTCGAACGCGTCGATCGTGTCGCGCTGGACGAGCCGCGCGGCACCCGGGGAGCGGCGGAGCACGAGCCGCCAGCGCTGGCGCGGCTCGTCGCGCGCGTCCGTTGGTGGGCGGTCGGACGTCGGCAACCCCGTCGCCGTCGGCGGTTCGGCCGGTGCGCGGTCCCCGTCCCCGGGCGAGCGGTCCACGTCTGGTAGTCTGCGGCACGATGGACGAGCCCGTCGGACCCCGTCCGACGCCGGAACACGCCGAGGCCGCGCGCCCGACCGGCTCGACCGCGCCGTTCGTGGAACGGCGCTCGAACCCCGAGGGCCGGCGGCTCCGCCCGCCCACCCCCCGCGTCGCGCTCCTCTTGTTCAGCGCGATCGTCGTCGCCTTCCTCCTCTACCTCGGTCGCGAGGCGCTAAGCCCGTTCGTCGTCGGCCTCCTCCTCGTCTACCTGCTGGATCCGCCGGTCGAGCGACTGTCCCGCGTCGGCGTCCCTCGCTGGCTGGCGATCCTCGTCGTCTATGCGATCGTCGTGTTTCTCGTCGTCGAGGCCCTCAGCCTCACCCTGCAACCGCTCGTCGAGCAGATCTCGACGTTCGTCCGCGACCTGCCCAACCTCGCCGCCCAGCTCGACACTCAGCTCCAGCGGATCTCGGAGTTCTACCGCGGCCTGCAGCTGCCGCCGCAGCTGCGCGAGGCGATCGACGAGTGGCTGGCCGGCCTGGCCGAGAACGGAGTGGGCATCGACCCCGGCGTGATCCTGCCGGTCGTTAACATCACCGCCGGACTGGTCGGCTCGATGTTCGGTTACCTGATCATTCCGGTCTGGGCGTTCTACCTGCTGAAGGACCGCAAGACGCTGACAGTCCGCTTCAACCAGGCGCTGCCGGAGGAGTGGCGGGCGGACGTCTGGGAGATCGCCCGGATCGTCCAGCGGGTGTTCGGCCAGTGGGTCCGCGCCCAGCTCTTCCTCGGTATCACGGTCGGTCTTGCCACGTTCGCGGGCCTGCTCGTGCTCGGCCAGACGATCGACCCGGTGTTCAGCCGGTTCGCGCTCCTGCTCGCCATCATCGCCGGCCTGTTCGAGCTGCTCCCGATCATCGGCCCGATCCTCGCGGCAATCCCGGCCATCCTCCTTGCGGCCACGGCCGGACTCGAGGCGGCAGTCGCGGCGTTCCTCCTCTACCTGCTCGTCCAGCAGGTGGAGAACAACCTGCTCGTCCCGAAGATCCAGGGCGACGCGGTCGAGCTCCACCCGAGCGCGGTGATGTTCGCGCTCATCGTCGGCGGCGCCATCGCCGGGCTGCTCGGCGCGATCCTCGCGCTGCCGATCACCGCTGCCGGGCGGAACGTGTACCGCTACCTGTTCGGTCGCCTGTCCCCGACCGCACCGACCCCGCCTCCGCCCAACCCCGCCGAAACGCACGCGGATTTCGACGCGCCCTCGCGCGGCCGACCCCGGGACGCCCCGCCGCCGATCGCGGCCGACGCCCCGGCCCGGTGACCGACGCCGGCGGCCGTCCGCGTCAGCCGTCCGACGCGGACCCGTACAAGATCCTCCAGGTCGACCCCGAGGCGGACCCGGATGTCATCCAGGCCGCCTATCGACGGCTGGCGCAGAAGTGTCACCCGGACGTCACGCCCGGCTCCGCCACTCGGATGGTCGCGATCAACGCGGCCTGGGAGATCCTCGGTGACCCGACGGCACGCGCGGCGTTCGACCGGTCTCGGACGCGGGTCGGCTCCGCAAACGCATCCGGCGGGGTCAGGGCCGCGGGCCCACCGCCCGGCGACCCGTCGGGCAGCGTGCTGGTCTTCGGGCGGTACACCGGTTGGTCGCTCGGCGAGATCGCTCGACGGGACCTCGAGTACATCGAATGGCTGGACCGGATGCCGATCGGTCGGCCGTACCGCGACGAGATCGACGCGATCCTCCGGCGTGCCGGCCGCCGCACGGCGCCGGGTCGCGGCGAAGAGCCGCGTCGCGGGCTGTTTCGCCGCCGGTGATCCCGGCGCCGGTCAGGCGCCTCCGCCGTGCCGGGCCTGGTGTCGGTCCTGCGCGTCCTGTCGGTCCTGGGCATGCTGTCGCTCCGCGATCGCGCGCGGGACCGCGAAGGCCAGCAGGTACGGTGCCACGACCGTGGTCAGGACGACGGCGACCAGGACGCCGCTGAACAGGTCCGGCCGCAGCAGACCGGCGGCCAGTCCCAGGTTGGCGACCACGATCCCGACCTCACCGCGGGGGACCATTCCCACGCCGACCGCGATCGACCCCCAGCGACCGATCGATCGGGCGCCGAGGATCCCGCCGGCGGCCTTGGTCACGATGCCGAGCGCCGCGAGCACGATCGCGAGGACCGCGATCGACGGGTCGAGCAGGGCTCCGAGGTCGAGTTGTGCGCCCGTCACCGCGAAGAAGAACGGCGTGAAGATCGACGCGAGCGGCTTGATCTCGTGCTCCAACTCCTCGCGCGCCTCTGTCTCGGCGACGATGAGACCCGCGACGAACGCCCCGATGATTGCCGCGAGGCCGATCCCGGCCGACAGGAGGGCGACGCCGAGCATGAGGATGAACGCCGGCACGAGCGGCGTGTCGGCGAACAGCGGCCACGTGAACGCTTCGCGTTTGATGCCGCGGGCCCGCCGGGCGGCCGCAAACCCCAGACCGACGAGGCCGAACGCGGCGACCGCCACGAACAGCGTCGACGCAGACAGGTCGCCCTCGGCGAGGCCGGACACGATGCCGATGGCGATGAGCGCAAGGACGTCGTCGATCACGGCCGCCCCGAGGACGACGCGGGCGAAGGCGCGGTTGAGCGCGCCCATCTCGGCCAGGACGCGGCTCGTGATCCCGATGCTCGTGGCGGCGAGCGCGAGGCCGATGAAGGCGGCGGGTCCGATCGGCTCGCCGACGGCGAGTCCCACGGCGATCCCGGCGATGATCGGCAAAACCATCGCGATGAGCGCGGTCATGACCGCCGGCTTGCCGACCGCGAGGAGGTCGTCGAGGCGAACCTCGAGGCCGACCGCGAACAGGAGGATGACGACGCCGATCTCGGCGAACACGTCGGTCGCCTCGCCGAGGCCCACGATGCCGAGCGCGTGAGGGCCGACGAGGAAGCCGCCGAACAACTCCCCGACCACGGCCGGCTGTCCGAGGCGACGCGCGATCTCCTCGCCGAACTTCGCGCCGACGAGGAGCACGAACAGCGCGACCAGCACGTCGAGCGGGGCGGTGGTCGCGGTCGCGTCCGGGTGGCCGGGCACCTCGAGCGCGGACAGGGCGGCGGTGGACAGGCTCGGGATCATCGGAGGAATCGTACCCACAAGTAAGCGCTCGAGATGACGAGGGATTCGACGACGACGACCAAGCCGTACGGGAGGAAGCCGCGGAACGTGATCGGATGGCCGGCTCGACCGGCGAGGTTGGCGACGACGACGTTGGCCGACGCCCCGATGATCGTCGCGTTCCCGCCCAGGCAGGCTCCGAGGGCGAGCGACCACCACAGCGGTTCTACCGCCAGGCCCTGCGCGCCGAGCTCCCGGACGACCGGGATCATCGCGGCCGTGTACGGGATGTTGTCGACGATCGCGGAGGCGACGCCGCTGAGCCAGAGCAGGCCGATCGTCGTGATCGACTGATCGCCGGCCGTCAGGTCGAACAGCCCGGCGGCGATCGCGTTGATGATGCCCACCTCGACGACGCCCTCGACGAGCATGAACAGGCCCACGAAGAAGAAGACCGTCGGCCACTCGATCTCGCGCAGGACCTCCGCCGGGTCCGAGCGCGTTACGAGCATGAGCGCGGCGGCGCCGAGCAGGGCGATCGTCGCCGGCTCGTAGCCGAGCACGCCGTGGACGAGGAACCCGACGATCGTCAGACCGATCACGACGAGGCTGATCCGGAGCAATCGCGGGTCGGTCAGCACCTCGCGTTCGTCCAGGGCGAGGACCGCGTCGCGAACCTCCGCGTGCACCTCGAGGGCCCCGCGGAAGAAGAACCGGACGGTGACGACGAAGGCGACGAAGACGAGCAGCGCCGCGGGGGCCATGGTGCCGAGAAAGGCAGCGAAGTCGAGGCCCGAAGCCGAACCGATCAGGATGTTGGGTGGATCGCCGATGAGTGTCGCGGTCCCGCCGATGTTCGAGGCGAGGATCTCGCTGACGAGGAACGGGAAGGGCGAGACGCGGAGCGTCATTGCGATGTACAGCGTGACGGGTGCGATGAGGACGACCGTCGTCACGTTGTCGAGGAAGGCGGACAGGCCCGCCGCCACGACGCTCAGGACCACGATCAGGCGGAATGGATCGCCGCCCGCGACCTTGACCGACCGGATGGCGACCCACTGGAAGAATCCGGTCCGGCGGAGCGTCCCGGCCAGGGCCATCATCCCGGCGAGCAGGAAGATGACGTTGAAGTCGATCGCGTGGAAGGCCGTCTCCTGGTCGATGACGCGGAGGACGATCATGGCCAGGCCGCCGAGCAGCGCAGCGACGGTCTTGTCGATCCGATCCGTCGCGATCAGGGCGTACGTGGTGACGAAGATCGTGGCGGCGACGGCAACGTCCATTCAGGAGGCTGGATTGTCGGTCGCGCGCTGCTCTGCCTCGATCGCATCGAGGTATGCGATGGCGAGCTCGATGAGATCGAGATACCCGATCGGCCGGCCGTCCGGGTCGACGACGTAGAGCCCGGACAGTCGCCGCTGGTGCATCGCCCGGAACGCCTCGCCGATCGTCGCGTCGGGCCTGATCGATGCCGGTTCGAGCATCGCGTCCGCAACGGTTCGCGCCTCGACGGCGTGCCCGAAACGAGCGACGTCCGCCACGCCGGAGATATCGGCCAGGAGCGACTCGGGAACGACGCGTGCCACGACCGCCTCGGCGAGACGAAGGATCGGCAGCACACCGACGAGACGGCCGGCCTCGTCGACGACACCGATGAGCCGGGTCGCCGGCTGGGCGGACGAGCGACGCATCGCGACGAGGAGGTCCTCGTCCGATCGCGCGACGAGCGGCCCGATCTCGAGCAGATCGGCCGCCTCCGCGACCGGCGTGTGACGGGCGAGCCGAACGGGTTCGGTCATCGCGGGATCCCGGGCGTATCGGGTTGCGCCCGCGACGTCACCACTCTGCGCGGGTCTGGCGGATGTTGATGCTCTGGAGGATCCCGAGTCCGATGGCGATGCTGATCAGGGACGCGCCGCCGTGGGTGACGAACGGGAGCGGGATGCCGGTGATCGGCATGATCCCGATCACCATCCCGACATTGACGACGAGCTGGAAGAGGATCATCGACGCCATCCCGGCGGCGAACAGGGTGCCGAATGCGTCCCGTGACCGCCAGCCGGCGGCGAGGACTCGCCACAGGAGCGCGGCGAACAGGGCGAACGTCACGATCGCGCCGATGAAGCCGAGCTCCTCGGCCAGGATCGCGAACACGAAGTCCGTCGTCTGGACGGGCAGGAAATCGAGCTGGTTCTGTGTCCCGTTCGTGAGGCCCTTGCCGAAGACGCCGCCGGAGCCCACCGCGATCTGCGACTGGTAGAGCTGATAGCCGGCTCCCTGGATGTCCGCGGCGGGATCGAGGAAGGAAGTGAGGCGCTCCTTCTGGTAGTCGCGAAGGATGTGCGTCCAGATGAGCGGGAAGGCGGCCAGCACGCCCGCCAGCAACGCGAACAGCCAGCGCAGGCTGGCACCGGACAGAAAGAGCATGCCGGCGAGGATGGCGCCGAAGACGAGCGACGTACCGAGGTCCGGCTGGAGCATGACGAGGACCCACGGCGGCCCGACGAGCAGGCAGGCGCCGAGGATCGAGGGGAGGGAGGTGAGGCGGCCCTCGCGTGCCCCCAGGTAGTGCGCCAGGACGACGATCATGAGGATCTTGGCGAGCTCGCTGAACTGGAACTGGACACCGAGGATCGACACCCATCGGGCGGACCCACCGATCCCGTCACCGATCGCGAGCGATGTGACGAGCAGGGCGATCTGGATGACGTAGAGCGGCCAGGTCAGCGTGCGCAGCCACTTGTAGTCGAACCCGGTCGCCACCGTGAACGCGACGATGGCGAGACCGGCCCACATGAGGCCACGCAGGAACGTGGAGCCGGTCGCCAGGATGGAACGCCCCGTCTCGACACTGTTGCTGTACGCCATCGCCAGGCCGATTGCCGCGAGCAGGGCCGCGTAGGTCACGAGCTGGAGGTCGAAGGCGCGCCAGGCTGCCCCGACCGAGCGCGCCGCCCAGTCGGTGACGCGGCTCTCCGCCCGCATCACGCCCATCGAAGGCTCGCCTCGTCCATCTTCGTCAGTTGCCCTGGTAGAAGTTGCCGCGCTCGAGGAGATCGAAGTTGCGGTAGTCCTTCTCGATCCCGTAATGCTGCTGGAGGAAGTACTTCACGATCTCGGTCGCGGCATTGCCCTTCGTCCGCGAGTCGTACGCGAGGGCCATGACGACGAGTTCCGCGTCGGTCCGGGCGACGGCCTTGAGGCCCCTCGGGTCGGCCGAAGTCACGGCCGGGTCCTTGGGTACGAACGCGACGAACCACGAGTGGAACGGCAGCCGACCCTGGCTGTCGCGAAGGCCGAACTCGGCGGTTCCGGACTTGCCGGCGACGACGATCGGGAGGTCGACGAGGTTGTACGTGTGGCGGATGAGCACCGTGTTGCGGGCCGCCTCACGGATATCCTTGAGCACGGTCTGCTCGACCGGGAGTTCGCGGATGAGCTTCGGCTCGAACGCCCGGACGACCCGGCCGTCGGGTCCGATCACCTCGCGGACGACCTGGGGCTGGAGGAGGCGCCCCCCATTGGCCAGCGCCGCGTACGCGTTGAGCAGCTGGAGCGGGGTCACCGCGTCGTACCCCTGGCCGATGCCGGCCTGGTAGACCTCGCCCGGGTAGATCGGTTCCCCGTACGTGTCGAGCTTCCATTGATTGCTCGGCACGATCCCGCGGACCTCGCCCGGGAGGTCGATTCCGCTCCGCTCGCCGAACCCGTACTGGTTGGCCCAGTACCCGAGGCGGTCGATGCCAAGCATCCCGGCCAGCTGGAAGAAGTACGTGTCGCTCGAGTGACCGAAGCCGCAGTCGAGGTTGCACAGACCCCAGCCGCGGCGATTCCACTCGTAGAACCGGGTCGATCCCAGGGTCAGGTAGCCGGCGGTTCGGATCCGCGTCGACGCCGTGATCTTGCCATCGGCGAGGGCCCCCGTCCCCGCCACGAGCTTGTACGTGGATCCGGGCGGGTAGTGGCCGTTGATGGCGTGATTGATGAGCGGCTTGTCCGGGTCCTCGAGCAGCGCGGCGTATTCCGCGGCGCTGATGCCGCGGGCGAAATTGTTGTTGTCGTACGTCGGCAGGCTGACCATCGCCAGCACCTCGCCCGTCTGGGGGTTCATGGCAATGACGACACCGCGCGTCATGCCGATCTCGTCCATGCCCCAGCGCAGGGCGCGCTCCGCCTGTTCCTGCGCCGTCCGGTCAAGCGTCAGCGTGAGCGAGCTGCCGCTCTCGGCATCGCGGACCGTCTCGAGTACCTGGAGGCGGCGCCCGGACGCGTCACGTTCGACGGACTCGGCCCCGTAGGTGCCGCGCAGCTCGGCCTCATAGATCGCCTCCACCCCGGCCTTGCCGATCAGGTCGTCGGGCAGATACCCGTCGGCGCGCAGGGCCGGCAGTTGCTCCGCCGAAACGGGGCCCGTGTAGCCGATGATCTGCGAGAGCAGCGGCCCGGTCGTGTAGTCACGGCGTGCCTCGACGACCACCTCCACGCCGGGCAGGTCGTAGCGCGCCTCCGCGATCAGGCGCGCAGTCTCCTCCGGTACGTCCTGGGCGACACGCACCAGATCGAACCGCGAGCCCGGGTTGGCGTCGATCGTGGCGATGATGTCGGCCGGGTTCTTGCCGACGAGGCGTGCGATCTGTCCGACCACCTCGTCGCGACGCGAGAACGGGAGATCGGCGGGTCTGATCTTGATCGTCCAGGACGGAATGTTCGTGACGAGCGGGATGCCGTTCCGATCGACGATGAGACCGCGGGACGACACGATCGGCTGGAGCACGGTTCGGTTCGACTGGGCGAGGGACGAAAATGCCGAGCCGCTCGCCACTTGCAGATAGAACAGTCGAATGACGAGGATCCCGAGCGCGAGCGTAATGGCGAGACCGAACACGGCGAATCGAGCGACTCGGCGGTCGCGTTCGGAGCGGCCATCGAGGTAGACGTTCACCAATCGACGCGCTCCGGTTCGACGGATCGGTCGTGGATCGCGACGGCGAGCGGGCCGATCGCAACGGCCGCGACGAAGTCGTACACGACGCCGGGTAGCAGCACGCTCGCCGGATCGTCAACCGGGATGCGCGTGTTGAGCGCACCAAACAGGACGAAGAGGGTCATCGAGTAGACGAAGCTGAGCGGCGGGACGACCACGACGGGCGCGACCGGCCGAAGGCGCGACAGGGCCGACCCGAGCACGGCCGCGGCGGCGACGCAGATGAGCAGCGCGAATGCGGTCGACCCGATCGGCCGCTGTGCCAGTACATCAAGAACCAGACCCCCGACAAAAGCCCAGACCAGTCCGCCCTCGATGCCGGACGCGATCGTCCAGATGACGCCGAGCACGAGCACGACGTGAGGGTAGGCATCCTCGACGCGGAGGTACGGGACAACGGTCAATTCGATAAGTGCGGCCGCCGTCGCGCCGACCGCGGCGAGAAGGAGGCTCATCCGGCGTCGATCCTCGGCTGAGCGGCCAGGGGCGCGCGCCCGATCTTCGAGCACTCGCGACGTGCGGGCGAAACGGCGTCATCGCGAAGTATCCCACGGCGGCCTTGGGAGCGGCAATGGCTCGGCTGGCGCGGGCGGCACCATCCGATGGTCGCGGCGCGCCTCCGATGATCGAATCGTTCGCGGCGGGCACGTTCGCGGCGGCTCGTTGCGAGGCAGCCACGCTCGGCAGCGTCGCGGCGCCATACTTCGCGCGTGAACAGCGATCAACGGCCGCGATCAACGGCCGCGATATGCCTCACTCCGAGCATCGACGTGAACGAGCAGCGGGATCGCATGCTCCGTGGCGACCTCTATCTGGACGAACCGCCGCGCGCTCCTTCCCGAGCTCCTCGGATCGCTCGGCGAGGGCGCGGAGATCCTGCCACCGCTGCGCTGCGACTACGGACACACGACGAGTGTTGGCGCCCGGACGTTCATCAACTACGGCGCCGTCATCCTTGATCCGGGAAATGTCCGGATCGGCGCGGACGTCCAGTTGCTGACGGCAACTCATCCGGTCGACGCGGCCACGCGCAGGGCTCGCTGGGAATCCGCGCATCCGATCACGATCGAGGACGGAGCATGGCTTGGCGGCGGAGTGATCGTCTGTCCGGGCGTCACCATCAGGAGCGACGCGGTCATTAGTGCCGGGAGTGTCGTCACGCGGAACATCCCGGCCGGCGTCGTCGCCGTCGGCAATCCATGCCGCGTCATTCGGGACGCGCGCTGATCCGAGCGGCGCTGACCCGTCGATCGAGTGGCTTGGCCGGCGACGTTTCACGTGAAACAGGTAATGCACCGGTGATGGCGCGGCGAGCCACGGGCGAGTGCGGACGCCTCCTCGGTTTAGCGGCAGCTACGAGCCTTGTGGCACGCTGTGCCGAACTCACCCACCCGAGGTCCAAGCCGCTCCGATGGTAGAATTCACGTTCGTGAGACATGTCCGGGCAGGCCGCTGAGTGGGCCAGACGATCGCGTGCGCAAACCAGAAAGGCGGCGTCGGCAAGACCACCACGGTCGTGAACCTCGCGACCTATCTCGCACTCGAGGGCCAGCGCGTCCTGGTCCTCGATCTCGACCCCCAGGGCAACGCAACGAGCGGCCTCGGCCTGAACCGCTCGACGCTTGATCATTCCATCTACGACGCCGTGATGGAGTCAGTCGACCTCAGCCGGCTCGTCATCGAGACCCAGGTCGATCGGCTCAGCCTCGTACCGTCATCGATCGCCTTGGCCGGGGCGGAGGTGGAGCTGGCTCCGATCGAACAGCGTGAGCGGCGACTCTCGAGAATGCTCGGCGACGCGACGGCGGCGTTCGACTACGTATTGATCGACTGCCCCCCCTCGCTCGGACTCCTCACGATCAACGGACTGACCGCGGCCGATGCGGTGCTCGTTCCCATCCAATGTGAGTACTACGCCCTGGAGGGCCTGGCCCAGTTGATCGCAACGCTCGATTTGGTTCGGGACCATCTGAACCCGGCACTCGCCCTGAAGGGTGTCGTCCTCACGATGTACGACGCCCGAACGAACCTCTCGGCGGACGTCGCCGCGGAAGTCCGCAGACATCTTGACGGCTCGGTGTTCGACACGGTGATCCCGCGTAGTGTCCGACTGTCGGAGGCGCCGAGCTACGGACGCCCGATCGCGCTGTACAGCCCCGACTCCCGCGGCGCGGTGGCGTACGCCGCGTTGGCGCGTGAGCTGCTCGCACGCGACACGGCGGGACCCGATGGGCCGGGCTCGCCAACCACGCGTGCGTCGGGGCCCGCGGGCAACGTACTCGACCACCCGTTGGAACCCGTTGGTGCCGGCGTCGCCGAGGTGCTCTCGTGACCGTTCGACCGGAACGTCAGCAGGGTCTCGGTCGAGGGCTGTCGGCGCTCATTCCTCAGCGCCACCCCCCGGGCTCGGGCGGCCAGCTCGAGATTGCCCTAGATCGGATCCGCCCCAACCCGTTCCAGCCGCGCCGATCGTTCGACGAGGCGGAACTCGGCCCGCTCGTGGCGAGCATCGCCGAACACGGCGTGATCCAGCCGATCCTCGTGACCGAGATCCTCGACG
>Ga0214472_10007017_pt1 | contig 11810 bp, 11 predicted proteins | sample RVTome_6_FD_207662 | JGI IMG/M metagenome (GOLD analysis project Ga0214472, IMG submission 207662) | Soil microbial communities from uranium-contaminated site in the Upper Colorado River Basin, Wyoming, United States - RVT140D175 | ecosystem: Environmental > Terrestrial > Soil > Contaminated >...
TGGTAGTACTTTTATTATTTATAACAACACATTTGTTGATATTGCTAATACAGGGATTAATATAGATGATAGTGTTGGTGATTGTACTGTTTATTTAAAAAACAACATTGTTTTTAATGCTACGGTATCAGATTATCGACAAAAACTCTGGACAGTTCGTGATTATGATTACAATCTAGGAGAAGACGCTTTTTCTGACGATACCAATTTTGTACAAACAACTCAAACAGGAACACAATTGTTTGTAGATTATGCAAATGATGATTTTCATATTTTAACTGGAGCTGATGCTAAAGACTCTGGAACATCAAATCCTGGCTTGGGTCTTTTTTCTGATGATATAGATGGAGGTACTAGAAGTGGAAGTTGGGATATTGGGGCGGATGAATATGTCGCTACCGTAGTTTCATCCAATACAACATCATATAGAAACATTAATTCTCCGAAAATATCTAATATTTTGGTAATAGAAGCAGAAGATTATGCTATTATAAAATGGCAAACTGACCAACCTGCTCATACAGAAGTATTGTTTGCAAATGAGGATTTTTATTCATCTTTTAAATTTTTCAAAAATATAGAAATTGATTTTGAAAAAGTGCGTGAACATTCAATAAAAATAAATAATTTAAAACCAAATTCAACATATTATTTTTCAGTAAAATCAAAAAATATTTCAACAGGCATAGATTCAAATATATATTTTTTCAAAACCAAAGAGATAAAACAAAAATCTTTACCTAAAGAGACTCTAATAGAGATAGACGAATCAAAATATCCTTATCATGTATCTCCTGTGGATAATTTACAGGCAACAGAAATATCTACATCATCAGTAAAAATAAATTGGGAGCATTCTCTACCAAAAACAATTGATTATTATTCAATTTATAGAAACAATTTCTTAATAGAAGATACTGAAGAATTTTATCTCATTGATAAAAATTTATACCCAAACAGTTATTATTCTTATCAAATAATTTCTTTTGGTAAAAATATGACAAAAGCTTCTTCAAATACGATAATTATCAAAACCTCTGAATTATCTGATTACGAAAAAAGTATAATAACAGAAAACATAAATGATAAAATTCAAAAAACTATTCTTGTAACAAATTTAAGAGACCAAATAAACAATTTATTTTCAAGACTAAATGAGGTGCTACAACAACTAAAAAAATAATATAGCAAAAAATAAGCAGACCAACACATTGTGTTGGTCTGCTTATTTTTTGCTATATTATTTTTTTAACAATCTTTTCAATATATTTTTCATCCAAATTATAGTGTTTGAGCAATTGTTCTGGATCTCCTGATTGACCAAACTCATCGTCTATCCCTACAAACTCTATTTGTGTCGGATGTTTTTGAGACAACAGTTCCGCCACAGCCGAACCCATACCTCCTGCTTTTTGATGCTCTTCTACGGTAATTATTTTTCCTGTTTCTTTAGCCAAATCAATTATTACTTTTTCGTCTAATGGTTTTATGGTTGATAAATTTAAAACTTTTACTCCAATCCCTTTTTCATCCAAATTTTTTGCAGTTAATAATGCTTGATAAACAAGTGGACCTGTAGCAATAATTCCTACTTTCAAATCACTTTTTGGTTCAAACATAATTTGAGCTTTGCCTATTTTAAAAGGAGTTGTTTCTGTTGTTATTATAGGAGTGTTGTTTCTTGCAAGACGAATATAAACAGGGCCGTCTATTTTTACCGATTCTAATGTTGCTTTTTTAGCCTCAACAGAATCACACGGATATAAAACGGTCATTCTCGGGATAACACGCATAAGAGCAATATCTTCTAGGGCTTGGTGTGTTCCACCATCCGGACCAACAGATACTCCAGCGTGAGCTCCAATTATTTTTACAGGAACATCGTTATAGCAAATAGTTGTTCTTATTTGTTCCCAATTTCTTCCAGGGGAAAACATGGCATAAGAAGAAATAAAAGGTATTTTACCCATATGTGCCATACCCGATGCAATTGCTGCCATATTTTGTTCTGCCACCCCCACCTGTACAAATCTCTCTGGAAATTCACTAGCAAAATAATGTGTTTTTGTTGATTCTGTTAAATCGCCACACAAAGCAACAACCCTTTTGTCTTTTTTTCCCAATTCTAAAAGCCCTTGCCCGTATCCTTCACGGGTGGATTTTTTTTCAACATCATTATCAAATATTTTTGGATTTAAATTTTTGTTCATATTATTTAAAATTCTGCTTCAATTCTTTTATTGCCATTTCGCCTTCTTCTTTTGTTGGAGGTTTACCATGCCATTCATATTTCTTTTCAAACTCTTTCACTCCTTTACCAGGGATTGTATATGCAATAATTATAACTGGTTTTTCGGTAATTGCTTTTGCTTCGTTTACTGCGTCATTGATTTGCTCAAAATTATGTCCGTCTATCTCTATTACATGCCAACCAAAAGCTTCAAACTTTTCATCCAATGGTTCTAATGGCATTACATCTTCAACATTTCCAGAAATCTGAATATTATTTCTGTCTATTATTGCAATCAAATTATCCAACTTTCTATTTCCTGCCAACATAATCGCCTCCCAAGTATTTCCCTCTTGCATTTCGCCATCACTCATAAGACAATAAATATATCTATCTTCTTTTTTATCTATTTTGTCGGCAATAGCCATTCCTGTTGCTTGAGAAAGACCAAGTCCAAGAGGACCCGAGCTTGTTTCAATCCCCTTCAACCATTCTCTATGAGGATGTCCTTGTAAAGGAGAACCTAATTTTCTCAAAGTCTTCAAATCTTTTTTAGGAAAATATCCAACATATGCCATAGTCGGATAAAGCACAGGGCAAATATGTCCATTAGACAAAACCAAAATATCCCTATCTTCCCAATCTGGTTTTTTAGGATTGTGTTTTAGAATATGAAAATACATCGCCACGAAAATATCTGCCATACCCAAAGGTCCTGCTGTGTGTCCCGAACCAGCTTCAACAAGCTCTTCAATAGTAGCGATACGAATATCGTTTGCTTGTTTTTCTAATTCTTTTATTTTTTTATCATCTAAATGCATAGTTTATTTTTTTAAATTTTCTATAGTTTTTTTTATATCTTCTGATTCAAAAATTGTTGATCCGGAAACCAATCTATTTACATCAACTTCTTTTAATAGTTTTGCATTTTCAAGATTCACTCCCCCATCCACACTTATTATAATATCATTATTTTCCAATCTAAAATCTTTTATCTTCTGGATAACTTTTTCACTAAACTCAACTCCTTGAAAACCGATTTTTTCAATTCCCATAAACTGGACAAAATCTACATCTCTCAAAATATTCTTATATTTATTTACATCTGTGTTTATATTAAAAGCAATTCCTATTTCTACTTTTCCTTTTAATTTTTCAATGTTTTTTTCTGGATTTTCTGTTGCTTCAATATGAAAAATTATTCTTTTCACACCTTTCACTATCCACTTTTCAATATCACTCAAATCAGCTACCATCAAATCCAATTCAAAAGATATCTCATCAGAAAAAGGCAAAACAAAATCATCACTATTTTTTAGAGGCCAACTTTTAGATGGTACAAAAACCCCGTCCACGATATCTATCTGAACCAAAGAAACAAGACCTTTAACCTGAGATACTTTTTCTCTCAAATCATCAAAATTTTCTGGTATTATAGCTGGAATTACTTCTATCATTTTTATTTTAATTCTTCTATTTTTTTAATTCTACGAATATGTCTTTCGTCTTCGTTAAATTTTGTTTCCAACCACATTTTCACTACTTCTTTTGCTTCATCTTCAGAAACAAATCTTGCCCCGAGAGACAAAACATTTGCATCATTATGCTCACGAGAAAGTTTAATTATTTCTTTTTCTCCTCCATAATAAACCACAGAACGAACATCTTTGAAGCGATTGCAAACCATTGCCTCACCTTGCCCAGAACCACCCAAAACAATCCCTTTACTCTCATTAGGATTTTCTGAAATTTTTTGCGCAACTTTTGAAACAAAATCTGGATAATCGTCTTTTTCATCATATTCAAAAGCCCCCTCATCAGAAACTTCATAATCCAAACTTAAAAGAAACTCTAGAAGTTTTTCTTTTAACTCAAAACCGGCGTGATCTGATGCAATAAAAATTTTCATAATTACAATTTAAATATTTTTTATTTTTTAAATTATCAAGTCTTTTTTATCTAATAATTCTCTAAAATACATATCCATATCATCAGTATTTAATACTTCCTCACGAGAACACCACTTATACTTATCATTTTCTTCCTCATCTAAAATTATTTCCCCATCAACATTTCCTATATAAGTAAGTCTGACAACATGAAAGCCTTTTTTTCTTAAAATATCTTGAGCGGCTACAAGTTTGGGCTCACCTATTAATTCTAAATTAGTTTCCTCTTTGATTTCTCTTTTTAAATTTTCTAAAAGAGTTACTCCATTATCAATCCGCCCCCCCACAATATCCCAACGACCACTTATCTCTGGGTATTTCTGCAAAGAACGACGCAATAAAAGATATTTTCCATCTTTATTCATTAATAAAGATTTAACACCTACCTGTAATTTTATTTCATTATCCATAATTTTATTTTAAATTTTCACCTACTCTTAAAACATGTTTAATAAGAGTGTTCGTATAACCCATTTCATTATCATACCAAGCCAAAACTTTTACCAAATTTCCATCAACCACACGAGTAAAATTTAAGTCGGTAACAGAAGCAAAAGAATTTCCAATAATATCAGAAGATACGATCGGCTCTTTTGTTGTTGCAAAAATTCCATTCCATCTTTCGTCCTGACTAGCTTCTTCCAAAATACTATTTATCTCTTCTACAGAAGTGTCTTTTTTTGAAATAAAAGTAATATCAAGAAGTGATCCAGAAATAACAGGCACTCTCATCGCAATACCATCAAATTTATTTTCCAATTCTTTTATCGCTTTTGTGGTAGCAACTGCCGCTCCTGTGGTAGATGGGATAATATTTTGAGCTCCAGCGCGCCCTTTTCTAAAATCTTTTTCATTAGGAGAATCAACCATTTTTTGACTAGCTGTATATCCGTGCACCGTATTCAGCATTGCTTTTTCTATCCCCACAGTATTACGCAAAATCTCCAACACAGGACTTCCTGCGTTTGTTGTACAAGAAGCATTTGAGCTTATATTACAAAATTTCAATTCATCTTCATTTACACCCATCAAAACAGTCCTGCCCTCTATTTTTGAATCTCCTTTTTCATCTTTGACAGGAGCTGTGATAATAACTTTCTTTGCTCCAGCATCTATGTGAGCTTGAGATTTTTCATAAGAAGTAAATACCCCTGTTGACTCAATAACAATATCTACCCCCAATTCTTTCCAAGGCAAATTTGCAGGGTCTTTTTCGTTTAAGAATTTTATTATCTTTCCATCTACAACCAAATTGCCATCTTTTGTTTCTACATCAAGATAGCAAGTGCCATAAGCAGTATCGTATTTCAATAAATAAGCAATGTTTTCCAAACTCCCCAAATCATTTACCGCCACAACATCAATAACATCATTTTCTGCGACCAATCGCAAAAAAGATCTTCCGATTCTTCCACACCCATTTATACCTACTTTTATTTTTTTACTCATATTATTTTTTAAGTTTTAGTAAATAATTGGCAATATTTTATTTTTGCAAATTTTTCTTTTTAAAAAAACCATTCTGTAAACTGTAAACTGTAAACTGTCTACTGTAAACTTACTCTTATAATAACATATTATTTTAATTGTTCTTCTAACAATTTTCTTAAAACAACAGGATTTCCAGAACCTCTCATCTCTTTCATTGCTTGTCCTATCAAAAATCCAATAACATTTTCGTTTCCGTTTTTATAATCCTGCACCACTTTTTCATTTTCACTTATTATTTTTGAAATAATTTCTTTCAATTCTCCTTCGTCGTTTTTCTGAATCAAATTATTTTTCTCGGCTATTTCTTTTGTGTTTCCTCCTTCATTAAACAAGATTTTCAAAATATCTTTTGCTCCACGAGAAGATATCTCCCCTGCTCCTGCCATTTTTATCAAATCTGAAAAATTGTTTTTTTCTATTCCATCAAAACCTTCAATACTTGATGTTTTTTTCAAACCAACAATATCAGAAGTAATATAGTTTGAGGCTAGTTTAATCAAGTCTTTATTCTCACTCAATTCTTTTACCACCTCTTCAAAAAAGTCTCCGTATAGTTTATCAATAATATAAGTTTCAATATCTTCGTCTTTGATACCAAAATCTTTTTTATATCTTTCTCTTTTTTCCCAAGGCAACTCTGGTATTTCTTTGTTTAGATTTTCTTTTGAAAATTCTGGTATTTCGCTCAACTTTAATTTTGGCAAATCGGGGTCTGGAAAATATCGATAATCAGCCGAACCTTCTTTTGCTCTTTGAGAAAAAGTTTCTTGTTTGCTTTCATCCCAACCTCTTGTTTCTTGAATTATTTTTCCTCCGTCTTCAATTTCTTTTATTTGTCTTTTTATTTCGTAATCAATCGCTTTTTCAACCACCTTAAAAGAGTTTAGGTTTTTTACTTCTACTTTTGTCCCAAATTCTTCCGTATCGCTCACAGAAATATTTGCCTCAATTCTCATTTCTCCTTTTTCCATATTTGCATCTCCCACACCCAAATAACGCAAAAGCAACTGCAATTCTTTTGCAAAGCGACTTGCTTGTTGAGCATTTTCTATCACCGGCTCTGTTACCAATTCCATCAAAGGCACCCCTGCTCTGTTGAAATCAACAAGACTATGCCCAACTGTATCGTGTGTAGATTTTGCGGTGTCTTCTTCTAGGTGAACACGGGTTATTTTTACCCCAGCTAATTCTCCGCCTGATACAAGAGGATACTTATACTGACTAATCTGATACCCTTTTGGAATATCTGGATAAAAATAGTTTTTGCGGTCAAATTCTGTAAAATCTGCCAACTGCCCGTCCAAAGCAAGTCCTACTTTCAAAACACTCTTAACCGCTTGTTTGTTTATCACAGGCAAAGTCCCTGGATGAGCCATACACACAGGACAAATATTTACATTTGGTCTTGTTTCGTCCGCATCATTTTTAGAATTACAAAACATCTTTGTTTTTGTTTTTAATTCAGCGTGTATCTCTAATCCTATTGTAGCTTTATATTTTCCCATAATATAAGGATTATATCATAAACAAATTACCTTCTCCATACTCTCAAAAAATGTGGGGTACCCGGTACCCCACATTTTAATTTTCATACCTTTTTTCTCTGATTATTTCTAAAGTTTTCTCAGCAAATTTTTTATATTCTTTAAAATCTTTAAAATTACCATCTAAAACAAAACTTTTTTTACATATTTCCCAGTCATTATCTCCTATATATTCTCCCCAACTCGATCTGTTTGGTATTAAATCTAAAAAATGTTTTTTAGATTCACCAAATTTTTTATGAACTTTATTATTTAAATTAACATAAACACTATCATGCAATAATTGAGAATCAGATTCTATATGGACAGCTTTAAATCTCCCTTGAAATAAAGCGCCACTTCTTTTATATTTTTCATTAAAATAAACACTGTATCCTCCTCCTAACCTTTTCATAAAATCACTAATACCATTATCAACCAATTGTTCTAAAATAAAATGGTAATGATTAGAGTTTAAACAATAACAAATAACATTAACTAATTTATTTTTGTGGGGTACCCGGTACCCCACATTTAATTTTTTAGATCTATTTTTATAAAAAATATCGTTTCCTGTATCTACATTATTAAAAACATCCATACTTTGGATAAACCTAAATACATCAAACTTATTAGAAAAAATATCTCTTTTATCTACACCTCTATTAAAAATGTGATAATATTTTCCATTTAAAAATTTTACTTTTCTCATAAAAAATATTATACACAAAATGTGGGGTACCCGGTACCCCACATTTTGTTGTTTCTTATTTTTTTAATAAATTTACAAGATAATCCGATAATTCTTTTATAGAATTATCATCATATATTGAGACAACAATTATATTCGGATTTATTTTTTCCATAATCTTTTTAGTTTCTCGTATTTTATTTTCATCTACCAAATCAAATTTTGTCAGAATTATTATTTCTTTCTTTTTTATTAAATCAAGATTAAATTTTCTAAGCTCTTCGCGAATAGTATTATAAGCAATAACAAGGTCATTGTTTTCAAAAGAAATACAATGAGCCAAAATACCTGTTCTTTTTATGTGTCTTAAAAATTTGTGTCCCAAACCTTTTCCTTCTGATGCTCCTTCAATAAGCCCTGGAATATCTGCCAAGATATATCCGTACAAATCGCCCAAATTTGGCTCCAATGTAGTAAAAGGATAAGCACCAACTTTTGCCCTTGATCTTGTGAGCTCGTTTAAAAGAGAAGATTTTCCTGCACTTGGTAAACCAATAAAACCAACATCAGCAATCAATTCCAATTCTATAAAAAAATCCCCGTCTTCCCCTTCTTTACCGGGAGTACTTTCTTCGGGGGTAGTATTTCTAGAGCTTTTAAAATGCTCGTTTCCCAAACCACCTCTCCCTCCTTTTAAAATCAAAATTTGGTCTCCTTCTTTCAAAAGTTCGTATTTTTTTTCTGTCTTTAAATTTGTGACAACAGACCCGACCGGTAAATCTATAATCAAATCTTCCCCATCTTTCCCCTCCATACTTTTTTTCATTCCATCTCCTCCATCTTCAGCCAAAAATTCTTTTTTATTAATATATTTTGAAAGAATATTGATATCACGAATAGCCCGAATATATACATCCGCTCCATTTCCCCCATTTCCTCCTGCAGGTCCCATTTTTGGTTTTCCTTTTTCAGCCAACCAGCGGACAACCCCATCACCTCCTTTTCCTGCACGAGAATATATTTTTAATTCATCAACAAGCATAATTATTTTTTAGATAAAGATAATTTTACTAGAGCTATAGCGGCTTCTTTTGTTTTTGCAGAAGCAATAAATCTAGCATTATGACAAAACAAAGCACCTTTTACCCCTGTTTCTTTTTCTAGTTGCTCATCCCTTTTCCCTGCCCAACTCTCTGGAAAATAAGCTCTACTCTCAAAAGAATAAATATCGTCTTTTACCGTCTTAATATTCCATCTGTCTTTTTTAGGAATAATAATAAAAAGTGGCTCTGGGTATTTGTTTATTATGGTTTCATAAGGGTAATTTTTGTCCAAAATAATAACTCTTTTGTCTTCTGTATTTTTGTAAATCTTATTTATCTCTTTTTCCGCTTCTTCAATTTGTTTTAATTTTATTATTTCTCTTTCTAATATCTTTTTTGCGATTCTTGCCGTCTCCAAAAATAATTTGTTTGAACCATTTTCATCATCTAACCAAGTAGGATTAAAAGCATAAACCATATCATGAAAAAGGTATGGGTGAATATCTTTATAAATATGCTCATAAATCTTTACTCCATTATCCATTGCATCAATGGGCTCGACTATCTTTCTTTCAATTTCATCAGCTATTTTTTGAGATTTACAAATCTTTTTCCCAAATTTTTTCCACACCAAACCAAACGAGGAATACGGAATACCGTTTTCTCTTTTCTCGTCAAAATCTTTTTGATGATGATCAAATTTGTTTTTTGAAGAATTATAAATACCTCCTATATCATAAACATAATCTCCTTTTTTAATTATATTGGTATCCCTTGTTCTATAAACCTTACAATTATTTTCTCCTAATAATAAAAATAATATGGCGGTAGCAAAAACATCATCAGAGTGAAATCTGCTGTCGTGCGTCACCAATTTATATTTTTTCCAAAAATTAAACATATTTTATATTTTTCTCTTCCTATGAAAATACCATATTAAAGGGAGAATTACTACCAAAAACAACCCCGCCAAAAAAACCGCTGTTTTGTTTTTTAATAAAACAATATCAAAACCATAAGAGAAAATAAAAGAAAAAGGAATAACACCTATAATCGTAGCCAGAGTATATTTCCACAAACTCATATTTGTAAGCAAACCCACAACATAACTCAAAACATCAACAGGAATTATTATTCTCAAAAAAACAATCCACCAAAAATTTACATCTTCTGGTATATATTTGTGATATTTGATTATATCTTTTTTAGAAACAAACTTAAACAAAACGGGTTTCCCTAAATTTCTTGCTATTAAAAAAGAAACAACAGAACCAAGCGTCCATCCTACCATGGAATAAATAGCAGTATTAAATGAACCTAGCAATACTGCCACAAAAGGGACAAAAGGCAAAACAGTGAGAGGGGCAAAGACAGTTGAAATAAACATCAAGAAAATAAAAATAGATATACTTAAAAGAGAATTATCTGTGATAAATCTTTCCAAATAATTTACAGGTTCTTGCCAGAAAACAAAAATTAGTGTTATAAAAATAAAAGTAAACAAAAATATATATGTTAATTTTTTTGGATTATTCAAAATGATTATTCAACTTTATTTGTTGGAGTTCCGTTTTTAAAAGCGTTTATATTTTCTACCGTAGTTTTAAAAATTCTTTCAATTGCTTCGTTTGTGTTGAAAGCGTTGTGGGGTGTAATAACAACATTCGGATGGTCTATTAGATATTGATTGGCAAGTAATATTTTTAATGATTCTGGATTAGGGTGTTCGTCAAAAATCAAACTTGTCTCATCTACCATATAACCCTCTTCTTCCAACACATCTAGCCCAGCTCCTGCTAAAATGCCTTTTTCTAACGCTTCTACAATAGCCTCTGTCTCAACCACCTCACCACGAGATGTGTTTATCAGATATGCTCCTTTTTTAATTTTTGAAATGTTTTCTTTGTTTATTAAATGTTCGGTGTGAGGATTGAGAGGAACATGCAAACTAATAATATCTGAATTTGATAACAGGTATTCAAATTCAACATATTGAAAACCTGCTTTTTTTTCAAATTCTTCATCTCTATGAACATCAAAAACAATTACGCTCATATCAAAACCTTTCGCCATTTTTATTATATGTTTTCCTATATTTCCTCCACCGATGATACCAATTGTCTTGCCCTTTAAATCAAAACCAGTAAGTCCTTTTTGAGAAAAATCCCCTCTTTCTAAAATATTGTTGTAAGCAGTGTATGTTTTTCTAGACAACATCAACAACAAAGCCATCGTAAACTCTGACACTGTATTTTCTCCATAAGTAGGAACATTGGAAACAATAATATTTCTTTTTTTTGCTTCTTCCAAATCAATATGATTAAATCCTGTTGAGCGAGTCGCTATCATTTTTAGATTTGGAAACCTATTAATCTCTTCTGCTCCAATATGAGACTTAACAAAAACAGAAATGATCTCTGTTTTATCGTCTTTGTGGTTTTCATTTTCTTGGATTGTCCCTTTTACAAAATCAATCTCAAAATCTTCCAAATTTTTTGAAAAATATTCTTTTTCCGATTCATCTTGATAAAAATAAGTGATTTTCATATTCAACATTTTAATTTAAGTAATATATTAAATTATATCATTTTTGCTAAAAAATTATACAAACAAGGTGAAAAATATAAAGAGTCTTTTGGTAAACAAGACTTATTAAAAGACTAGATTTTCTTTTTTGGATTGCTTCAATTTTCCTGAGCCGAATTTTCAACAGCTCAACTCGTTGAGCCGTTGAAAATTCGGCTCAGGAAAATCTCGCAATGACGGGTGTCCGTCTGTCATTGGGTCGTTACGCAATAACGAACAGTTGTTCGTCATTGCGAGGAGTGGGGGGGGGGTGTTTTTTTTTTTTGAGGATGTGTTTTTTTGGTGGGGTTAATAAAA
>Ga0214472_10007018_pt1 | contig 11810 bp, 12 predicted proteins | sample RVTome_6_FD_207662 | JGI IMG/M metagenome (GOLD analysis project Ga0214472, IMG submission 207662) | Soil microbial communities from uranium-contaminated site in the Upper Colorado River Basin, Wyoming, United States - RVT140D175 | ecosystem: Environmental > Terrestrial > Soil > Contaminated >...
AACGGTCCTTGAGCGGCGTGATGATCCGGCCGCGGCTGGTATAATCCTCCGGGTTAGCGCTGGCGACGATGATCACGTCGAGCGGCAGTCTAATCTTGTAGCCTTTGATCTGCACGTCTTTTTCTTCCATCAAATTGAATAGACCGACTTGCACTTTTTCGGTCAAGTCGGGCAATTCGTTGATGGCAAACACGCCGCGGTTGGTGCGCGGGACGAGGCCGTAATGAATGGTCTCTTCGTCGGCCAGATAGCGCCCTTCCGCGACTTTGATCGGATCGATTTCGCCGACCAGGTCGGCGATCGACACGTCCGGGGTCGCCAGTTTTTCACCGTAGCGATGATCGCGGTCGACCCATTGAACCGGCAGCGCGTCGCCAAGCTCGGCCGCTCGTTTACGGCAGGCGCGGCAGATCGGCGCGTAAGGATTATCGTTGATCTCGCAGCCTTCGACGATGGGAATACTCTCATCAAGCAAGCTGGTGAGACCGCGAATGATGCGCGACTTACCTTGGCCCCGCTCGCCGAGAAAGACCATATGATGGCCGGAAAGGATGGCGTTTTCGATTTCCGGAATGACGGATTCATCGTAACCAACGATGCCCGGCAGGATGCGTTCGCCGCTTTCCAGATGACGCACCAGATTCTTTCGCATTTCATCGCGCACCGACAAAACCGCGATGCCGCTCTTTTTCAGATCTGCCAATGTTTTTGCCTCACTCACTGGATGTGGCCTCCCCCTCGATTAAGTTTCACTGGACTTTTTTGATGGTGTTGATTTGGCTGACTCAGGCCGACAAATTCTTAAAATAGGGCTGCAATTGGTCAAAGCTATCGAGCAAATATTGCGGTATCACCCGAGTCTCGCCGATCACCGGCATGAAATTGGTGTCGCCTTCCCAGCGCGGTACGACATGCCAATGGAGATGCGCCTCAATGCCGGCGCCGGCGCATTTGCCGAGATTCATGCCCACATTGATGCCGCCGGGATTGAGCGCTCCGCGGACTACCTCGACGGCTTGGCGCAAGACTTCGTTGACTTCGTGAAACACTGCGCCGGGCAATTGAGCGAGATTGTTTTCGTGGTGTTTGGGCGCGATCAAAAGATGGCCATTGTTATACGGATACTTGTTCATCATGACCACCGAATGTTCGGTTTGCGCCAAAACCAGTGCCGCTCTTAAATCAGCCTCGCGATACTTAGTGCAAAATATACAGCCCTCATCTTTTGAAGCGTCGGCGATATAGGCCATCCGCCAAGGCGCCCAGAGCTGCTTCACTGATCGTCTCCATCAGCGAGCGGATCGTAAGGTTGGCCATCCACGCGCAAACGCAGTTCCTTGCCCACCTTAAAGAAAGGCACCCGCTTGGCAGCCACCGAGACCAAGGCGCCGCTTTTCGGGTTGCGGCCCTGCCTGGCCCGCCGCTGCTTGACGACAAAACTGCCAAAACCGCGAATCTCGATGCGGTCTCCCTGCGCCAGGGCGTCCACCATGGAGTCAAAGATGGCATTGATGATGACCTCCGAATCGCGCCGCGAAAGATGCGGAAAGCGCTTGTTCACTTCATCGATTAAATCCCTTTTGGTCATATCATCTCCCTCACGACATCAGAACTACACGAAAAGGCTCGTCAGGCTTTTGTGTGGATAATGTATCACGTCCGTTTTGCTTTGTTCACCACGAAAAGCACGAAGGACATCAAGGTTTCAGAAATTTAATACTCCGAACTTCGTGCTCTTCGTGGTGCAAACATCGTCACAGTAAACCCGGAAAAACCTACAAGAAAGATACCGTCGCCGTTATTGGAGCAGCGCGGGCGACCATTCATAACGTAACCAACCGCGCTCCAAGCCCGGCAGGCGGCGGTCGAATACCGCCATAAACATCCGTTCCCACCATTTGTCTCGTCCGGCATTGGAATAGTAAACCGCCGGCTCCGTATCGATGCCGGCGCGCGTAGCCGCCAACTGGATGGCATCTTCCAGGGTGCCGATTTGATCGACCAAACCCAAGTCCTTGGCCTGCGCACCGGAATAAACCCGGCCGTCGGCGAGTTTGCGCACTACGGTCTCGTCCATACCTCGCGACTCGGCTACGGCTACGACGAATTGGCTATGCACGTTGTCAACTAACGATTGGAGGATCTGCCGCCCCTCCGGCGACAACGGTTGAAACGGCGAGCCGATGTCTTTGTTGATGCCGCTCTTGACGTTGTACCCCTTGACACCCACCTTCTTCATCAACTCCTCGACGTTGGTCAGCTGCATAATCACGCCGATGGAGCCGGTCAAAGTCCCGGCATTGGCGAGAATCTTATCGCAGGCGCTGGCGATATAATAGCCACCTGAGGCAGCCGTGCTGCCCATCGAGGCGACGAACGGCTTTTTCTTTTTGGCGCGCCGGATTTCTTGGAAGATCTCCTGGGTTGGCGCCACCGCTCCGCCGGGGGAGTCGACCCTTACGACAATGGCTTTCACCCAAGGCATTTCCCTGAATCGACGGAGTTCGTCAAGCACCCCACGGGAATCGTCGATGGCACCTTCGATCTGCAGCACGCCGACGCCATCGCCGGAAAACAGCGCCAACACTTTAGAATCCCCACCGGTCGAGTACGCGAAGAAAAACACCACAGTGAAAATCACCAGCACGACGCCCAACAATCTTGCCAGTCCGCGCAATATGAAATGATTGGTTTGGTTAACCATTGCGGTCATCTAGCGGCCCTATTTACGCCCTTTGCGCCCGCCTTGAGGGTCGTCATCTCGGTCGAGGCGGAGCTCGTCACCAAGCAGCGATTCAAAGGAAAAACGGCCGCCTTCTTTCTCCCGTTTCAAATAACTTTCCATCTCCTGGCGCTCTTCCGAGCGACGCAGCGCGCGCACGCTCAGGCCGATTTTGCGTTCGGCAGCGTCGATGCTCACGACTTCGGCTTCGACTTCATCACCGACTTTATAGAGACTTGACGGTTTGTCGACCCTTTCCGAGCTCAATTGCGAGACATGAATCAAGCCTTCGACGCCCTCATCGATACGCACGAACACGCCAAAGTCGGGCACGCTAGTGACTTGCCCTTTGATCTTCGAACCCACCGGATGGCTGGAAACAACCACTTGCCAGGGGTCGGGAGCCATTTGCTTGATGCCTAGCGAGAATCGTTCGTTTTCGACGTTTACGCCGAGCACTTTGGCTTCGACGATATCGCCTTTCTTGTACAGCTCCGAGGGGTGCTTGATCTTTTTGTTCCAATGGAGATCGGAGATGTGCACCAGACCGTCAATGCCCTCGTCGATGCCGACGAAAAGACCGAACTCGGTGATATTACGCACTGGGCCACTGATCACGCTGCCCACCGGGTACTTTTCTTTGGCCGCTTCCCAAGGATTGGCCATGATCTGTTTGAGCCCGAGCGAAATACGCCGATGGCCTGGATCGACGTTGAGCACCGCAACTTCGACCGACTGGCCGATCTGAAGAATCTTTGAAGGATGGGCGATCTTCCGCGTCCAAGACATTTCAGAAATATGGATCAACCCTTCGATGCCGCTTTCCAGTTCGACGAAGGCGCCATAATCCATCAAGCTGATCACTTTACCCTGCACCCGTGCACCCACAGGGTACTTTTGCGCCACGGTATGCCAGGGATCGGGGCTCAACTGTTTCATGCCGAGCGAGATGCGTTCCTTCTCGGTATCGAACTTGAGCACCACCACTTTAACGGTTTCACCCACCTGGACGATTTCCGACGGATGATTGATTCGCCCCCAGGACATATCGCTGATATGCAGAATCCCGTCGATGCCGCCGAGGTCGACAAAAGCCCCATAGCCGGTGATGTTCTTTACCGTACCCTCGAGAATAACCCCCTCTTCGAGAACTTTTAATATTTCCTGCTTGAGACCATCGCGTTCCTGTTCCAATAAGGCGCGGCGCGAAACCACCACGTTTCCGCGCGGCCGGTTGAATTTGAGAATCGCGAAGCGGTCGGTGGTGCCGATGAAGCGGTCCAGATTTCGGCTTGGGCGGATTTCCACATGAGACCCAGGGAGAAATCCCGGCACCCCGACATCGACTTTAAAGCCACCTTTGACTTTACCGATGATGCGCCCTTCGACGCCTCGGCCCTCGTTAAAAGCGCTTTCGAGTTCTTCCCAGATTTTGAGGTTTTCCGCGCGTTGGCGCGACAACACAATGCCGCCGCTCTCATCCTCAGAGGTTTCTAAATAAACGTCGACATCGTCGCCCACTTTGACCGTGACATTACCCTCGCGGTCGGTGAACTCCTGGATGGGGGTTTGCCCTTCGGATTTATAACCGACATCGATCAACACATGGGTCGCGGTAATCCCAACGACTCTGCCTTTGACCACGCCCCCCGGTTTCACTGTGCGCAGGCTTTCCTCGAACATAGCCTCGAACTCGCTGGCGCCGCCTGCGGTCGCGCCTTTTGTTTCTTCCGTTTGAGCCATGAAAACCAACTCCGATCTTATTAATTTTCTCTTGCCTTATTTTTGACTAAATCTAACACCAACGCCGCCACAGCGTCCGCGGTGACATTTGACGAATCGATCCGCAACGCATCTTCAGCCTGGTAGAGCGGCGCTAAATCCCGCTCCCTGTCGCGCCTATCGCGCTCTTCCTGCTCGCGCAGGGTTTCCTCGAACGCGACCGGGTGCCCAGCCGCGCGCAGCTCTTCATAGCGGCGGCGAGCCCGCTCACGGGTCGAGGCATCGAGAAAAATTTTCACCTCTGCCTGGGGGAAAACCACCGTGCCAATATCGCGCCCTTCGGCGACGACGCTGCCGCGCTCGCCGACGGCGCGCTGCAATTCCAGCAGGCGCGCGCGCACTACCCTGAGCGCCGACGCCTTTGAGGCCGTTTGGCTCACTTCCGGCGTGCGAATTGCGCCGGCAACGTCGTCGCCGTCGAGCAACACGGCAAGCTTGCCGCCGTTTTCGCGCAAATCGATTGTCGTGGACCGGACCAACTCGCCCATGCGGGCATCATCCGCCAAATCGACACCTTGACGCAAGAGCTTGAGGGCCAGAGCCCGGTACATCGCGCCGGTATCTAAATAGATATAGCCAAGTTCCCGAGCCAACCGTTTGGCTAAAGTACTCTTGCCCGCGCCCGACGGCCCGTCAATCGCGATGACCACCCCCGCCTCTTTTCCGCGGCGACTATCCCCTGTATCTGGCTTTAATGCAAACAAATTTTCTCCAACAATTCAAAGAAGGTCGGGAACGAGATGTCGGCGCAGCGAGCGTCATCGACGGCCACACCGTGGTCGCTCAGCAAGCCCGCGATGGCGAAGGACATGGCGATACGGTGATCGGCGAAGCTGCGCACGGCGCCACCTTCAAAGCCCGGACCGCCGTGGATCGTCATACCATCCTGGCGTTCCTCGACGATCACCCCGAGACACCGCAAACCTTCGGCCATGGCCGCGATGCGGTCCGACTCTTTGTAGCGCAACTCCTGCACATCGGCAAAGACCGTCGTGCCCTGGGCCAAGGCCGCGGCGATTGCTAGTATCGGATACTCGTCGATGGTCCGGGCGACGAACTCCGGCCCCACCTCAACGCCATGCAGCTTGCCGCCACGAACCCGGAAATCCGCAACCGGTTCACCGGCGGCGGTCCGTTCATTGAACTTTTCAATCGCCGCGCCCATCCGCAGCAATACCTCGATGACGCCGTCGCGGGTCGGATTACAGCCGACATTGCGAATCGTTAGCTCCGAACCGGGGATCAACGCGGCGGCGACGATAAAAAATGCCGCAGAGGATAGATCGCCCGGGATGCGGACCTCCCGCCCGACGAGATTCTGCCCGCCAGTGAGGGTAATCGACCGACCGTTAACTGACACTGTGCCGCCGAAACCGCGGATCATCACTTCGGTGTGATCCCGCGAAGGCTGTGGCTCTTCCACTGTGGTGGCGCCGTGCGCTTGCAACGCCGCAAACAATATCGCCGATTTCACCTGCGCGCTGGCGATCGGCATCGAGTAATGGATGCCATGCAGGTCGCCACCCTCGATATCGAGCGGTGCCAATCCATTGCCACTTTTGCTGGTAATCTTAGCGCCCATTTGGGTCAACGGATCGATCACTCGTTGCATGGGCCGCTGGCGCAATGACGCGTCGCCGTCCAACTCACTATGAAACGGCAGCCCGGCTAGCAAACCCGACAGAAGCCGCATGGTCGTGCCGGAATTGCCGCAATCAACCGTCTCTGCCGGCGCATGCAAGCCGCGCCAACCTAGACCCTCGATGCACAGGGCATCGCCATCGCGGCTGATCCCCACGCCCATTTGGCGGAACGCCCGCACGGTGCGGGAATTATCGTCGCCGTCCGAGAGATTGAAAATCCGCGAGCGCCCTTGGGCGATGCTGCCGAAGATCACCGCGCGGTGGGCGATCGATTTATCGCCCGGTACGCTGATATCGCCGTGCAGCGGCGTTCTCATCGGTTCGATGCGTCTCATGGGTCGGCAGTTAGGGAATTTGCCCGCGCACCGCGAAGGCCCGGCTAAACTCTTGCTCCAACAAAGAGCCTTTCTCGTCGCGAATCCAACGATTGATCTGTTCGAGGTATTTTATGTAATCGCTCAGTGAACGGCCCAATGCCCTCTTGTTCATTAGACAGATATCGCGCCACAGCTCCGGACGGCTCGAAGCGATACGGGTAAAATCCTTGAAGCCACCGGCGCAATAACTCTTGAGATCAACACCTTTCAAGTTGGTCCGTTCGAGCGCATTCACCAACGCGTAAACCAGAACATGGGGCAGGTGACTGATGACGCCAAGCACGCGATCGTGAACATCCGGATGCATGATCTCGACCTCGGCGCCGACTTTGCGCCAAAGCGCAGTGACTTTCCGTAACGCCTTTGCGTTAGTTTTCTTGGTCGGCGTCAGCACTGTGCGGTGGCGCACGAATAAATTTTCTCGCGCTGCCTGGGCGCCCCACTGTTCGCCGCCGGCGATCGGATGTCCGGCGACGAAAAAGATCTCTTTCGGCAGCAATTTCTCCATGCCCCGCACGATCTCGCCTTTGACGCTGCCGACGTCGCTGATGAGGCAGCCGGCGTCGAGCTTGGGCAAGAAAGCTTTGGTTAGCGGCACGATGGTCTGCACCGGTGTGCCGATCATGAGAAAATCGACCCCGTCGGGAAAATCCTCTTCACGCAAAAAGTAGCTATCGATGATGCCCTTTTTCTTGGCGAATTTGAGATTGGCTTCGCTGCGGCCGAAACCGAGGATCTGTTTGACTAATTTCTGCCGGCGCATATCGAGCGCCAAGGAACCGCAAATCAGTCCGACACCCGCCAGCGCCATCTTTTCGAACATCACGGCCACAACGACATCTCTTTCCAGTTGTCTAAGAACTCTGAATAACTTTCTGCAACGCTTCGATAAACTTCCGATTCTCTGCCATGGTGCCGACGGTCACCCGGATATGCTCGGGAAACCGGTAGCCGCCCATGGGGCGCACGATGACGCCTTGGCTGAGCAACTGTCTGAATATTTCCTGTCCCTTGCCGACACGGACCAAAACAAAGTTGCCGTAACTGGGCACGAACTCCAAACCCAAGCGCGTGAATTCGCCTTGAAGAAAATTGCGTCCCTGTCGATTGACCGCCAAACTGCGTTCGACGTGATCGGCGTCAGCCAACGCCGCTAGTGCCGCCCACTGCGCCGGCGCGTTGACGTTAAACGGTTGGCGCACCCGCTGCAGCATGGCAATCAGCTCCGGCGGCGCAATCCCGTAACCGACACGGAGGCCAGCGAGTCCATAGATTTTAGAGAAAGTTCGCAACGTCAACATCGCCCGGCCCAGCTCGTGATATTTGAGCGAATTGGGGTAATCGACTTCTTCGACATATTCAAAGTAAGCCTCATCGATGATGAGCAGCACATCCGGCGAAACTTTGGCGAGAAATTTTTCCCATGCCGCGCGGCGAAATATGGTCCCAGTCGGGTTATTCGGATTGGCTAAAAAAACTAGTCGGGTGCGCGCTGAAACCGCATCGGCGATGGCGCTCAGATCATGGGTGTAATCGCGGAGCGGCACGCGTTTGCTCTGCCCACCGACCGCCTGGACGATGAGCTGGTAGACCACGAAGGCCTGATCGGCCATCACCGCTTCGTCGCCGGGGCGCAAGAAGGTTCGCGCCGCCAATTCAATGATCTCGTTGGAGCCGTTGCCAAAGATCAGCCTATCGGGTGCGACGCCAAGCTTCTCGGCCAGTCCGTTTTTCAGATAAAAGCAGTCGCCGTCGGGATAGAGATGGAGCTGATCGAGCCTGGCCCGAATCGCCGCTAACGCCTTGGGCGAAGGCCCCAGGGGATTTTCGTTGGAGGCGAGCTTGATCGAGTTGGCGATGCCGTACTCGCGTTCCACTTCTTCGATCGGCTTGCCCGGTTCGTAGGGGATGAGCGAACGGATATATTCAGGTATTTGCTCGACGGTCTTCATCATCTGCCGCTCGGGTAGGAACCTAAAATTTTTAAAAACTCGCAGTTTTTTTCCAAGCCGGTGATCGCCCGCTTCACCGCCGGTTGCTCGCGATGTCCGAGCAAATCGAGAAAAAACAGATACTCCCACGGCTTATTCTTGATCGGCCGCGATTCGATCTTAGAAAGATTGATCCGGCTCTTGGCGAAGGGTTGGAGCATTTGGTAAAGCACGCCGGGCTTGTCCTTAGCGGAAAACACCAGCGAAGTCTTATCGCGCCGGCCCGGCTTGGTGGTCACTTTGCCGATGACCAGGAATCGCGTGATGTTGGTGGTTCGATCTTCAATATTGCTCGCCACCGATTCCAGGCCGTAAACCTCCCTCGCCAACGCGCTGGAAACGGCGGCGACACTGCCGTCCTTACTGGCGGCGAGCGCGGCATGGGCCGTGCTCGCGACCTCCTCGACGGTGATATTCGGCAAGTGCGCGCCGAGCCAGCCGCGGCACTGCGCCAACGCCTGAGGATGAGAAAGTATCCGGCGGACCTCTTCGGCGCGTCCGCTGCGCGACAACAAATTGTGATGAATATCGAGAAAGATTTCCGCGCAGATTTGCAAATCGGACTCGACCAAACAGTCGAGCGTGTGCGCCACCACACCTTCGGTCGAGTTTTCGATCGGCACGACGCCGAAGGCGGCTCGCTCAAGGTTGACTTCTTGAAATACCTCCGCAATGCTCGCGGTCGGCCGGAGCTCGGATGACGAGCCAAATTGCTCTTTAGCGGCAAGATGACTGTAGGTCGCCGCTGCGCCGAAAAACGCCACCTTCAGCGGGGCTTCTAGGGAACGGCAGCCCGATATGATTTCCCGATAGATGGCAAGAATCGTTGCGGAAGGCAGCGGCCCGCAGCTTAGGCCGGCGAGCCTGCGAAGAATCTCCTTCTCCCGCTGCGGAACGTAAACCTCTTGGTTGTTTAGGCTCTTGGTCTGGCCAATCCGTTGTGCCAGTACCGCCCGGTCATTTAGCAGCTTAACGATTTTTTCATCAATTTGATCGATTTTTTTTCTTAGTACATCGACCGGCTCATTTCGACTCAATGACAACCTCACCCGGCGCAAACCAACAAGGATGAATTCCTCGGCACCGTCCATGTAACCTAGCTTAATAATTAGAGAATAGCAAATATTGCCGAGCACCGAGCTTGACTCAAGCGGGCCCCTACAGCTATTTGTAACAGGGGATGCAAGAAATTGTCGTGGCGCCGGACGAAGCGGCGAAAAAACTCGAGAATCTGTTAAAGAAAAAATTTCCCATTGGCTATGTCCGTAAGCTCTTCCGTAAAAACGGCATACGCCTAAACGGCCAGCGGGTTAAACCGGACTATACCACCCGGTCCGGCGATCGAATCCAGCTCTACATTCCTTTCGAATCAAAGCCTTCGACGCCAACTCTAGCCCGGTCTCGCCTCACGATCGCAATCGTCTACGAAGATGAGTCGTTGTTGGTGATCGACAAGCCCGCGGGACTCGCCGTTCAAGAAGGCAAGACCATGAGCAAGCGCGACTCTGTCGTTGGATTGATCGAACAGAAATACCAAGACGATCAACTTCGACCGCAGCTCGTCCATCGGCTCGATAAGGACACGTCCGGCTTGCTATTGCTCGCCAAGAACGAGCAAGCATTAGCGCAATTAGAAAATCAGTTTGAGACAGGAAAAATCGACAAACAGTATCTCTGCCTGGCCGTCGGCCGCTGGCCCAACAACCACGGCAAAATCGACTTTCCACTGCCAGGACGTGACGGCAATCTAGTCCGCGCCGTGACCCGTTATCGAGTCGTCAAGCGCTTCGCCGAAACGACTTTAGTGCGAGTGAACATCGAAACTGGCAGGCTGCACCAGATCCGCCTCCACTTCGCCAAGCTCGGCTACCCCGTGGTCATGGACGACCAGCACGGCGATTTTAATTTTAATAAACGGTTTCGCAAACACTTTGGCCTGAAACGCCAGTTCCTCCACGCTGCCAATCTTGCCATCGACTTCGGTGGCATGCGGCATAGCTGGACAGCGCCCTTGGCGCAGGATTTAGAGAAAACTTTGATGCAAATGGAGAGCGAGTAAAGCGAAACGTGGAACAAAGAGTCCGTGATTGATTCGCCCACTCACGCGTACGCCAACTGATGTTCCCGCAATCATCGGCTCGGCCAAGCGAGCGCGCAGGGGTCCTAACACGCCTCACCCCGCCTTTTCCCTCAGCATCCGCTTCAGCTCTTCGTACGACGACTTCGAGATCACCCGCTGGAACTGCGCGCGGTAGTTGTTGACGATGCTGATGTTCTCGACCACCGCGTCATAGACCTTCCATTTGCCGTCTCGACGTTTAAGACGGTAAATGACCGGGCTTTCTTCATTCTTGCGATTGACCAGCTTGGATTCGACCTCGGCGTACTCCTGGTCGACGGTTTCTTTAGCGAAAACTACGCGCTCCCCTGCGTAGAGATCGATCCGGTCAGAGTAAATTTTTTCCAAGAAGGCGCGAAACAAACTGGTGAACTCCGCTTGTTCCGCGACTGTGCGGCTGCGCCAATGGGCCGCCAGCGTGCGCCGCGCCACCTCCTCGTAGTCAAAGATTGGATTGATGATGGCTTTGAGCCGTTCGAGTCGCTCTTGCTTCCGCGCCGCAGTTTTAAGCTGAGGATCTTTCAATAGGACGAACACGCTTTCCGTTGTCGCCTTGAGCAACTCCAAGGGCTCGCCGGCAAAAACCGCAGCCGGCATAGTCAAAGATAACAGAGCCAAAACAACCGCAACTGCTTCTCGCGCGTAACATTTCACAGCGTGATCCTCCCCGCACCGAAAAACTTCCCTCAAGCCAACAAAACTACCAGCCAAACCATGGCCGCGAGCACGAGGGAAACAAAAACCGCCGCCGAAGCCAAGTCCTTGGCGCGGCCGGACAGCTCGTGGTGATCTTTGCTCACGCGGTCGACGGTGGTCTCAATGGCGGAATTGATCAGCTCCACGACCACAACCAACAAAACTGAGCCGATCATCAAAGCGCGCTCAACGGCGCCCTTGCCGAGCACCCATGCCGCCGTCACCGCCACGGCCAACACGTAAATCTCGTAGCGAAAAGCAGCTTCGGTTGCCCACGCATAGCGCAAACCTTTAACTGAGTAGCGCGTCGCGTTTAATAAGTGTTGGATCGGCTCGATATCGTTGCCGCTCATGACGTAAATTCCACAGTCATGTTGTGCCAACCTCGAAACGGGCGCGCGCTAGCGCGCCTTGAGCGCATTTAAAACTTTCTCCGCCGTAATCGGCAAAGATTTAATGCGCACGCCGACGGCGTCTTCG
>Ga0214472_10007019_pt1 | contig 11810 bp, 10 predicted proteins | sample RVTome_6_FD_207662 | JGI IMG/M metagenome (GOLD analysis project Ga0214472, IMG submission 207662) | Soil microbial communities from uranium-contaminated site in the Upper Colorado River Basin, Wyoming, United States - RVT140D175 | ecosystem: Environmental > Terrestrial > Soil > Contaminated >...
CGGCCGCTCGGCGCGGCAGGTCGGCGCCATGGCCGATCATCTGCGCGAGGAGCTCAAGGCCGACGGCGTCCACGGCGTGGCCGCCGAGGGCCAGGAGCGCTGCGACTGGGTCTTGATCGACGGCGGCGACGTCATCGTCCATCTCTTCCGGCCGGAAGTGCGCGCGTTCTACAATCTGGAAAAGATGTGGGGCGTGAACCTGGTACCGGTCGGCGGGGACGCCGAACTGGACGCGACCTCCGCCTGAGGGCAGGCCCTCGCCCCCCAATTGAATAATGGGGGGACTGGAACGGACCCATCGGGCGCCGCCGCACTGAAGTGAGTTGAGCGGCGGCGATGCGCGGGTGGATGCATGCGAATTTCGCTGCTGGCCGTCGGCCGCATGAAGGCCGGCGCCACTGAGGCGCTCTACGAGCACTATGCCGCGCGGTTGCGCTGGCGCCTTACCCTGAAGGAAGTCGAGGAACGCCGCGTCCTGCCGCCCGAGGCGCTGAAGGAACAGGAGGGCGCGCTGCTGCTGGCGGCGCTGCCGCGCGGGGCCAGGGTTGTCGCCCTTGACGAGACCGGCCGGGAGATGACGAGCCGGGAATTCGCCCAACTGCTGGAACGCTGGCGGGACGACGCGGTGCAGGATGTGGCCTTCGTGATCGGCGGGGCCGATGGCCTCTCTCCGGCCGTGCGCGAAGCCGCCGACGTCATTCTCTCCTTGGGCCGCCTGACCTGGCCCCATATGTTGGTGAGGGGCCTGCTGGCCGAGCAGCTGTTCCGCGCCGAGAGTATCCTGGCCGGCCACCCCTACCATCGGGATTGAACCAGTAGCCCTTCTGAGACTGCCATGACCGACAAAGCCGCCAAGCCCCCCGTTTCGCGCGACGAGATTCCCCGTCCGGTCGTCCTGTGCATCCTGGACGGCTGGGGTCATCGCGAGAGCTGCGAGAACAACGCCATCTGCGAGGGCCCGACGCCGAACCTCGACCGCCTGTTCCAGGACATGCCGCACAGCCTGGTCGACGCCTCGGAAAGCGAGGTCGGCCTGCCGGCGGGGCAGATGGGCAACTCCGAGGTCGGCCATATGAACCTCGGCGGCGGCCGCGTGGTGATGCAGGACCTGCCGCGCATCGACGCCGCCATCGCCGACGGCAGCTTCGCCGACATGGCCGCCCTCAAGGACGCCATCGCCGCGCTGCAGAAGACCGGCGGCACCGCGCAGGTCATGGGCCTCCTGTCGCCGGGCGGCGTGCACTCGCACCAGGACCAGATCGCCGCCCTGGCCGAGACCCTGGCCGAAGCCGGGGTACCGGTCGCCGTGCACGCCTTCCTCGACGGCCGCGACACGCCGCCGCGCAGCGCGCTGGACTACCTGAAGGCCTTCCAGGCCAAGGCGCCGCGCGCCACCATCGCGACGGTTTCCGGGCGCTACTACGCCATGGACCGCGACAAGCGCTGGCCGCGCGTCGAGAAAGCCTACAGCACCCTGGTGAGCGCCGCGGGCGAGCACGCCGGCAACGCCCTGGCCGCTGTCGAGCAGAGCTACGCCGCCAAGACCAACGACGAGTTCGTGCTGCCGACGGTGATCGCCGAGTACAAGGGCATGGCCGACGGCGACGGCCTCTTCATGGCCAACTTCCGCGCCGACCGCGCGCGCGAGATCCTCGCCGCCCTGCTCGACCCGGATTTCGACGGCTTCAAGCGCGACCGGCGCCCGGACTTCGCCTGCGCCCTCGGCATGGTGGAGTATTCGACGGAGCTGAACCGTTTTCTCACCACGCTGTTTCCGCCGGAGGACCTCACCGAGACCCTGGGCGAGGTGGTGGCCGAGGCCGGCAAGCGCCAGCTCCGCATCGCGGAAACCGAGAAGTACGCCCACGTCACCTTCTTCTTCAATGGCGGCCGCGAGGAAGTCTTCGACGGCGAGGAGCGCATCCTGGTGCCCTCGCCCGACGTCGCCACCTACGACCTGAAGCCGGAGATGGCGGCACCGGAAGTCACCGACAAGCTGGTCGCGGCGATCGAGTCCGGCACCTTCGACCTCGTGGTCGTGAACTACGCCAACGGCGACATGGTGGGCCACACCGGCGATCTCGCCGCCGCCATGAAGGCGGTCGCCACGGTCGATGAGTGCGTCGGACGCCTCGAGAAGGCGGTGGAGAAGACCGGCGGCTGCATCCTGCTGACCGCCGACCACGGCAATGCCGAGCAGATGAGCGACGAGAAGACCGGCCAGGCACACACCGCCCACACCATGAACAAGGTGCCGCTGCTGCTGATCAACGGCCCCGCGCGGGTCGCGACGCTGCGCGACGGCCGCCTTGCCGACATCGCACCGACGGTGCTCGACCTCATGGCCCTGCCGGTGCCCGCGCAGATGACCGGCCACAGCCTCATCAAGCCGGCGGCCGCGCGCGGCGAGGCGGCCGCGGAATAGACTTGGCACAACTCCCCCAGCGTCTGCGCGTCGCCCGGCCGCTCGCCGGCGCCCTCTGTGTCGCGCTGACGCTTGGCGCAACCGCACCGCTTGCCGCCCAGCAGGCCGACCTCGAGAAGATCGAGCGCGAACTCAGCGAGGACAGCGCCCGCGCGGAGCAGCTGGAGGCCGAGGCCGCGGCACTGGCCGCCGAGATCGCCGGGCTGCGCGGCAAGTCGATTGCCGCGGCCAAACGTGCCCAGGACCTGGAAAGCGAGATGACCGCCGCCGAGGAGACCTTGCAGGCGCTGGCCGCCGAGGAGACCGCCAAGGCCGCGGCGCTGGCGGCCCGCCGCACTCAGCTCAGCCGCACTCTCGGGGCGCTGCAGCGCCTCGCCCTGCAGCCGCCTGAGGCTGCCCTGGCGCGCAGCGAGCGGCCGATCGACTCGGCACGTGCCGCCCTGCTGCTGCGCGTCGCGATCCCCGAGCTGGAGTCCCGCGCCGCGGACCTGCGCGCGGAGATCGGCGATCTCGCCCTCATACGCACACGCATCACCCTGGAGCGCGACGACCTCGCCGCGGCCACCGCCGCCCTCAACCTCGAACGCGACCGCCTCGCCGCGCTGCTTGCCCGCAAGGACGATATCTACGCGGCCACCGAAGGCGAGCGCAAAACCACGGCAGACCGCATGGCGCGCCTCGCCGCCGAAGCCAGGGACCTGCAGGAGTTGGCCGAACGCCTCGCAGCGGAGAAGCGGGAAGCGGAGCGCCGCGAGGCCGAACGCCTGGCCCGCGAGGCAGAAGCCGCCGAAGCCGCGCGCCAAGCCAGGAAGGCGGCGGAAGCCGAGACCGCATCACGGCAAGTTGAAGAGCCGCCGGCTCAGATCGCCCGTCTGGCGCCGCCGGCCGATCTGCGGCCCTTCCCGGAAAGCCAGGCCAGCCTTACCATGCCGGTGCGCGGCCAGGTCGTGCGGCTGTACGGCCAGGAGAGCGAAACCCCCGGGACCACGGCCAAGGGCATCTCAATCCGCGCGCGCACCGGAGGCCAGGTCGTTGCGCCCTTCGACGGACAGATTGCCTATGCCGGCCCTTTTCGGGGTTACGGGCTTATCTTGATCATCGACCACGGCGGGCGATATCATACGATATTGGCCGGTTTCGACCGGATCGATGCCGTGGTCGGGCAGTGGGTGCTGGCGGGTGAGCCGGTCGCGCGGATGGGGAAACCTGCCGGCGGCAACCCGGAGCTTTATTTCGAACTCCGTCGGACAGGGCAGGCGATCAACCCCCTCCCCTGGCTGGCGACAACAGACGACAAGGTGCGAGGTTAATGCGCAAATTCCAGATCGCGGCCATTGTTGCCGCCCTACTCATCGCCCTGCCGCAGTTTTCGCCGGCACAGGAAAACCCCTCCGATACCTATCGGCAACTCAAGCTCTTCTCCGAAGTTTTCGAGCGTGTGCGCGCAGACTACGTGGAAGAAATCACCGACCAGCAGCTCATCGAGTATGCCATCCAAGGCATGCTTTCGACGCTGGATCCGCATTCGAGCTATCTCAACGCCGATTCCTTCGGCGACATGCGCGTCCAGACCAAGGGTGAGTTCGGTGGCCTCGGCATCGAGGTCACCATGGAGAACGGCTTCGTCAAGGTGGTCTCGCCGATCGACGATACGCCGGCCTATCGCGCCGGCGTGGAGCCGGGCGACTTCATCACCCACCTCGACGGCGAACCGATCCTCGGCCTTTCGCTGAACGAGGCGGTAGAGAAGATGCGCGGTCCTGTAGGCACCGATCTGACCGTCACCATTCGCCGCGAGGAGGCCGAGCCCTTCGATCTCACCATCACCCGCGACGTCATCAAGATCCAGTCGGTGCGCAATCGCATCGAAGACTCTGTCGGCTACATCCGCATCACCACGTTCAACCAGCAGACCATGCCAGGCCTTCAGCAGGCTTTCCAGGAGATCAAGACGGAAGTCGGCGGCGACTTGCGCGGCTACGTGCTGGATCTGCGCAACAACCCGGGCGGCCTGCTCGACCAGGCGGTCGAAGTGTCCGACGCCTTCATCGAGCAGGGCGAGATCGTCTCGACCCGCGGCCGCGAGGTGGAGAACGCGCAGCGCTTCAACGCCACGCCCGGCGATTTGGCCGACGGCCTGCCCGTCATCGTGCTGATCAACGGCGGCTCCGCCTCGGCCTCCGAGATCGTGGCCGGTGCCCTGCAGGACCACCGCCGCGCCATCGTCATGGGCACCAAGTCCTTCGGCAAGGGTTCCGTGCAGACCATCATTCCGCTCGGGCTGAACGGCGCCATGCGGCTGACCACGGCGCGTTACTTCACGCCGTCCGGCCGGTCGATCCAGGCGCTCGGCATCGACCCCGACATCCTGGTCGAGCAGGCCAAGGTGGAAGCACCGGAAGCCGCCGGAAGCCCCGGCCGCCGCGAAGCCGATCTTCGCGGCGCCCTCACCAATCCGAATGGAGAGAACGGCGTCGACAGCGGCACACCGGCAGAAGATCCGGAGGTGGAGGCGCACGCGCTCTCCGAGGCGGCCGAGCAAGACTACCAGCTGGCCCGGGCCGTCGACCTGCTGCGCGGCCTCGCCCTTTATAATCAGCGGGTGGTGAACTAAAAGGTAGGTTCAGTCTCGCGAGAACGGCGCGGAGTCGCGCCGCAAAGAGGGCCGGAACCTGTTCATGACGCTCCGTCGTCGTCCCTTCCAGCGCTGGCGCCCCGGCCGCGCGCGTTTTTTGCGCGCGCGCCGGGCCGCCTGAGTTCCGACTGGCCTTGAGTGGTTTCCTGACCAGCCGGCTGACGCTCGCCGCCGCATGGTTCGTCGTCTTGGCCGGCCTGGCGGCCGCCCTTACCCTTGCCTTGCTGCAGCCGCCCCCACCGGCCAGCGGCGAGCCCGCAACCATCGTGATGCTGCTGGTCGACCCTGCCGCGGAGACGTCGGAGACCCCGTCGGAGGACGCGGCCGCCCTGCCGGAGGCAACCGTCGGACTGCCGCAAGTGGCGCCGGAGGCAACGGCGGAAACCGGGCAGGCTGCCGAGCAAGGCGAAACCGCAGCGCCGCCCCAGGCGGAGATGCCCGCCGCGTCCGTTGCCCTGCCCAAGCCGGCGGCCGAGCCGATGCCCGAACACACGCCGGAACCGGCCGCCGAAGGCCGTGGCGTGGCGGCGGCAGAACAAGCGGCCCCGGCCACGGCGGCCGAGCCCGACACGACGGCCCAGGAAGAGCCTGCAGCGGTCGTCGCCTTGCCGCCGGCAAAGCCGGAGCCGCCGGCAGCCGGTCCTGGGGAGGCTTCCGGCGGCACCGCGCAGGACGAGAGCGCCGGGCCGCCCGGCGAGCAGCAGGTCGCCATTCCGACGATCCCGCCCGCGCTGGAGCAGTTGCCGACCTGGGAACGCTTCCGCCAGCCGTTCAACCTGGATGACAAGCGCCCGCGCATCGCCGTGGTGCTGACCGGCCTCGGACTGTCCGACAGCGCCACCGAGGCCGCCATCAACCAGCTGCCAGCGGCGGTGACGCTCTCCTTCAGTCCCTATGCCCGCAACCTGGAGCGCTGGATCGCCCTGGCACGAGCGCGCGGCCATGAAGTGATGCTCGACCTGCCGATGGAACCGGCCACCTTCCCGAACGAGGACCCCGGCCCGCAGGGACTGCTGGTCGGCCTCAGCACGGAGGAGAACCTGAACCGCCTGGACTGGGTGCTGAGCCGGGGCAGCGCCTACGTCGGGCTTGCCGGTGCCATGGGCTCGCGCTTCACCGCGTCGCGCGATTCGGTCGAGCCGGTGCTGCGCGAGGTGAAGGACCGCGGCCTGATCTTCCTCGACCGCCGCACCACGGAGGGTTCGCTGGTGCCGGCGCTGGCCGAGGAGCTCGGCCTTCCCTCGGCGGTCAACAACCGCTCCGTCGATGAACGCCAGGCCAGCCGCGTCGCCATCGATGCCCGCCTTGCCCAGATCGAACGCATCGCCCTCACCGAAGGCTTCGCCGTGGCCATGGCGCAGCCCTATCCGGTGACCCTCGAGCGCCTCGCGGAGTGGGCCACGGAAATCACCTCGCGCGGCTTCGCCCTGGCGCCGATTTCGGCCCTCGCCGACCAGCAGACGGCGCCCTGAAGACCATGGCGACGCGCGCAGAGATCGAAAGCCTGCCCTACCGGCCCTGCGTCGGCATGTTGCTGCTGAACCCGGCGGGCAAGGTCTTCGTCGGCCGGCGCATCGACACCGCCCAAGAAGCGGGCAAGGAAGCCGACAACATCTGGCAGATGCCGCAGGGCGGCATCGACAAGGGCGAGTCGCCGCAGCAGGCGGCGCTGCGCGAACTGCGCGAAGAGCTCGGCACCGACAAGGCCGAGATCGTCGCCGAGAGCCGGCAGTGGCTGCACTACGACCTGCCGGACCATCTGGTCGGCAAGGTGTGGAAGGGCCGCTACCGCGGCCAGAAGCAGCGCTGGTTCGCCCTGCGTTTCCTCGGGCGGGACAGCGATATCGACCTGGCGACGGCGCATCCCGAGTTCGATGCCTGGCAGTGGGTCGAGCTGGAGGACGTACCGGGCCTGGTGATTCCCTTCAAGCGGGATACCTACCGCGCGGTCGTCACCGAATTCCGCGAGCTTCTGGGAAGAACCTAGGCGGCCTTCAACATGCGGCCGCGCAGGCGGATGAAGCCGTAGGCCGCGTGCGCCGCGAGATTGGCGGTGCGTCCCTGCGGATTGAGGCCGGCGGCCTTGAAGATCATCGCGACGGCGCGCTGGACCTGCGGACGGCGATAGCAGGCGAAGGCCCGCTTCATGTAGGCCTGCCCGCAGGCCTTGCGGTCATACGGCTTTTCCCGGTTCTCGTTGGCGGCATAGAAAGCATAGGCGAGTTCGTCGTCCTCGCTCTCGCCGATACGGCTGAGCGCCACCGCGACGCGCTTCCACTTGCCGATGCCCTCGTGTTCCAGATAGCGGCGCAGGTGCGAGTAGAACAGCTTGTAGTGGCGCAGTTCGTCGGCGGCGATGTTGCGGCAGATCTCGCGCAGCACCGGTTCTTCCGTGGTCGCTCCGATGGAGGCGTAGTAGGAGGAGGTGCCGACCTCGACGATGCAGCGCGCCACCAGTTCACCGGAGCGCGAGCCGCGGATCGAGTCGGAAGCTTCGACGGAAATTCTATAGCCGTCACGAAAGCGCCCGAAGCTGTCCTCGAAGTCGAAGCCGTCGTCGGCCAGCTTGGCCCAGCGCGCCAGGGCGGCGCCGTGCTGCACCTCTTCCTTGGCCCAGGATTGGGCGGCAGCCTGAAACTCGGCATCGTCGGGAAAGACGTTGCAGAGATAGGTCGCGTATTCGCCGCCATTGTACTCGACCATGCTGGCGGCCTTCACGATCTTCACCAACTCCGGATCGACCTTGGAGGCGTCGAAGCGCTCCCAGGAAATGTCGTCCAGGCTCCAGTGGCCACTGGTCATCTACAACGCCCCGTCAAAACCGCATCTGCTTCAAACTGGTATCCGCGCAGCGGTTGCTGCGAAACCCAAGGGTAAGCCGACAAACCGCTTCCGTGACGGTTTTGAGAAGCCGCAGGGTAGTAGGAAGCCTGAGCCTTTTCAACGGCTTCCCATGAAGTATGAAGTAGAACCTTGAGAGACAAGGCCTTTCCTGGAGGGAAACACGGGAAGTGGCGGCGGGTTCCCCGGAGTCGCCGGACGAACCAGCCAGCGACAGCCGGCTCAGCCGGCCGCCTTGACCAGCTCTTCGGCAACCTTGATCTGGCGCTCGGCCGTCGCCTTCTGGGCGTCGTCCTTCGCGTCGAGCAGGTCGTCCCTGGCATCGCTGAGGCGCTGCTCGGCAGCGGTCTTGTCGATCTCGCCGACCTCCACGGCCTCCTCCGCCAGCACGGTGCAGCGCTGCGGCGTCACCTCGGCGAAGCCGCCGGCCACGAAGATGCGCTGGGTAACGTTGCCGCCGTCGTGCACCTTGATGATACCGGGCCTGAGGGTCGAGATCAGCGGCGCGTGGCGGACCAGCACGCCGAAATCGCCCTCCTCGCCGGGCACCTCGACCATGTCGACGTCCTCGGAGAGCAGCAGGCGCTCCGGGGAGACCAGTTCGAATGCGACTTTGCCTTCGGCCATATCAGCGAGGTCCGTTCCTAGGGTTCAGCGCGCCAGAGTCCGGTCGGGGCCTCAGGCCGCCTCGGCGGCCAGCTTGCGGGCCTTTTCGACGGCCTGCTCGATGGCACCGACCATGTAGAAGGCGGCCTCCGGCAGGTGGTCGTATTCACCTGCACAGATGCCCTTGAAGCCGCGCACGGTGTCCTCGATGGAGACCTGCACCCCCGGCGAGCCGGTGAACACCTGGGCGACGTCGAAGGGCTGCGACATGAAGCGCTGGATCTTGCGCGCGCGGGCCACGGTGAGCTTGTCCTCTTCGGAGAGTTCGTCCATGCCCAGGATGGCGATGATGTCCTGCAGCGCCTTGTAACTCTGCAGGATGCGCTGCACCTCGCGGGCCACGTTGTAGTGCTCCTCGCCGACCACCTGGGGGTCGAGAATCCGGCTGGTGGAGTCGAGCGGGTCGACCGCCGGGTAGATGCCGAGCTCGGCGATCTGGCGCGACAGCACCGTGGTCGCGTCCAGGTGCGCGAAGGAGGTCGCCGGCGCCGGGTCGGTCAGGTCGTCGGCCGGCACGTAGATGGCCTGCACCGAGGTGATCGAGCCCTTCTTGGTCGTCGTAATGCGCTCCTGCAGGATGCCCATGTCCGTCGCCAGGGTCGGCTGATAGCCCACCGCCGAGGGGATGCGCCCGAGCAGCGCCGAGACCTCGGAGCCTGCCTGAGTGAAACGGAAGATGTTGTCGACGAAGAACAGCACGTCCTGGCCTTCTTCGTCGCGGAAGTATTCCGCCTGGCACAGACCCGCCAGCGCCACGCGGGCGCGCGCGCCCGGCGGCTCGTTCATCTGGCCGAACACCAGCGCCACCTTGGAGTCGCCTTCCAGGTCGATGACCTTGGACTCCATCATTTCGTGATAGAGGTCGTTGCCCTCGCGGGTACGCTCGCCGACGCCGGCGAAGACCGAGTAGCCGCCATGGGTCTTGGCGACGTTGTTGATGAGCTCCTGGATAAGCACCGTCTTGCCGACACCGGCGCCACCGAACAGGCCGATTTTGCCGCCGCGCGCGTAGGGCGCCAGCAGGTCGACCACCTTGATGCCGGTGACCAGCATCTCGGCTTCGGTCGACTGCTCGGAAAACTCCGGCGCCGAACGATGGATCGGCGCGCTGTGCGAGGCATTCACCGGGCCGCGTTCGTCGATCGGCTCGCCGATGACATTGATGATGCGGCCGAGCATTTCCGGGCCGACCGGCACCGTGATCGGCGCCCCGGTGTCGGTGACCTCCTGACCGCGCACTAGGCCTTCGGTGGCGTCCATCGCAATGGTACGCACGACGCTCTCGCCGAGGTGCTGACCGACTTCGAGTACCAGGCGCTTGCCGTCGTTGGTGGTCTCCAGCGCATTCAGGATCGGCGGCAGGTCACCGGTGAACTGTACGTCCACGACCGGACCCATCACCTGGGTAACTTTGCCAACGAGGTTTGCTGCCATCTTCTTGCTCCTTGGTGCCAGCCGCCCGTGGGGGACGGCCTGCCATCCGCGTTACATCGCTTCCTTGGCGGAAATAATTTCGATCAGTTCGCCGGTGATCGCCGCCTGACGGGTGCGGTTGTAGATCAGTGTCAGTTTGTTGATCATATCGCCGGCGTTGCGCGTCGCGTTGTCCATCGCGGTCATCCGCGCGCCATGCTCGCTGGCCGCATTCTCCAGCAGGGCCTTGAAGACCTGCACGGAGATGTTGGTCGGCAGCAGCGCGGTGAGGATTTCCTCCTCGCCCGGCTCGTACTCATAGACCGCGCCGTTGAGGCCGTTCTCATCCGCGGCCTCGTCGCCGTCCTTCTTCTTGTCCTTTGACTTCGGCGGCGCAAAGGGAATCAGCTGCTGCGGCGTGACGATCTGCGAGATCGCCGAGCGGAACTCGGCGTAGATCAGCGTGCAGACGTCGAACTCGCCGGCCGCGAACATCGCGACGATGCGCTCGCCGATCGCGGCGGCCTTGTCGAAGCTGAGCGTCGGCTTGGCCACGTCCTCGACGGTCTCGACGATCATCGAGCTGTAGTCGCGGCGCAGCTGGTCGCGGCCTTTACGCCCGACGCAGAGGATCTTCACCTTCTTGCCGTCGCTCACCAGGCTGCGGATCATGCGCCGCGCCTCGCGCACGATGGAGGAGTTGAAGCCGCCGCAGAGGCCGCGGTCGGCGGTGGCCACCACGATGAGGTGGGTGTCCTCCCTGCCGGTGCCGGCCAGCAGTTTCGGCGCGCCGGCGTGCCCGGCGGCGGCCGCCGCCAGCGAGCCCAGCATGCGCTCCATGCGCTGCGCATAGGGACGTGAGGCCTCGGCCTGCTCCTGGGCGCGGCGCAGCTTTGCCGCGGCCACCATCTTCATGGCCGAGGTGATCTTGCGCGTCGACTTGACGCTGTCGATCCGCACCTTGAGGTCTTTGAGATTCGGCATCCGCCGGGCCTCGCTCCGCTTTCTCTACCGGGTGGTCAGGCTCTGCGGGTCAGGCCGCGAAGGTCTTGGTGAAGCTGCCGAGGAAGGACTTCAGCTTTTCCTCGGTGGCATCGGAGATCACCTGCTCCTTGCGGATGGCATCCAGGATCTCCTTGCCCTCGGCGCGCAGCTTGGCGAGCAGCTGGGCCTCGAAAGCGGTCACCTTGTTGACCGGCACCTTGTCGAGGTAGCCGCGCACGCCGGCGAAGATCACCGCGACCTGCTCCTCGACCGCGAGCGGCGAGTACTGCGCCTGCTTCAGCAGCTCGGTGAGGCGCGATCCGCGCGCCAGCAGGCGCTGGGTCGCCGCGTCGAGGTCGGAGGCGAACTGCGAGAAGGCTTCCATTTCGCGGAACTGCGCGAGCTCCAGCTTGATGGTGCCGGCAACCTGCTTCATCGCCTTGATCTGCGCGGCCGAACCGACACGGCTGACCGAGAGGCCCACGTTCAGCGCTGGGCGGACACCCTTATAGAAGAGGCCGGTTTCCAGGAAGATCTGACCGTCGGTGATGGAGATCACGTTGGTCGGGATATAGGCCGAGACGTCGCCGGCCTGGGTCTCGATGACCGGCAGGGCGGTGAGGCTGCCGTTGCCGGCGGCGTCGCCCATCTTGGCGGCGCGCTCGAGCAGGCGGGAGTGCAGGTAGAAGACGTCGCCGGGATAGGCTTCGCGGCCCGGCGGGCGGCGCAGCAACAGCGACATCTGGCGGTAGGAGACCGCCTGCTTGGAGAGATCGTCGTACACGATGACGGCATGGGTGCCGCTGTCGCGGAAGAACTCGCCCATGGTGCAGCCGGTGTAGGGCG
>Ga0214472_10007020_pt1 | contig 11809 bp, 11 predicted proteins | sample RVTome_6_FD_207662 | JGI IMG/M metagenome (GOLD analysis project Ga0214472, IMG submission 207662) | Soil microbial communities from uranium-contaminated site in the Upper Colorado River Basin, Wyoming, United States - RVT140D175 | ecosystem: Environmental > Terrestrial > Soil > Contaminated >...
GATGTGAGGGAGTATGTGGCGGTGTATTATAATTCAATGCGTTTGCATTCGACGCTCGGTTATATAACACCAATGGATTATGAAAATTCTCTTAACAATGTGTCCGGAAATAGTTGACCACTACACGTCTGGGAATAAAAATTTTTAAACTAGTCCCGATTAGATGTGCTTACACTTGGAATGGATTACACCTTAAATTGATACGAATATATTGTGTGCGATACCGAACAGACGACCCCTGACGGGACGCAGTATTGTGCTTTCCTGGAAGACCCGCGAGCCTACATACAAGATCAATGCGCGACTATCCTCCGGGAGGTCGCTACCGGTTATGTACAGCGAAAGATTACACAACAATGACTTGATGACATGTAGTTATCTTAGTAATTATGCACCGATGGTTTATTGACGGGCTTCAACACTAAAACTGGCCAAGTGAAATCATACTACTTGACTACACTGTAAATATGATAAACAATCAGTTACAGTTTAGACTTAGTCTAAGTCAAAACTGTCCAGAACCACTACAACTTTTAGGAGTAAGGTCATGGAAAAGATATCAAGAAGACAGTTTCTGGGTGTTTCTACAAAGGCCAGTGCAGCAACATTATTTGCCGGAACATTTGCACCCACCGCGACAAGTTTCTTCGGCTTGGCAGGTGTAGCAGAAGCTGCCACGAATAAGGTCACACCGTTCACCTTCGCAGTTCTTACAGATGCCCATCTTTACGATATTAAAAATCACAAATTTGACAGTATTCTTGCCAGAGGTGTGGAAGATATTAACAAAATGAATCCGCAGCCTGATTTTGTGCTGTACGGTGGTGACCTCGGCCAATTAGGAAAGCCGGCCGAACTGGAGAAGGGCAGAAAGATTCTATCCAAATTAAAAGTGCCTATTAAAGGGATCATACCAGGTGAACATGACTGGTATCTGGATATGGGTGTTACCTGGGGCAAGATGTTTGGCAAAGTACCCTGGTCATTTGATCATAAAGGTGTCCATTTTATCGGCCTGAATTCAATCCTGATAAAAGATTTTTGGTCAGCGAAAGGGCTGACACCGGTGGAAAGAATGGATCTGGTGAGCGAACTCGAGTGTCATAGATGCGGATTGTGGGGCGTCAGAGAAGAGCAGCTCGACTGGTTGGAAAATGATGTCAAGAATCTCAGCTCGAATACACCAGTAGTGATTTTGACTCATTCACCTTTATGGGATTTTTATCCCCGGTGGAATTTTCAGACCGAAGATGCCCCAGAAATCAGGCATATCCTCGGCAAATTTGAAAAAGTTATTGCCATCCACGGTCATGTCCATCAGGTCATCTATAATCAGATTGGAAATATGACCTCGATAGGCATGCTATCCACTTCATGGCCATGGCCTTATCCTTCCGTCGATGTCCCCTATCCCGATATCAAGATGAATCGTGTCGATCCAGCGGATATATACGATGGACTGGGCAGTCATACTGTGGGATTGGACGGGAGTTTTGGTGGCGTGATGAAGTACAACACCTGGTCGGATCTGTTGCCGGAAAATGTCAGACGAGGCGTGAAACTCTAAACAAGGAGAATGAAGATGAACAAACATAATCGTTTTACCATGGCAGGTAGTATTGCTGTGAGTTTGACTGTCCTCGCCATGTTTATATTAAATGAGCCCGCTCAAGCGAAAAAACCTTTTACAGCGGCCGAAGCAGAAGATCAAAAGAATGCCTTGCTTGAGGTTGTGGCTAAGGGTGATGCTCTGTGGCATAGTGGATCTCTTGGCACCAATGGACTTGCCTGTGCCAATTGTCACCCGGACGGTGCCGCAGCTAACACCGAAACCTGGCCCAAGTTTCAGACCAATCTTGGCAAGGTGGGAACGCTGAGGGATATGATCAACTGGTGTATACAGGTACCGCTGGAAGGCAAGGCAATAGCCCTTGACAGCGATGAGATGATCGCTATGGAGGCCTACGCGGCCTACACCAGTCGAGGGATTGCAATTGCGCCTGGTAAGGACTATCAAAGTGGTGCAGTACCGGTTATAAGCGGCCCGGGTTATCCAACGGGTCGGGATTAGTTTTGTAATATTGATCGGCAGATTCCCGTAGTGAACTTACTACGGGAGTCTGCTGGTGTAATTTGATCCGTTGTTGGCGAGAATTTATGTCAACATCCCGAAAATCTGATCAAGCCCGTAGCCTCTCATTTTTTCAAGGATAGTGGATATGCATAACAAGTCCCTGATTACATTATCACTGGCATCTTTACTTGCTGTGTCATCGGCAATGGGTCAAACATGTAAAACAGATTCTATAGCGGAATCGACACCGGCTTCGCGTTTTATTGCCGGCGAAACAGCCACAGTCACAGACACTGAAACAAAACTGGTATGGGCGCGGTGTTCGCTCGGTCAAGATTGGACGGGCAAGACGTGTTCCGGCACACCGGAAAAATATTCATGGCAGGAAGCAACAGAGATTGTTAAGAAACTAAATGATGAAAATTTTGAAGGCCATGCGGATTGGCGCCTTCCCCAGATTCCGGAGTTGGCCTCAATTGTAGAGCGCCAGTGTTTTGATCCGAGAGTCAATATCGTGGTATTTCCTGCCACATCTCCTGTTTCATACTGGTCCGCTACTGAGCGGAAGGGTTACGTTGACTATGCCTATGTGCTGAATTTTGGCGCCGGCGAAACAGGACCGAGTCATAAGGATTATAAAGGTCCGGTCAGGCTGGTAAGTGGCGGGCCTTGGTGGAAGCCACCAAAGATGCCCTGAATGCTTTAGTCCTTCTCTTTATTCCAATACTCCACGTACACGCTCTAAAATCTTCCGTTTGAGAGAACCATAAGGTGCTCTATACTATCTGTGAGAGGGCAGCAGAGTGGTCATCGAGAGAATAATCATGATATTGGCGTGTTGGATAGATAATATCTATTATAAATATAAATTTAATTTATTGGACTAATTATGCAGCTGTACTATATTAATCCTTAAATCTATTTCTAAATTAGATGATTGAATGGTATGTATGGAGGAAGTTATGGAATTAAAAGGCAGTAAAACTGAGCAAAATCTGAAGGATGCATTTTCGGGGGAATCCCAGGCCAACCGCCGTTACCTGTATTTTGCATCAAAGGCTGATGTTGAAGGTTATAACGATGTGTCAGCAGTATTTCGTTCAACGGCAGAAGGTGAGACAGGTCATGCGCACGGGCATCTGGAATATCTGGAAGCCGTGGGCGATCCCGCTACCGGCTTACCGATCGGTGCAACAAGCCAAAACCTGAAAGCAGCGATTGCGGGCGAAACCCATGAATATACGGACATGTATCCAGGTATGGCAAAGTCTGCGCGCACAGAAGGATTCGATGAGATTGCCGATTGGTTTGAAACACTGGCCAAGGCCGAACGTTCGCATGCCAATCGTTTTCAAAAGGCCCTGGATAACCTCGATAAATAACGATCTAACAGTGCGGGGTACCCTTTGCATAAGGTGTTATCTCACACGCCGATATTGGTAATGGCATCAAGGGAGAGCTTTTAGTATGTCGGCACCTACCGAAATGGTCCGTGAGGGGAGTCTCGAGGCACCCACGCGGCACCCGCTGGATTGGCAAAATCCGGATTTCTACAACGGCGAGCCACTAAATCGGGAATTGGAGCGGGTATTTGATATCTGCCATGGTTGCCGTCGTTGCGTTAATCTGTGTAATGCATTTCCTACCCTCTTTGACCTGATTGATGAATCGCCGACCATGGAGGTCGATGGCGTCAATAAAAAGGATTACATCAAGGTCGTCGACCAATGTTATTTATGTGATCTATGCTTTATGACCAAGTGTCCCTATGTGCCGCCGCATGAATGGAATGTCGATTTTCCACATCTGATGTTGCGTGCCAAGGCCGTTAAATTCAGGCAAGGCAAGACAAAATTTCGTGACCGGGTTTTAACCAGTACAGATAATGTAGGTAAACTGGCCAGCATTCCTGTAGTAGTGAGCGCAGTCAATGCCACTAATAAGGCTAAGGTTACACGCAAGATATTGGACAAGGTATTGGGCGTCCATCCCGATGCCATACTTCCCGAGTATCACAGCGATACATTACGGAAACGTCTGCAGCGGCGCGACGGTTCCCGGATAAAAGTTCAGCCTGCTTCAGGTACGCGCGGCAAAGTAATTTTGTTTGCTACCTGCTATGGTAACTATAATGAGCCCCATATCGGCGAGGATTTGGTCAGGGTATTTGAGCTGAATGGTATCGACGTCATGCTTGCAGAACAGGAACAATGTTGTGGTATGCCAAAGCTGGAAGTGGGTGATTTGGAGGCAGTGGCCAGGGCCAAAGAGGCTAATATCCCCGTGTTAGACAAGCTTGCCTCAGAGGGCTGGGATATAGTTGCCCCTGTTCCCTCTTGTGTACTGATGTTCAAGCAGGAATTACCGATGATGTTTCCGGATGATCCACAGGTCGGGAGGGTGCGCAAGTCCATCTTTGATCCGTTTGAATATTTGATGCTGCGCCATAAGGAAGGGAAGCTCAACACAGAGTTCAAGAAACCGTTGGGCAAGATCGCCTATCACGCACCATGTCACCTGCGGGTACAAAATATCGGCATGAAAACACGGGATGTTTTGGAGTTAGTACCCGATACCAAGGTTGAGCTTATTGAACGTTGTTCTGGTCATGATGGCACCTATGCCGTGAAGAGCGAGTTTCATGAAGCGTCGATGAAGATTTGCCGGCCGATTGTCACTCGAATAGAGCAGGCCGACGCCGAATATTTCAGCAGCGATTGTCCGATGGCCGGACACCAGATTGAAAATGGCCTCAAGAGGGCAAAGCAGCCAGTGCACCCCTTGAGCCTATTGCGCATTGCCTATGGCCTGTAATTTCTAATGTTAGATTTAAATTAGCATAGTTAGGGAAATCCATGATACAAGCATTAACCGCGAAAGATTTATATAGCCTGGAAGAGTATTCCATAAAGCGGCCTGCATTCAGGGCGCAGGTGATGGAACACAAGAAAAATCGTCAACTGCATATAGGCCCCAACGCGACCCTGTATTTTGAAGATGAACTAACCATCCGTTATCAGATACAGGAGATGCTGCGTGCGGAACGAATTTTTGATGCAGAAGGGATCAATGATGAGTTAGACGCCTATACCCCGCTGATCCCTGATGGCAGCAACTGGAAGGCGACTTTTATGATTGAGTTCGTAGACGTCGCCGAGCGTCTGATCGCGCTCAGTAAGTTGCTTAATATTGAAGACCGGGTCTGGATGCAGGTTGAAGGATTTGAAAAGGTTTGGGCGATCGCCGACGAGGATCTGGAGCGTGAGACGGAAGACAAGACATCTGCCGTACATTTCTTACGTTTTGAATTATCTTCGGATATGGCAGCGGCTGTTAAGTCAGGCACCGTGATCAGTGCCGGTATTGAACATCAAAATTATTCTTATCAGGTGGTACCTGTAGCAGAAAATCTTCGCGCCTCATTGGCGGCGGATCTTAAGTGAGGAGAGTTAAGGACCCTCTGATTTATACAGAGTTTCCTTAAGAAATTATTCTATAGCTGATGCTGTTTGGCGGGAGTTAATATCCGTGGTGGAGCTGTCATTCGACCGGACGCGGATTACAACGTCAACCCCCTCGATTCGGGTGCCTTCAGGCGGTGCAGGGATCGCCCCCATGTCGAGTTCTTCGATATCGAGATCTGTCAGCGTACCCGTATCTACGTTATAGATATGGTGATGTGGCGTAGTGGTCGGATCATAAAAGATTTTTGACGGGTCAACGATTACTTCTCTCACAAGCCCCTTGCGCGCAAAAAGGCCTAATGTATTGTAAACAGTGGCTTTAGAGACAAGTGCGTCGAATTTATTCACCTTTTCCAACACCTGGTCTGCTGACAGGTGCTGTGGCTTGGCAAATAGGACCTTAAAGATTTCCATTCGCTGATGAGTGGGCATAATGTCATGCTCACGTAGCTCACGAATGATGTCCATTTTTAAATATTGTCTGGCCATAATCTGCCTTTTTATTGACAGTTTAAATGAATCAGGTAGTCAATGTCCATGATTTAATGCTAAGGATTCGTCTAAGCCCTTAGACTATAAGGGGTTATCATAGTCTTGGACATACTGTTATATCGGCAGATATATCGGCAGATTGGCGATAGTTCTACAACCAGGCACGTGGTTTCAGAAAAAACTCATATAATTTCGCCTCCTCGGTACCGGGTTCAGGCTGCCAGTGGTAGCGCCATTTAACCAGGGGTGGCAGCGACATCAGGATCGATTCTGTCCTGCCCCCTGACTGCAGTCCGAACAGGGTTCCGCGGTCATAAATCAAATTGAACTCAACATAACGGCCACGCCGGTAAAGCTGAAAATCACGTTCACGTTCACCATAGGGTAGATTTTTCCGCCGTGCCACGATAGGACGGTAGGCGGGTATATAATGATTACCAATACTCTTTAAGAACTCAAAACAACGTTCAAATCCCCATTCGTTGAGATCGTCAAAAAACAGACCACCAATCCCGCGGGGCTCTTTACGGTGTTTAAGATAAAAATATTCATCACACCATTTTTTATAGCCGGGGTAGACGTTGTCACCAAAAGGTAGGCAGGCCTCTTTGGCGATGCGATGCCAGTGGATAGCATCTTCCTCAAAGCCATAATAGGGTGTCAGATCAAAACCTCCACCAAACCACCAGATCGGTTCAGCACCTTCTTTCTTGGCCATGAAGAATCGCACATTGGCATGGGAGGTCGGCACATACGGGTTATGCGGATGTATAACAAGAGATACGCCGACGGCTTCAAAGTGACGGCCGGCGAGTTCCGGCCGCTGTACCGTAGCCGCTGCCGGAAGGTTACGTCCATAAACGTGGGAAAAATTCACTCCTGCTTGTTCAAATACCGCACCTTCCGTTAAAACGCGGGTATATCCGCCGCCGCCTTCCTCGCGTTGCCATGCATCCTCGATAAAATGTTCCTTACCATCTTCTTCCTCAAGTTCCTTGCATATTTGCTGCTGGAGGCCGAGTAGAAAATTTTTGACACTTTCAATATTGGGTATTTCCGTCATTGAATCTCCCGTCATAGAATCTCTAAAGTTACGTGATATTGTATGCAACAAATAAATGCCCGCATGATGAGATTATAAGATGTTTTGTGCAAATGTTACGTATGTAACGAAGCCTTTATATACCCGACCATTGTGATGGGATATTGTTATGCTGGGCGTATGACGGTATTTGTCAGTGCATCTCTTATTTCAGTGGGTTTTCTCAGCTTACCGACATTTCCGGCCAGTATGTAATCGATGACGGTACCGAATATTTTATATACCCGTAGCGCATTACGGGCCGGAGGATGTCCATGATAATTTGCACTGGTTGAAACCAAGGCGCCATTGAACGTCGCGCATAAAGCGGCGGTTATTGGATGGGCAGGAATACGAACGGCAATGGTATCGTGCTTTCCGCGTAACCATACTGGAACGCGGGGGTGTGCCGGCACCAGCCAGGTTACCGGGCCTGGCCAGGTTTTGCGCATATGGTCTGAAACGGACTTGTCCAGTTTTGCCATATAGGGTTGCAGATGTTGTATATCGGCGGCTATCAGGATAAGGCCTTTTTCAATAGGACGGTCCTTGATTGCCAGCAACTCAAGAACTGCTAACGAATTATCGGGGTCACAACCCAATCCATATACAGATTCGGTGGGGTAGGCCACGATGCCTCCGTGATGGATGACACGTGCCGCACATTTCAAGTGCCATCGGTTCATTGGTCAAGCGTGGTAAATTATGTTATCTGAACGTTCACTTTTTTTTAAGCTGGTTTTGTAACGATTCGTTTTTACCGGCAATATTTTTGATATTATTTTCCCGTTCTTCTTTCAGGCGTGTGGCAATTTCATCATTAGTAAGCGCCATGATTTGTGCCGCAAGATAGGCGGCATTGGCGGCGCCCGCCTTGCCAATGGCTACGCTTGCGACCGGAATGCCTCCGGGCATTTGGACGGTCGAGAGCAAGGCATCCATACCATTAAGCGGGCCTGAGTCCAACGGAACTCCAATGACGGGTTTAATGGTAAGCGCAGCGACCGCCCCTCCCAGATGTGCCGCCAGACCCGCGGCAGCAATAAAAACAGCACATCCACGTATATCAGCGTCTTTAACATAGGCATGTGTTTCGTTGGGGGTACGATGTGCAGAGGTGATCCTGACTTCGTAAGCAATGCCAAGTTTGTCCAGCGTATCCAGAGTAGTTTGCATGGTGGGTAAGTCACTGTCGGAACCCATCAAAATGGCAACAAAAGGTTTGGTCATCAATCGTTTCCTCAATTGTAGAATGCCGTTGTCATACTGCTTATGTTATGGTACAAAATGTTTTACCTGATGGCACTAATTGTATTGTTATCTTACCGATGCAATGGGCGCCTGTTCGCGCGATATGGCGCGATAGCCGATATCAGTACGGTAATACACATTATCCCAGTATATCTTTTCTACTTGTTTATAGGCGCGTTGTTGTGCCTTGAGTACAGATTCACCGAGTGCGCAAACGCACAAAACACGCCCCCCGGCTGTTACAATTTTGCCGTCTCGTTCGCTGGTGCCGGCATGAAACACCTTTATCCCTTCATGCTCGACTGAAGACAAGCCATGAATAACATCACCTTTGCGGTAGCTGGCGGGATAGCCACCGGCTGCGAGCACAACACCTAATGCTATACGCGGATCCCATTCGGCATGTATATGATTAAGGCGCCTATCGAGCGCGTGATTACATAATTCAACCAAATCCGATTTTAATCGCATCATAATCGGCTGGGTTTCAGGATCACCAAAGCGGCAATTGTATTCAAGTACCTTGGGTACTCCATCGGATGTGATCATTAAACCGGCATAAAGAAAACCGGTGTAAGGGTTGCCATCGTCTTTCATTCCCCTGACTGTCGGGATTATGATTTCACGCATGGCTCTATCATGAATCTCAGGGGTGATTACAGGCGCAGGTGAGTAGGCGCCCATACCTCCCGTATTCGGACCGGTGTCGCCATTATCACGGGCTTTATGATCTTGAGATGTCGCCATGGGTAAAATGTGTTCGCCATCTACCATAACAATAAAACTGGCTTCTTCTCCCACTAAAAATTCCTCGATAACAATTCTGTGTCCTGCAGAACCATAGGTATTATTCAGTAGCATTTCCCGGATGGCAGTGATGGCATCATGTTGGTTATGGGCTACAACGACACCTTTACCCGCCGCCAGGCCATCGGCCTTGATGACAATGGGCGTGCCTTGTTGTTGAACATAGGCGATGGCTTTATCGGCATTGTTGAAAGTTGCGTAATCGGCGGTTGGGATCCGATGGCGTGCCAGGAAATCTTTGGTAAAGGCCTTTGATGCTTCCAGTTGAGCCGCATCCTTGCTTGGGCCGAAGCAGCGCAGCCCGGCGTTTACGAAGCTATCTACGATGCCTGCAACCAGGGGTGCTTCCGGACCGATAATGGTGAGGTGAATATCATTGTCCCGGGCAAAAGTGATCAGGGCCGAGATATTGTTTGCCGCAATCGGGACATTTTCCATTAATGGTTCATGGGCAGTGCCGGCATTACCCGGGGCGACATAGACTCGGGTGATACGGGGAGATTGTGCAACTTTCCATGCCAGAGCATGCTCCCTGCCACCACCGCCAATGATCAGAATATTCATTGCCTTATGATGCTAAAAGTTGTTGATATATTGTTATATTGTGCGATTGAAGTAGGCTGCATCCGTGCCTCAAAGCATAGCCTATACTATAGATAAATGCATGGCCACATACGCCTCCGGGGGCAGTTTTGATCACTGGGTGGCCATATCAACATATTGATTACACGCTGTATTTAAGGGCCGATAATTATGCCATCAAGCGCGCAATATATGCGTAATTTATTGAAATTATTAATAAAATAGTGTACGCTTTAGTTGGTTATGTATCCAGTCGATGATGAAAATGTATGTTGGAGTGAATCTTGCCTCGAAATTTCCAAATGTCCATCCTCAAACCAATAAAGTGTTAAAACCAAGATAGTTTATGTTTATCTCCTTCTGGAATAGAGCGTCTTGTACGCCACGGTGGATAACAATAGTGATTATCGGCTTGTTGTGGCTGGCAGCCACACATGCAAAGGCGGCACCGAATGCCCGTAGTGATCTGTGGGTGACCAACGGGGCGGTCTACAGTTCTGTTACCTATGGCAACAATTCAGGCTACAGTACCGGCGCTGGTGCCGGACTCGATACCGTTAGTGGTCTGCTCGATACCTCATTTCCCAAAGTCGTGGGCACAGTTAATGTTGTCATCGCAAATGGCGCCAATGGCTGGTATATCGGGGGCAGCTTCACCTCGGTAGGCGGCGTCGCGCGTAATAATCTGGCGCGCATCAATGCGGATAAGACTGTGGATGCTGATTGGGACCCCGATACGAATGGAGAAATCCATGCCATGTTGTTGTCTGGTAACACGCTTGTTGTTGGAGGCGCATTTACCCAGATAGCCGGTGTGGCTCGCAATCGCCTGGCCGCATTGATTGTGACGTTAAATACAAACATGGCAACAGACTGGAACCCTGATGCCGATGGTACTGTACTGACAATGATGTTGTTAGGGGCGACGCTCTATGCCGGGGGTGAATTTACTCTGATAGGTGGGTTGGACCGCATTCATATTGCAGCGATAGATGCCAATCTTGATGAGGATGGTAATACCGTGATCACCAGCTGGGCGCCTGATGCGAATGTTAATGGTTTTGTAAGGACCATGGTGATGTCCGGCGATGGATTAACGCTTTATGTGGGAGGGGATTTTACGTCAATAGGAGGCAAGACGCGTAACAGGATTGCGGCCCTTGATGTAGGTACTGATACCAATAATGCAACTGTCTGGAATCCCAATGCCGACGGTAGCGTGCGCACCCTGATCAGATCTTCCAATACACTCTATGCCGGGGGTGATTTTGTTTCGATAGGCGGAAAGAACCGGAACAGAATTGCTGCGCTGAATACTTTAATCGATATCAGCAACGCTACGGAGTGGGATCCAGACTCCAACGGTATCGTCCGTACCATGATGCTGGTCGATTCACTGTTATATGCGGGCGGTGATTTTACTGTCATTGGGGGCAAAAACCGCGATCATATTGCAGCCTTGCAAACGAATATCAATACCAATAATGCGACCGGCTGGAAACCGGGCCTCGATGGTCCTGTTTATGGCATGACAAGGACATCCACGACGATTTATGCCGGCGGCGTGTTTAACGCAGTTACTGACGATTCGAGGTTATATATCGGTGGTGATTTTACCTATGTTGGACCCAATAACGGTTCAGGGGTCGGGATTGATATTGCATTGGCACAAGCAAGTACTGCGTTTCCATTAGTCAATGGGCCTGTTTACGTTGCGCTCTCGGATGGCGCCAATGGCTGGTATATCGGGGGCGCGTTTAGTGATGTCGGAGGTGTAACACGTAATAATATCGCCCATATCGAAAAAAGCGGTGCCAGTTATATTGTCGAGGCCGCATGGGATCCTGATGCCGATGGAGCAGTTAATACGATGGTGTTATCGGGCGGGACACTTTATGTGGGTGGTGCATTTGCCGCCATCGGTGGAGCAAACCGGAACAATATCGCATCCATTGCGACGGCAGATGGGAGCGCAGATCCTGCATGGGATCCTGATGCCGATGGGCCAGTTAATACGATGGTGTTATCGGGCGGGACACTTTATGTGGGTGGTGCGTT
>Ga0214472_10007021_pt1 | contig 11809 bp, 12 predicted proteins | sample RVTome_6_FD_207662 | JGI IMG/M metagenome (GOLD analysis project Ga0214472, IMG submission 207662) | Soil microbial communities from uranium-contaminated site in the Upper Colorado River Basin, Wyoming, United States - RVT140D175 | ecosystem: Environmental > Terrestrial > Soil > Contaminated >...
TAACTTGGTTGCCGCAGAATATTTTTCAATTCTTCACGGCGTAAACACTTCGTTAACAGACGAAAACGTCGCTCCCGGCTTGGGGCCGCCGGAAATGACGTAGATCGAGTTGCCGATGACCGCGGCGCCGAGGCCGTGACGGGCGGTGGGCATGGACGACCAGCGCTGCCATTTATTATTTACCGGATCGAAGGATTCCACGTCTTTGTGCATTGCATGATTGGATTCGCCGCCGAAGACGACTACTTTGCCGGTCAACGCAGCAGCGGCGCTGCCGCTGCGCAGCGTCGGTAAGGGCGCGCGCTGTCGCCAGCGGTCGACTGCCGGATCATATTCTTCGTTGACCGTAACACTGCGGTCGTGCCGGCCGTTGATGCGGCCGCCGATGGCGTAGAGTTTGCCGTTCACTACGCCAATCACGTGATGGTCGCGCGCGGTTGGGATCGGCGCATGCTTGTGCCACAGATCTCGTGCCGGGTCGTAAGCTTGATTGACCGGGGTGTTCTTGCCGTTGGAGCCAAGACCGCCCATGGCATAAATCCGGCCGTTGATCACGCCCACCGCGAGCGCGGCGCGCGCGGTCGGCATGGCTTTCTTCGTTGTCCATCGGTCATAGCCGGGGTCGAATTCATAAACCGAATTGATGACTCCGCCATCTGAGGTGTATCCACCGATGACGTAAATCTTGCCCTGGACCGCGGCGGCGCCGATGTGATGCAGCGGCCTTGGCAACGATGCCCGCGCCCGCCAACGGTCGTTCGCCGGATCGTATTCTTCGACCAGTTGGCCGCCTTTCCAATATCCGCCGATGACAAAGATTTTGCCGCCCAATGCAACTGCGGCCACCTCTGTGCGTGCAGACGGCATGGCAGCGCGAGTCTGCCACTTGCCTGGCAGTTGCGCCTGCGCGATCCCGCTGAGTGAGACAACGAAAACTAGGCCAAAGAAGTACAAGCGAGCCACGGGCGTTATGCAACTCGAATTCGCAAAGCAAATCCGCTGGTTTGGCAATGGTTAAGAGGGGTAGGGATTTACCAGCGCGTGCTGTTCCATCAGCGCTTGCAGATCAACCATGGTGTAGGCGCAGTACTTCGGATCATAACCGAGCTTTTTCGCGGTCTTGCCCTGTTCCAAAATACGCTGCAGGATCATTCGGTTCAAAGGTCCATGGCCCATGCGATCCTGATGTTGTACCAAGTCGGCCTCAGCGTGCTCGGTGAAGTAAATCGCTTGGCGTTTACTCAGGCCGTAGTGCGTGACCAGTGCTTTGCCCCATTGTTTGGACCAATGGCCGAGGGTTTCTTCATAGACATGGGCGCTCCAAAGCTCGATAATCGAGCCGTCTTGAAATACCCGCCGGCAGTAGTCGCTAATCGCGCGGCCGGCGGCCGAAGCCGGTTGCTCGAACAATTCTTCTTTGGAAAGGCCCAAGGCATTGGCTGTTTCGAGCAGGATCAAAATATGGCCCGGCGGCTTGGGTGAAATTAGTTCCTCGGCGACTTTGTCGCACAGGGGTCCGAGCAAATCGAAGTTGTCGACGAAAAACGGTAGGTGGACATAGTAAGAAACCGCGTTGAGCGCGACCACCTCGATGGAGAACAAGCCCCAGTCTTTGAAAAAACGGCGCAAGCAGGGGAGCGGCAAGGTGCCGGCGCGCAAGCGGGTCATGAACTCGCCGTGATTGATGGTCTGATCCCAGTGGGCGTGGACATTCTTATAAAGGTTGTCGACGATTGTTTTGGCTTGCGCGGATTCCATGGTCGATGGTACTGAGATGTCTCGGTTCGGCGCTCTTTACAAGCTTTTACGGCGGTCGAATTTCTTGTATTGTTAAAACCTAAATAAATCGGGGTGTCAATCACCGCGCGTCGAGTTGAATCGAGGTCATTATGAAATATTTGAAGCCGGAACAGTTTCTCAATCGGTTGGTCGCGGCCCGCGAAGAGTTCTGGGAAAAAATGAATGCCGAGAGAAAAAGCTATGGCGCAGAGAAGCCGCTCAGCGCCGAAGCGGTGCTGCGCCGGCTACAGTTCGGCGTCGTGATGGAGCGCAAAGCCGCGGAAGTTACCGCGCCGTGGGTGGGCAAGATTCCCGATCTCGATTTGCAACAACCGATGTCCGAGTACGTCGTCAACGAACTCAAGCACACCTCGATCCTGCGAAAGCGGATCACCGAGCTCAATGGCGACCCCGACGCCTTGTGGAACAGCCCGTTAAAGGAGTTAAAAGATCTTTGGGACTTTCATTCATCGCTAGGTTCTCTGTGCGAATTGATCGCCAGCGTGCAGTTTGGCCATGAAGAGTTTTTTCCGCGCACCTCGAAGTCTTTCATAGAGCGGGTCACCCCGATTGATCCGACCACGGCGGCGATTTATCGGGATACCCTACTGGCCGACGAGGCAGGGCATGAATGGATCGCGCCGGAGATTCTGAGGCGCTACGCTACCCATGCGGAGTTACAGCAGAGGTGTCTAGACGCTTTGAATAAGGGTTGTGAACTTTTCGGTCGGGCGATTCAGAGCTTCAATCAGAGCATGGCCGGGTAAGACATCGAGCGTTGGAGCCATGGCGTGCCGGGTTGTCCTACTGAGACTCGCTAAACCGCGTGGCAGGTTGAAATTGCCCAGCTTGGTTAGTTCAATGCTTCGGCTCGATCTTCTTACCGTAGGTCACTTCGCCTTTATCGATGCGCAGGGAGAACCCACAATAGGGGTTCGTGCAGACCCACGCTTTGTACATCACAGACGCGCCGTCTTGGCCGTAGTCCGACAGGGGAATCAACACGCCGTCGTTGCATTTTTGACATTTTGGCGACTCCATCTCCACTCCTCCTTTTCAACACACAACCAGACCACACCGGGCGACTGTTAAGTAAAATTTTATAGTATCGGAGCAGCGGAAATCAAGCCGGCTTTATATTTCGGTCGACGGCGCCAAACGGCGATTGACTGAGGGCTTGAAAAAGCAAAAGGCAATCGACCCATCGATTGCCCTTTGCCGACTGCGAGATAGAGGGAGACTACTTGGCTGTTTTTTCCATCATGTCGCCCTTTTTCGCTGCCGTCTGCTCAGAAGCCTTCTTGGTGGCTCTCTTGGTCTTGCCTTTGGCTTTCGCTTTGGCTTGACCTTTCATTTCTTCGGCCTGGTCGCCGGCTTTCTGCGCGACTTTCTCCATCGATTTCTCGGCTTTCTTTTCCATCGCCGGGGCCGATGGGACCGCGGGTATCGCCGGTTTCGCCTGGGCGAAACTGAGCCCGCCGAAGGCCAGAGTCGTCAGTGCCACAACAAATACTTTAATTGCGTTTTTCACCTTTTCCCCTCCTTTCAACGTTTAGACGTTGCCCTCTCCACTAGATTCAAAATGACCATGGAAGCAGTCAAAACGCAAGACGGACATCGGTGCGCCGCCGAATTAGCTCGTCCAGGCAATTAATTTTCATTTAAGAACTGCCGGGCGATTTTTCACAGACCGTAAAAATTGCGCGCGTTGTCTTCCAAAAGCTTTTTGCGCACGGGTGCGGCGATATCGGCACGATTCTTTAAGACCCTCGCGGTGCCTTCAGTTCGGTCCGCGTGGGGGTAGTCGGAGGAGAAAATGAAGAGATCCTCGCCTAATTCATTGACGATTTTACCGAGGCAGGCCTCGTTGCCCTCGCAGCCGAAATACACCCGGCCGGTTTTTAGGTAAGCGCTGGGCGGATGGCTGATCAAATCCTTGGCGCCGTAACGGGGATTGTCGAAGTGATCGTCCATTCGTTCGACATGGGCTGGCACCCAACCGATGCCGCCTTCGAGGAAGGAAAACTTTAAATTCGGGTAGCGATCGAGCAAGCCTGAGCAAAGCACGCTGGTGAGGCCGGCCATGATCGGGAAGATGCCGGCCAGCACCCGGTTGGGGAAATGGTGCTCGAATAGATTGTCGACGAAAGGGAACTGCAAGCTAAAATGCACGGCGATCGGCATTTTTACCCGGTTGCACTCGGCGAAGAAGACATCATGTTCTGGATGATCGAGGCGGCGCGCTCCGGCCGTGCCGTTGATCATCACCGCCATGACGCCTAGGTCATGCAATCGAGTGATCTCTTGCGCGGCGCCTTTGGGGTCCATCAACGACACGACGCCTACTGCTTTCAGCCGGTCCGGCGCTTGGTTGCAGGTCTGGTTGAGCCAACTGTTGTAGGCCCGGCAAACTCCGTTGGCCAATAGGCCGTCGGGCCAGGCGTTGGCGTGCAGCAGAAAACTCGGATAGATGAACTGCAGATCGATACCTTCCTGGTCCAGATCATAGAGGCGCTCTTTGAGATTGGTCAGTGTCTGGCTTCCTGGACTGGCGCGCCGCACCGATTGCAGCGCCTTCCCCGGAGGCGCGCCGGTGCCGGGCGCGCCGGCGCCCTTTATGGTTGGCCGTTTGTAGGACGTCTGTCCGTCGACCACCCAAAAGTTGTGGCCTTGTTCATCGGCGAGCAGGCGTGGACGGTAGTTCCGCAAGCTCGGCTCGATGAACTTGTCGAACGTCTCTTCGGTCTCAAAAAAGTGGCCGTCGCCATCAATAATCATGTCACGGTCTCTTGCCCAAACTGTCTCACTGAACGGCTGACGGCACGAGCACACTTCAGCGCACTCGTGCCTGTCGTTTTTACAATCGTTTGGAAACCGATTCCGGATCCAAACCGGTGGGGCATGGATAGGCCTTGAGGCTGTGTTTAAGCTTGTTACGCGCCATCAGTTCCGCGTAGCTTACGCCGACCGCCTTGGTATTGATCACTGGCACGCCGAGTTGCGGTTCGAGCTCTTCCGGGGTGACGACGTAAGGATAAATCTTGCCGCCGAGAGGAATGATCGCCTGCGCGCCTTGAGCGACCAATTCTTTGCCGATTTCGAGCGTGCGCTCGATGACCACGTCGTGATATCCCGACAAGTCGCCCGTATCGTAAAGACCGACGGTGCGCACGCCGTTGACGAAGCCCGACATGCCGTACGTCTGCACCAGCCTCTGGGTGTGCGGTATATGGGTTTCCAGCGGCACGATCAGGCCAAAGCGGTCGCAAAGGGTCGCGGTAAAATGGAGTGAGGCGCGTAGCAGACCGATCACCGGAATCCGCACGGCCAACCGGCTCGCTTCGACGCCGGGGTCGAAGGTATTGCTCTGAATCACCGCGTCGAAGCCTTGTTGCTCGGCTTCAATCGCTTTTTTGACCAGCGCCGGAGTTTCCAGCATGTGATGCAAGCCCGAAAGCGCCTTGCGCTCTTCGAGCAAGGCGAGGACCGCGCCGCCGCCGAGATCTTCCGGATAAGCTAGTTCGAAAGTTGTCTCCGGCGAGGCGTAGCTCTTGAGCAGCTTGGCGATATGAACTTCGAGCTCGGCGGAGTGGCGCTGAGCCGAGTGGTTTAAAAACATGAAGCGCATGATCATCCCCCTTGTGAGTTAAGAATGAAGACCCAGAGGAGTCAAAAGACTTAAGTTATGAGAAACTGGTTTAACTGCCAAAGATTGTCCGTAGCTGCTTGGCATATTCCGCCAATTTCTCCGCCAGCGTCGGGTTGACCGGAGCGATTTTGAGCCCCTTGAGCATGGCGGACTGCTCGTTGGCAAAATCGGCGCGGGCGCTAAGCCGACCGGGGCTTTGCATCAGCTTCTGACCTTCGTGAGATAGGCAAAATTCCAAAAACAGCTTGGCCGCGTTGGGATGCGGCGCGCCCGCGGCGAGTCCGCTGCCGACCATGATCGCCGGAACGGTGCCGAGCGCCGTCCAGTCGATGGGCGCGCCACGCTCCTTCATGCGTTCCACCGACGCCGCCGGAATGTTGATATCGAAGGCGCCCTCGCCGGCGACCACCAATTGCGCCAGCAATTCATGGCCTTCGCGCAGACCAGGCTGTTGCTTGGCGAGCTCGCGCATATATTTGAGCCCGCGTTCCTGTCCCATGATCTGCAACATGCCGGCAAACCAGTCCGCTTTGGTGCTCTCCATGAGCAGCTTGCCCTTAAACTTGGGGTCGAGCAGATCTTCGTAAGTTTTGGGCAGCTCTCCGGCCGGCACCAGCCGGGTATTATAGGCGGTCACGTAGGCGTTGTAATAAACCGTCGTCCAAAACCCGTCTTGCTTGAAATCCGCCGGGTAAGATGAGTTTGACTGCGGCGCATAGCGCGCCAAGACGCCGCCGCGGTTGAACGTATGCATGCTGAATTCCACGGTCTGGATGATATCGGCGAAGGTTTTTTTGGCGCGGAATTCGGTCATCACTCGAGTCAGGAGTTTTTCACTGCCGCTGCGTTGTAACTTGACCTTTATAAAAGGGTAACGTTTCTCAAACTCACCGATGAGCGCATTGGCTTCGGCGAGGTTCATCGACGCGTAATAGACGACTTCGCCTTCGCGCTTAGCGGCATCGACCAATGCGTCGAGGCTTGCGGCTGGCGCAAAGGCCGTCGAACCAGCCGCCAATAGCAGAATCGCAAAACCGAGGCCCAGCTTTGTCATTGTCTTCTGTATTTGCATCGTCTTTACCTCCCAAGTGAATCGATAAATTTGTTGGCTTCGAGCTCACGAATAAAGCGATCGTCGACGAATCGTCGCGCGTCGGCGCCCTTTGCTTCCGGCAATTCGAGGGCCATAAAATCGAGCAAAGTTTGCAGTGACGCAACCACGGGGTAGGGCGCCCGCGGCATGCCGGGTTGGGTAAGATCGTAGGTCTCTTCGGCGATGGTCCGATCGGCGATGCCGCTGTAATCGGCCTGCACGTCCACCGTAAATTCGCGGTCGGTGCGGTAGCGATGCATGCCTTCGACATAGGCTTTGACAAATTTACGCGTGATCTCGGGATTCTTCTCGATGTAGTCGCGCCGCCCGGCGATGCCGCCGAGCGCGTAGTTGAGACCATACTCGGCGAAATCGATCAAATATTTACAGCCATGACGGATCGTGTCGATGCATTCCGGCGGCGTGCCGACGACCGCGTCAACCTTGCCGCTAAGCAGGGCTTCCAGTTCGGCTTGAGCTCCGTGGGCGATCGGTACTGCGCGCAGGTCCTTGATGCCTGCGGAAGCCAATTGGGCGCTAACGAATTTTACCAAAACATCGCCGATGCCGCCGTCAGCCACGGTGCCAATCTTTTTGCCGGCCAATTCTTGCCGGCTCGCTATCCCAGGCCGGCCGATGAGGAATTGCTGATTGATGCCACCGGTCAGGAAGACGACATCCGCTTCGCCCTTGAGATTCGCCCTCAGCGGCGCTGGCGCCGCCAGGTTGCCAAACTGAATTTCCCCGGACATCAAGCCACGGACCACGCCTTTCGCGCCTCCCATGACCGGCGGGCGAGCGACATCGAGCCCATGCTTTTGAAATAATCCGGCTTTCCAGGTGACCATCATCGGTCCGGCGCCTTGGCCGATGGTGGCGAATCCGGCGTTGATTTTGATTAAATCTGCCATTATGAGATTCCTGAAACCTTGCTCTTAGGTTTATTCCTATCATGAATCCGCACCAATGAGTCAAGCACGGACTCGCTTAGCGGCAAAACTCGAGGTGATTAAAATGAAGTGATTCGATTATGCCGATTCGCGTTGACAGGGTTGTACCCCAAGCGTATTATCAAATTCCGTGATGCGCTTTTTTGCAAAGCCATTGCGTTTTTTTATTTTTGGGACGGACAGCAAACTTTCGACTTCTGAAACTTTCTATAGGGCGACCAGGCGAGAATGATGGAAATTGTGGGGATTATCCCGGCCCGTTATGGTTCGACTCGACTGCCGGGAAAGCCCTTGGCCAAGATCGGCGGCAAGCCGATGATCGAACATGTTTATCGGAGCGCGGCAAAAGCGCAAGTCTTGGACCGCGTCATCGTTGCTACGGATGATCAACGCATCGAAGCGGCGGTAAAAATTTTCGGCGGTGAGGTCATGATGACCTCGCCGGATCACGCCACTGGCACGGATCGGTTGGCCGAAGTGGCGCGTAAGATCAAAGCTGAATGGCTGGTCAATTTGCAGGGTGATTTGCCGTTTGTCCACGCCGCCACGATCACCCGCGCGGTTCAGCCGCTCAGGAGAGATCGTTCAATCCTCATGGGGACGGTATGCACGGCAATCTACGACAAAGCCGAGTGGCAAAACCCGAACGTCGTCAAAGTGCTCAAGGATCACGCTGGGTACGCTTTGTATTTTACCCGTGCGCCGATACCTTATGCGCTCAATGACGGTTTCGATCCGAGCGGTCGGAAGCATTCCGCCCGGCGCAAACGCCGGCTTTGGGGCTACCGCCACCTGGGTCTCTATGTTTATCGCCGTGATTTTCTACTAAAATTCGCCCGGCTTCGGCCCACGGCTTTGGAACGGATCGAAAGTTTGGAACAGCTGCGGGCCTTGGAAAATGGCTATCGTATCTATGTGGCTGAAGTTGATGAGCGCACTGTGGAAGTCGATACTCCCAAAGATTTGCGGCGCGCGGCAAGTTATTTGAAGCGGTCTTCAAACTAAGAGGCGGCGATGGCGACGACAAAAACCAAATACATTTTCGTCACTGGCGGAGTGGTGTCATCTTTGGGCAAGGGATTGGCGGCGGCTTCCATCGGCGCGCTTCTGGAAAGCCGCGGCTTGAAAGTCACGATTCTAAAAATGGATCCGTATATCAACGTCGATCCTGGCACCATGAGTCCGTATCAGCATGGCGAAGTTTTCGTCACCGACGATGGCGCTGAGACCGACATGGATCTCGGCCATTACGAGCGCTACGTGTCGACGGCGATGGGCCGGAAGAACAACTGCACGACGGGGCAGATTTACGAGACCGTGATCTCGAAAGAGCGGCGCGGTGACTACCTCGGCGGCACTGTGCAGGTGATTCCGCATATCACCGACGAGATCAAGCGGCGCATTTTCGCCGCCGCTGAGGGTTTCGACATCGCCATCGGCGAGGTCGGCGGCACTGTCGGCGATATTGAAGGGTTGCCTTTCTTGGAAGCGGTGCGCCAAGTGGCGTGGGACTTAGGCCGGGAGAACGTTCTTTATATTCATCTGACCCTGGTCCCCTACATTACCGGCGGCGGTGAACTGAAAACCAAACCGACCCAGCATAGCGTGAAAGAGCTAACCGGCTTGGGCATTCAGCCCGACATTCTGCTCTGCCGCACAGATCGTTTGCTCGACAAGAAGATCAAGAACAAGATCGCCCATTTTTGTAACGTCGCCGAGAACGCCGTGATCACGGCGAAAGACGTCGAGTGGATTTACGAAGTGCCGCTGGTGTTTCACGAGGAAGGCCTCGACGAACGCGTCGTCGAAAAGCTCAATATTTGGACCGGCGCGCCGCATCTGGAGCGTTGGCAAAAGGTCGTCAGTGTGCTTACCAACCCCAAAGACACGGTGCGAATCGCCGTGGTCGGCAAGTACATGAGCCTTAAGGAATCCTACAAGAGCCTTTTCGAAGCTTTGGTTCATGGCGGCATCGCCAACGAAGTCAAAGTTGATATTGATTGCATTGAGGCGGAAAAGATCGAACAGGAAGCGCCCGACATGTTGCTCAAGAATGTCGACGGCATTCTGATCCCGGGTGGCTTCGGCGACCGCGGCAGCGAAGGCAAAATTACCGCGATCCGATGTGCACGCGAAAATCGCATCCCGTTTCTTGGCATTTGCCTTGGTATGCAGATGGCGGTGGTTGAGTTTGCGCGTAATGTTTGCGCCTTAGGTGAAGCCAATTCCACGGAGTTTGATCTGCAAACCGCGCATCCGGTCATCCATTTGATGGAAGAGCAAAAGGCCATCGACATCAAAGGCGGGACGATGCGCCTTGGCACTTACCCTTGCGTGCTACAAAATGAGACCTTGGCGGCGCGGCTTTACGGTCGGGAAATGATTTCCGAGCGGCATCGCCATCGTTATGAATTCAACAATCATTATCGCGACGAGTTTGTTGCCAAGGGCATGGTGTTAAGCGGCCTGTCGCCGGACGGCAACTTGGTCGAAATCATCGAGCTAAGAGGCCACCCATGGTTCCTCGGCTGTCAGTTCCATCCCGAGTTCAAGTCGCGGCCGATGGATAGCCACCCATTATTTCGCGGCTTTATCGAGGCGGCGCTGCAAAACCGCAAGGCGATGGCTGAAGCGCCACGCATGAAGATCGTCCGCACCTGATTGCATATTTGGGTTCTTCAGGCTTTTGCGTGGATGATGAGTTACGCTCAAAAATTTTGTTCACCACGAAGGACACGAAGAGCACGAAGTTCGGAGTATTAATTTTCCGAAACCTTCGTGTCCTTCGTGCTCTTCGTGGTGAAAATATCTTCACAGCAAACCGGGAAAACTGATATTAGAGATGCCAATGACTACCAAGCTGGTCAAGGTCGGTAACGTAGAGATCGGTGGTGGGCGGCCGCTCGTCGTCATCGCTGGCCCCTGCGTGGTGGAAAGTAAAGAATCGGCTTTGCGTCACGCTGCCGGCCTCAAAGCAAGGGCGGATCGAGTCGGCGTGCCCTATATTTTTAAATCTTCTTACGACAAGGCCAATCGATCTTCGGTTCATTCGTTCCGCGGTCTCGGCATGGTGCAAGGCTTGGAAATTCTCGCGCAGGTCAAAAAGGAAATCGGCGTACCGATCCTCACCGACGTGCATGAGATCGACCAGGTTGGCGCAGTCAGGGAAGTGGCGGAGATTCTCCAAATTCCCGCCTTTCTTTGCCGCCAGACCGACTTCGTCGTCGCGGTGGCCCGGTCCGGCAACGTGGTCAACGTCAAGAAGGGACAATTCCTGGCCCCCTGGGACATGGCCAACGTGGTCGACAAAATTCGCTCCGCCGGCAACGAACAGATTCTCCTAACCGAGCGTGGCGTGTCTTTTGGCTACAACAATTTGGTTTCTGATATGCGCTCGCTCGTGTTAATGCGCGAACTCGGTCATCCAGTCGTGTTCGATGCTACCCATAGTTTGCAATTGCCGGGCGGTCTCGGCAGCGCGTCGGGGGGTGAGCGCAAGTTTATTCCCGCGCTAGCCCGCGCTGGGGTGGCGGCCGGAGTCGATGCGTTATTCATGGAAGTGCACGAAGACCCCGATCATGCGTTAAGCGACGGGCCCAATTCGCTGGCGCTGGAACTTTTCGAGAACGTGCTCAAGTCCGTCAAAGCGATCGACGCGCTGGTGCGCGAGGCGGCGCAGGGATGAAGTCCGCCGAGCTGCTCAAACGCGCCGCCGATGTGTTGCGCAATGAATCAAACGGCATTCTCTCGCTAATCGACCGGCTCGACGAAAATTTTGTCCGTGCCGTGGAATTAATTCGCGATTGCGCTGGAAAAGTTGTCGTCACCGGCGTTGGCAAGTCCGGTCATATCTGCGCCAAGATTGCCGCCACGCTCGCCAGCACCGGCACACCCGCTTTTTTTCTCCATTCCGGCGAGGCCCTGCACGGCGATCTCGGCATGGTCATGGACGGCGACGTCATGGTAGCGGTTTCCAACAGCGGTGAAACGGATGAGATTCTGAAACTACTGCCTCATTTTAAGAAGCACCAGCTTAAACTGATCGTGATCACCGGCAATCCCGAATCGACGCTCGCCCGAGCCGGTCAAGTGGTGCTCAATGTGCGGGTAAAAGAGGAAGCGTGTCCGCTCGGACTGGCGCCGACCACTAGTACTACCGCGGCGCTGGCCATGGGCGATGCGCTCGCCGTGGTGTTATTGGAAGAGAAGGGGTTCCAGGAGGCGGATTTCGCGGTGCGCCATCCGGGCGGTATCTTGGGCCGCCGGTTGTTTCTGCGCGTGGCAGACTTGATGTACCGCGACGAGCAGTTGCCTTTGGTGTACGAAGAGACTTTAGTC
>Ga0214472_10007022_pt1 | contig 11809 bp, 7 predicted proteins | sample RVTome_6_FD_207662 | JGI IMG/M metagenome (GOLD analysis project Ga0214472, IMG submission 207662) | Soil microbial communities from uranium-contaminated site in the Upper Colorado River Basin, Wyoming, United States - RVT140D175 | ecosystem: Environmental > Terrestrial > Soil > Contaminated >...
GATCCTCGTCGTCGCTCATCCGTTCGCCCCCAAGTTCTCCCCAGGGCGTTTCGAATTCAGCGCAATCGACGTCGGCCAGGGCGAGTCCTTGCTCCTGGTTATGCCGGACGGCCAGATCGTTCTAGTGGATGGCGGCGGCCTGCCCGAGTATGGCGATGCGCGGATAGGAGGACTTGATATCGGCGATTCGGTCGTCTCCCCCTATCTCTGGTCGCGCTCGATTCGCCGCCTTGACGTGCTCGCGGTAACGCACTCGGACGCGGACCATTTCGGCGGCGTCCCGGCTCTACTCGACAACTTTGAAGTGGGTGAGATCTGGCTGCCACAGGCGGCTTTCGCCGGCGAGCATCGCGATTGGATCGAAGCGGTTCGACGCCGGAAAATCCCTGTGATCCCTCTGGAAGCCGGCTACAGCCGAAAGCTCGGAGGGGTTGTTTTCGAGGCATTGGGGCCCGGGCCGAAGCTAGGGCTGCGCGAACCGTCGCTGAATGACCAGTCACTCGTTCTTCGTGCGCGGTACGGCAACCACGGCTTTCTGTTGACAGGCGATATCGAGAAGCAAGCCGAAACCGATCTCGTCGACGGCCAGTGGCTGCGGCGGGAAGAGGTCCTCAAAGTCGCCCATCACGGCAGCGCCACATCGAGTCACCAGGATTTTCTTGATCAGGTCAGTCCGACATTCGCGGTGATCTCAGCCGGCTATCGCAATACGTACGGACATCCGCACCCCGCCGTGCTGGCCCGGCTCAATCAGCTTGGCGTTCACGTTCTGCGCACGGACTTCGACGGGCTTGTTTCCGTAACAACGGACGGCCGGCGTTTGACAGTCGATACCTACCGGCGACAGCGAGCTTTGGAACGACATGACCCGGCGGAGTCGCCGCAAGTGGCTCGTTGTACGGAGCCGCCCCCGCTAGCCGCCGTCGCGGGAGTAGAATGTCCCTGATGAAACGTGCGCCGACATTAACCATTCTCTGTGCGTGGCTGCTGTCGCTCTCCTGCGGCTCGGGCGGCTTGACTTCTCAGCAGCGAGCCGATCAGTTTCTCGAGATGTATGACGGCATCGGCCAGAAGCTCTACGCCGTCACATCAGAAGCCTATTGGAAGTCCGCGACCGACGTGACCGACCAGCATGTCGGTGAACGCATCGGCGCCGAGAGCGCCATGGCGGCCTTTTCAGGAAGCCGCTATGTGATCGAGACGGCGCGGGGCCTGCTCGCGTCCAAGGGCGAACTCGACGATCTCACGGTCCGCCAGCTTGAAAAGGTCATGCTCAGCGCCGCCGAGTATCCGGGCACCATTCCCGAAACCGTGGAAGCCCGTGTCGCGCAGGAAGCCAAGCAAAGCGCCGTGCTCGACGCTTTCGAGTTCTGTGCCGAGCGGCGCGGAGAATCCTGCGCCAAGACCATCAATCCGAATGAGATCGACAACATCCTGCGCGACTCGCGCGACGTCAAAGAACGCCAACACATCTGGGAGGTTTCCAAACAGACCGGCCCTGCCCTAAAGCCCGGCTTAATCGAGTTGCGGCGCCTGCGCAATGAGCTCGCGAAAGAAATGGGCCATAGTTCGTTCTTCGCCTTGCAGGTCGCCGACTACGGTATGCCCGTCGACGAAATGATGCGCCTGATGGAAGGCTTCCAGACCGACCTGCGGCCGCTTTACGAGCAGGTGCATTGCTGGGCGAAGTACGAACTGGCGAAGAGGTACGGCCAACCGCCGCCCCGCAAGATCCCGGCGCACTGGATCGGAAACCGTTGGGCGCAGGCCTGGCCCGGGCTCACCGAAGCGGTCGACCTCGATGAGCTCGTCAAAGACAAGTCGCCCGATTGGATCGTCAAGCAAGCCGAGGCGTTCTATACCTCGCTCGGCATGCCGCCGCTGCCGCCTTCCTTCTGGGAAAAGTCGGATCTGTATCAGTTGCCGCCCGACTCGAAGCGCAAGAAGAACACGCACGCATCGGCCTGGCACCTCGACATCGACAAGGATGTCCGCTCCCTGATGAGCGTCGAATCCAACTTTCGCTGGTTCGAGACTTCGCACCATGAGCTGGGGCATGTTTACTACTTCATGGCCTATTCGAATCCGAACGTGCCGTTGACGTTGCGCGAAGGCGCCAATCGCGCCTTTCACGAGGCCGTCGGCGACCTCATCGGCATTGCGGCCCGCCAGCCGGCCTATCTCAAGGAGATCGGCCTTCTCGACAAGAACGCCGAGATCGACCAGGTGCAATGGCTGCTTGACGAAGCGCTCAATCAGGCGGTCGTCTTCATCCCCTTCTCCGCGGGGACGATGTCGTTTTGGGAACACGACCTGTACGAAGACAATCTTTCACCCGACGAGTTCAACCAGCGCTGGTGGGAGTACGTCGGGCGCTACCAGGGGGTCGAGCCGCCCGCGCCGCGCGGTGAAGAGTTCTGCGACGCATGCACCAAGACGCATATCAGCGACGACCCGGCACAATACTACGACTACGCCATGGCTTTCGTGCTGAAGTACCAACTGCACACTTACATCGCGAAGAACATCCTCAAACAGGATCCCCGCAACTGCAATTACTACGGCAACAAAGAAGTCGGCAAGTTTCTCTCGGAGTTGCTCAGCCTCGGCGCGACGCGGGACTGGCGCGAGGTCATCCGCGAGAAGACGGGCGAGGAAGTCAGCACGCGTGCCATGCTGGAATACTTCGCTCCGCTGATGGAGCATCTGGAGAAAGAGAACACCGGCCGCGACATGACCTGGCAACTCGCGGGGAATTCTCAATCCCCCGCAACCCAAACTCGCAGCCGCGGGCGTCAGCCCGCGTTGAGCAAACCCACTGACTGCGTGGAAGCGATTGAAATCAACTCCGCACTCCTACGGCCCACAACTCAGGCTACGATTGTAGAGACCTCGCGGGTCCAAAAACCAAGCCCGCGCCCCAGGTCCGACAGAGTGCAATGATGAATCTCGTCGTGAGACCCGCGGGACCAGAGGACGCCGAACAGATCGTCGGTGTTCTCAACCCGATCATCGCGGCCGGCTCCCATACCGTTTTCGATAAGCCCTTTTCCGTTCGAGCCGAACGCGAGTATATCGAGCAGTTTACCGAGCGAGGTGTATTCCTGGTTGCTGTAGCACCGGAGGCAGGTCAGATCGTCGGCTTCCAAAGCATGGAGCCGTTTGCCAACTACACTCGCGCCTTCGACCACGTCGGCGTCCTCGGCACGTACGTCGCCGAAAACTACAGGCGCAGAGGCGTCGCTCGAAGGCTATTTGAAGAAACATTTGCGGTCGCCCGGGAACGGGGCTACGAAAAAATCTTCACGTTCGTTCGAGCCGACAATCCGGCCGCTCTCGAAACTTACCTGGCGCAGGGGTTCTCCATTGTTGGGACGGCCCGAAAGCAAGCCAAGCTGAACGGGCGTTACATTGACGAGGTCTTGGTCGAGAAGCTCCTAACCTGACGTCCGCCCGTTCCATGCTGATGACGGCCCCCGTCAATTGATGTCATGACAACGTCTGGCAAACCGGCTATTGTGGAATGAGAAGCTGTACTTCTAACCAAATTTCAATAACTTGGCCTGTGGAAAATGGTCAAAGCGCGGAAGTTAGGTTAGAGCGGAGGGCGGCGGCGGTGCCAGTCGGTGCGGCGTTGGAATTCTTTGCCGAGGGCGATCAGCGCCGCTTCGTTGTTTGGACGCGCCACGAGCTGTAGCGCTGTCGGCAGGCCGTTCTGGCCGAAGCCGCATGGGATGGTCAAGGCGGGCAGCCCGGTGGCGTTTCCCGCCGCGCCCAGCTCGGTGTTGCCTTTACTTGAAAGTTCCGGGCTGGTTGTCGCGGGGCTGCCGGGTTCCTTTTCGATCAGCGGGGCCGTGTTGGCCGATGCCGGCTGCACGATGATATCGACGTCTTCGAAGAATTCAGCGATTTTGGCCTGCATCAGGCGCCGCAGCCGCATCGCCTTGAGATAGTCGGTTGCGGGAATTTGGAGTCCGCGCCGGAATCCTTCTTTCTGGCGCGGATCGGGATGGTTTTCAAACTCGGCGCCGCGGATGATGTCCTCGAACACAGATGCAGCCTCACACGAAATCAGCGTTCTGGCGACGGCGCCATACGGCATTTCCGGCAAGGCGACGTTTTTGAAGACCGCGCCGGTGTCGCGCAGAACGCGCAGCGCTTCGTTCAGCGCCGGGCGTGAATCGGAGTGGGCCCATTCGCCGAAGTCCACTTCGGAAAACCCGATCCGCAGCGCCGCAACCGGAGGCGCCGGCGCAGCCGCCCGAAAGCGGTGTCCAGATTGCGAAGAGTCGTCGGCGTCGGGCCCTGAGATCGCCTCGAGCACCAGGGCGCAGTCTTCGGCGGAGCGGCACATCGGCCCCAACTTGTCCATGGTCCACGAGAGCGGCATCGCGCCATAGCGGCTGACCAGACCGTAGGTCGGCCGCAAGCCTGTCACGGCGCAATAGGAGCACGGCCCGACGATCGAGCCCCAGGTTTCCGAGCCGATCGCGAACGCCGTCATGGCCGCGGCCACCGCTCCGCCCGAGCCGCTCGACGAGCCGCCCGCCCAGTACTTCGGGTTCCAGGGATTCCGGCCCGGTCCGTGAAGCGACTCGGTGGGGTGCTCGTAGCCGCCGCCGCCGGCGAAGCGCACCATGGCGAGCTTGGCGACAAGAACCCCGCCGGCATGCGCCAGCTTTCCGACGACGGCCGCATCGTGGTCGAAGCGCTGCTCGCGAAACACCTCGGAGCCCCACGACGTGATGTATCCCTTGGCCGAGAGGAGATCTTTTACGCCGTAGGGGATGCCCTGCAACGGCCCTTCGATACGGCCTTGCGCGAAGAGGCGATCGGCCGCATCGGCTTGTTGCAGAGCGGTCTGCTCGGTCAGGCGGGCCAGCGAATTGAAACGCGGGCCGAGTTCGCCGAGACGCGCGAGATAGGCTTCGGCCAGTTCCCGGCTCGTGAACTGACGCTTGGCAAGGAGCGCGCCCAGTTCGGGAATCGTCGAGTAGAGTACGTCGTCGTCCATCGGAGTTGGGAAAGGCTCGTCAGGCTTTGAAGGTGAAAGCGGGCTCGGCGCTGCGAGGGAGCTCGAACTCGCCCAGAGTCGAGTTGACGATGCAAGGCGGCGCGGTTTCCGGTGCGGCCTGTTTTTCCTGAGCCGCCGCCGTCGAGGCCATGCCCACCGAGGCGGTACAAGCGGCCAAGGCCTTCCCGAATCCACGTCTTGAAGTCTTCTTCAGCGGCATAGGCGGCGCTCCAGCTTGCTTTAGCGACCAGTAAGATACCACAATGGCGGGTCGTGCCTCATGCTTCGGACCTTCCTATTGGCGTGCCCGTTCCTGATCTGTTACGTGCTGGTGGCGGCGGCCATTTTCGTGCCGGTCACGTGGATCACGCGGAGCATCAAGCCGATCTACCGGGCGGCGCAAATCGGGGCCAATGCCGCTCTGCGGCTGGCCGGCATACGGCTCAAGATGCTGCACCTGGAGCGCGCGTTCGCGCCCGCCACGGCTGTCTTCGTCTGCAACCACGTCAGTAATCTTGATCCGCCGGCCTTGTTCGGCACGCTGCCGCGCATCGCGGTGGTGCTGAAAGAATCTCTCGGACGCATCCCGGTGCTCGGCTACGTGATGGGGTTGGGGGGATTCATTTATGTGGACCGCGGCGACCGCGACTCACGGCGCAAGGCCGTGGAAGCCAGCGTCGCCACGCTGCGCCAAGGCATCTCGCTGCTGGTGTTTCCCGAGGGAACGCGCAGCCCCGACGGCAAGCTGCTGCCGTTCCGCCCCGGTCCGTTCTCGATGGCGATCGAGGCCCAAGTGCCGGTCGTGCCCATCACCGTTCACGGCAGCCGGCGTCTGATGCCCAAGGGACGTAACTGGGCGCAGCCGGGGGAAGTGACGCTGCACTTCCACGAGCCGATCCCGACGACCGGCCTCACGACTCAAGACCGCGCCGAGCTGATGGCCCGCGCTCGCTCGACGATGGAGCGGGCGTTGGAGCAAATGGAGGCTTAGCTGGGCGGTTGGGCTGTTAAGCCGTTGAGCCGTTGTGTCGACGGAGCGGAGCCTGATGCCGCTATCGGCCCTGTCACTCATCCACCCCATTAAGAAATATAAAGATTTACCAACAATGTACTCTTTGTAACGAATCGCTCTTGTTATTACCGCTATTTAGAGAGATTCTTGAATCTGATACTCAGAAGTGGCGGCGGGTTGAAGGCCACGGCTTAGTCCGTGGGGGGGGCGTTTCCGGTGGTTTGTGGGTTGCTCCGGTATTGGAGAGACGCAAAGCCACCAAGCCCATCGGCCACTCAGTTGTCCGCGGCAAGCGCGGACGTATAGTTTCCATCAGGAAGGGCCTTGTGACCCAAGGCCATAAGTGGGGTTGAAATGCGTCAAAGTTTGACATCCACGTTGCTGCTGGCGGTCTTGTTTCTAAGCGCCGCACAGCTCCCGGCCCAGACGGCCACAGGTGTTATCACCGGTTCTCTAACCGATTCGACAGGCGCTGTTATTCCCAGCGCCAAAGTAACGCTGACGGACCAGCAGACAAACCAGAGCCGTCAGCAGATGTCTAACGAGTCCGGCATTTACGAATTCCGGGCTCTGCCGCGCGGCAACTACAGCTTGTCAGCGGAACTGGACGGCTTCAAGAAGGAAGAGGTGACCGGCATTCAGTTGACGGTTGCCCAAACGTTGCGTCTGGACGTCCAGATGGAAGTCGGCGCCTTGACGGAAGAAGTGACCGTCGAAGCCACGGCGGGGCTGGTTCAGGTGGGCGACGCGAACCTGTCGCAAGTGATCGACGAGAAGCGCGTGCGCGAGTTGCCGTTGAACGGACGCAACTTCATGCAACTGGCTTTTCTTTCCTCGGGCATCGTGACGGCTGGACGCGCCAGCGCGACGCAGCGGCAGGCCAACTATGGGCCGGCGTTCTCGGCGGGCGGCCAGCGCGACAACACGACCACTGTACTGGTCGACGGTATCGAGATCAGCGGTATGGAATTGAACAACTACCCCTATGCGATTCCGTCGCTTGAATCGGTGGGCGAGTTCCGCGTCCAAACGTCGGGCGCTTCGGCGGAGTTCGGCGGCAATTCGGGGGCGTTCGTCAACGTTGTCTCCCGGCGCGGCTCGAACGATCTGCACGCCTCGCTGTTTGAGTTTCTGCGGAACGACACGCTTGATGCGCGCAACTTTTTTGACCGCACCGGCAAGGCGGCCCCGAATAAGCGCAACCAGTTCGGGTTCTTTGTCTCGGGCCCGGTAAGGCTGCCGGGATACAACGGCAAGGACAAGACGTTCTTCATGGGCAGTTGGGAATGGCAGCGCCAGCGGAACGGCACGACGAGCACGACTCTGGTGCCGACTCTGGCGGAGCGCGCGGGCGACTTGAGCGCTTCAGGCGTGCAACTGGTGCATCCGATTTCGAAGGCGATCATCCCCAATAACATGATTCCGCAGAGCGATCTCAGCAGTGTTGGGCGAGGCTTGATGAACCTCTACCCGGAACCCAATAGTCCTGACCCGGCGCGCAACTTTGTCAATGCGCCCTTGCGCAAATATGACTTTTCGGTGCCGTCGTTCCGCGTCGATCACCAGTTGACGCAGGAGAACAACCTTTTTTGGCGCGCGACGATCACCGAGCCGGACGACATTGGTCCCGGCCAGGCTCTGACGCAGGCGTTTCCGTATGACGCCGTGCAGACCGAGCGGCACGTACACTACGCGCTCGGCGACGTCCATATGTTCAGCCCAACAGTGATCAACGAATTCAATGTTGGTTTCGTGCGCATGAACCGCACCCGCAATTCCGCCGATTCGTTCATCCGTGACTGGGTCTCGGAACTCGGCATCCAAGGCGTGCCGACACAGCCGCTGACCTACGGCGCGCCGGCAATCACCATTGCGGGTCACCCGCAGGCCGGCTTCTCGACAAACAACGCCTTCTTCCAGTGGATCACGCAGTCGACGCAGTTCGTTGACAACCTGTCAATGGTTCGCGGCAATCACACGTTCAAGGTGGGCGGCAATTTTCAGAAGAAGCAGCTCAACTCGACGCAGTGGGGAGCGCCGAACGGCAACTACAGCTTTACGGGCGTCTACACGACCACGCCTCCTGTCACGGGGTCTCCCACGCGGCTGGCCGCGATTGCCGATACGCTTTACGGCTACCCGGCGACTTACGCGGTGCAGACCACGCCTTTCGAGCAGCGTTTCCGCTATTCGAACGCCTCGTGGTACGTCCAAGACGACTGGCGCGCATCGCCGCGCTTGACGCTGAACTTCGGATTGCGCTGGGAGTACGCGGGCAAGCCGACCGACATGTTCGACCGCCTTGCGACTTTCGATCTTGCGACGGGCACACAATTGTTTCCGGGGCAAAGCGGCGTGCCGCGCAACCTGATCAACGCGGACAACAACAATTTCGGTCCGCGATTCGGCTTTGCCTGGCGTACATTCGGTACCGACAGCTTGGTCATCCGCGGGGCTTACGGCGTGTTCTATAGCCCGCCGATCGGGAATGACTTCCGCTCGCGCGGCTTCCAAGATCCGTTTGCGTTTCAGGTCAACCGGCCCTACCGTCCCGCGAGTACGACCAGCCCGATTCCGACCTATACGGCGCAGGATCCGACGGCGGGCTCCGACCGGCAGACCAACCTCAGCCGCGCCGGCGTTGACCGCAATCTGCGCGATGCCTACGTGCAGCAGTGGAACTTGAGCATCCAGAAGCTGCTCTCGACGAACACCTTGTGGGAAGTGGCCTATCGCGGGTCAAAGAGCGCGAAGCTGATTACGAACCTGAACTACAACGAGATCAACCCGAATCCGCCGCAGCCGCCTGACTTCGCGCGGATCTTTCCCTATCCGAACCTGGCGGGCGTCGGCATCATGGAGTCGCGCGCGGGAGGCAACTACCACGCTATGACGTCGCGTCTGGAGCGCCGTTATTCGAACGGCTTGACCTTCCTGGCGAACTACACCTTCTCGAAGACGCTGACGGACGTCGATAGCAGCACGGTCGGCGTCGCCATCGGGGCGGGTTCATTTGGGGCGAATACGATCAAGAACCTTCGCGACAACTACGGTCCCGCTGTCTTCGACCGGCCGCATCAGTTCAATCTCAGCGTGGTCTATGAGTTGCCGTTCTTCAAAGACGGACCGGCAGCCACACGTATGTTGCTGGGCGGCTGGCAGGTCGCGCCGATTTGGACCGCGTACACGGGCGCCTATCTGACGCCGGGGAACTTCAATGCGCCGAATACAGGGGCCCGGCCCGATGCCCTCAGCAACCCGAATCTCAGCCGCGGCGATCGGACGATCGAGCGCTGGTTTGACACGGATGCGATTCGGAACGGCCAGCCGGGCGTGTTCGGCAACGCCGGTAAAGGGATCATTCAGGGCAGCGGCGTCAATAACTGGGACGTCAGCATCTCGAAGAACTTCGACTTTCTGGAACGGCATCGCGTGCAGTTCCGGGCGGAGTTCTTCAACTTCTTCAACCATGCCCAGTTTGACGACCCGGTTATGCAGCCCGTTGTCAGGGATGCCGGGGGCAATATCCTGAACCCGAACGCCGGCAAGGTGACTTCCGCCAGCGATTTCGGCTTTCGTCAGACTGAGCGGGTGGTTCAGTTTGGGCTGAAGTATAGCTTCTGATTTTTTGCAGGGTTTTCTTGAGGGGCCGGCTGACATGTTGAGATGTCGGCCGGCCCCTCACTTGCGTTGGGGGTTCGCTTGGGAGGCAATGCGGGCGGCGAAGGCGCATGCTACGCTTCCAATGAAATGAGTTGTATCCGCCACAAACTCACTCGTTTCGCTATAAGCCTCGCTCTGACGCTCGTGGCGCTGCCGCTGACGGCCGGCGACTGGCCGCAATTCCGGGGGCCGGGCGGCGAAGGCATTGCCGGGGACGCTCAGCCGCCGTTGAGTTGGGGCGAGGACCGCAACGTCACCTGGAAGAAGAAGATCAACGGACTCGGCTGGTCATCCCCCGTGATCGGCAGCGGCAAGCTCTGGCTGACGACGGCCAGCGAGGAAGGCAGGTCGCTGCGCGTCCTCGCGCTCGACCCCGAAACGGGCGACACGCTGCACAATGTCGAGCTGTTCCGCTTTGAAACACCGCCCAAGATCAACGAGAAGAACAGCTACGCCTCGCCCACGCCGATCCTCGAAGACGGACGTGTCTATGTTCACTTCGGCACGCAGGGCACGGCGGCCTTGACGACCGGCGGCGAGGTGCTGTGGAAGACGCAGGAGCTGCGTTATTACCATCGCCACGGCGCTTCCGGATCGCCCGCCACGACCAAGGACCTGCTGTTGATCAACTGCGACGGCTACGACCTGCAATACGTCGTCGCGCTCGACAAGAACACGGGCAAGATCCGCTGGAAGAGTTATCGCGGCGATTCGGCGCACGCCTATGCCACGCCGCTCGTGATCTCGACCGATGCGGGCAAACAGCTCATCAGCCCCGGCGCGGGACGCACGGTCGCCTACGACATCGATAGCGGCGAAGAGTTGTGGTGGATCAGCTACAACGGCTTTTCGAACGTGCCGCGACCGGTGACCGGCCACGGCTTGGTCTACGTCACGTCGGGCTTCTTCAAACCGGATCTGTTCGCCATCCGGCCCGATGGCCGCGGCGATGTCACTCGCACGCACGTCGCATGGAAGCACAGCAAGGGCGTCTCGCTCACGCCTTCACCAGTGATCATCGGCAATGAACTTTACATGATCAGCGACAACGGCATCGCAACGTGCCTTGACGCCCGGACGGGCGAGGAACTGTGGAAGGAACGGCTTGAAGGCGGCTACTCGGCCTCGCCGGTCTACGCCGGCGGCCGCATCTACTTTCTGAATGAGGAAGCGCTCACAACTGTGATTCAGCCCGGGCGGGTGTTCGAGAAATTGGCGGAGAGCCGTCTCGAAGGCCGCACGCTGGCGTCGATCGCGCCTGTCGATGGCGTGATTTTTCTGCGCGCCGACACGCACCTTTACCGTATCGAGGAAGGTGAGTGACAGGCGGATTCGTCGCTGCCGCGGGGCAGGCGAGGTGGAATGCGGGTTCGCACCGCTCCTTTTAGTCGCGGCTCGGCTAGCGGTTGTGTGCGGGGTGGGCGGCTTATGATAGGGGAAGCTGGATTCGCTTCACGCCCTGTTCTGTTATGCAACCGCGGCTCTTGTTGATTGCATTCGTCGCTCTGGCGGCGGCCCTGCCCGCTGAAACGATCCGTTTCAACCGCGACATCCGCCCCATTCTTTCGCAGAACTGTTTTCAGTGTCACGGCCCGGATCGCAACGCCCGCCAAGCGGGGCTGCGCCTTGACCGCCGCGAAGAGGCGATGGAGGCCGGCGCGATCATTCCCGGCGACACTGAGAAGAGCAAGCTTGTCGCCCGTCTGTTCGACCCGGAACCAGTCCGCGCGATGCCGCCCGTGTGGTCGAACAAGAAGCTCACGGGTGACGAGAAGAGTCTGCTGAAACGGTGGGTGGAGCAAGGCGCGGAATATGAGCGCCACTGGGCCTACATTCCTCCCGAGCGGCCACCGACGCCGGCCGGGCCTGCCGGCATCGATTATCTCGTCAACGCCAAGCTCGACGAGAACGGTCTGAAGCCCGTGGCTGAAGCCGACCGCCGCACGCTCATCCGCCGTCTGAGCTTCGATCTGATCGGCCTGCCACCCAGCGCCGAGGAGGCGCGAGCCTTCGCGAACGATCAAGACCCGGGCGCGTACGAGAAGCTCGTCGATCGTCTGCTTGATTCGCCGCGGTTCGGCGAGCGGATGGCTGTGTACTGGCTCGACCTCGTCCGCTAT
>Ga0214472_10007024_pt1 | contig 11808 bp, 14 predicted proteins | sample RVTome_6_FD_207662 | JGI IMG/M metagenome (GOLD analysis project Ga0214472, IMG submission 207662) | Soil microbial communities from uranium-contaminated site in the Upper Colorado River Basin, Wyoming, United States - RVT140D175 | ecosystem: Environmental > Terrestrial > Soil > Contaminated >...
CGTGAACACCGCCACGAATCCGAAGGTGCGCGGATCGACAAAACGGATCTCGGTCCCGTCATCGAGCCTGGCCCGGAAGTGGGTGTGGGCCGCCAACGGGACATCCTCGGTCTCCACTGCAAATCGCCCCGACATCCCGAGGTGCGCCACCAGGGTCTGGCCGTCGTCGAGCGGGGCGACGAGGAACTTGCCTTTGCGGCCAACCGATTCCACACGGCGCCCGGCCAGCCGTTGTTCCAACTCGAGTGGCGTCCCGTTGTGACGGGAGGTACGAAGGTGGGTGACCGTCACCGATTCGAAGGTGCGGCCTGTCATTGCCTCATCCAAATGACGCCGCGTGATCTCGACTTCGGGGAGCTCGGGCACTCATGTACTCCACATCCAGGGCGGGTTACCGTACCTCGACCCATGCTGATATCACCACGCAGCTCCGGCGAGGTCCTGACAGCCGGCATCAGCATGCTGGCCAGGGTGTGGAGGCGCCTGGTGGGTCCCTCGATGGGCGCCTTCATCCCCCTCGGGGCGTTGACACTGCTCACATTTCAGGCGACCGGGGCCATCGAGTTCTTCCGGCTCAGCTTCAACGACCCGGAAGCGCTGGAGGCGATGACCCGAGAGGAGTTCCTCGAGCTAGCCACCCCATTCGTCAACGCTGTCCTCACCGCGCTCGTCTTGCAGATCATCGCCTCAGCCTTCATCAGCCTCGCCGCCAGCCGCGTTGTGGCGGCCGAGATCGGTGGAGAGCCGATCCGCGGAGGCGCAGCCAGCCGTTTTGCCCTGAGCAGGATGCTGATCCTGGTTGCAATCGGGATCATCGCCGTGTTTGGGATCTCAGTCGGTTTCCTGTTGCTCGTGATACCCGGCATCTGGCTCGCCGTTTCGGTCACGATGGTGCCCCATGTCGTTGCATTGGAGAATCGAGGTGTCATCGCATCTCTGTCACGCAGCATCAGACTCGTCCGCGGCCGCTGGTGGGCCACCCTGGCTTACCTCGTGTTGGTCGGGCTCATGGGATCGGTCGCAGGATGGCTGCTGCAGTTCGTCGCCATCCCCCTTGTCGTCCTCGGCGACGTCTCAACCGGGCTCGCCCTCGTGTTCGTCGCCGGGCTCATGTTTCAGGGCCTGGTGGTGGCTGCCATCGCAGTAATGAACACGATGTGGTATTTCGATCTAAGGGCTCGTTTGGAGGGTTCGGTCAGTGAGAGCCTGAGCTGAGGAATTCGAGGGCCTCGCGCGCAGCCTCCTGCTCCGCTTCTTTCTTCGAGCGCCCGAAGCCCCGCCCGATCTCGCTCCCGGACACGGCGACCCAGGCGGTGAACATCCGCTCATGGTCGGGACCGGTTCCCTCGTTGCCGTATTCGGGTCTCCGGCCGTCCTTGGCCAACACTTCCTGCAACCTGGTCTTGTAGTCCTTGACGCCTGGGCTCTTGGCCCTGTCCCCGACCCGTTCTCCCCAGAGCCGCCCGATGAGTTCGCTCGCCTTCTCGATGCCCCCATCGAGATACACCGCCCCGATGACAGCCTCCATGGCGTCGGCCAGGATCGAGTCCTTGTGCCGACCCCCCGATCGCTCCTCGGCTTGAGCCATCTCGATGTGACGTCCCAGGTCGATCGTGCGCGCCACATCGGCCAATGTGGGGCGGCTGACCAGAGCGGCCCGAATCTTGGCCATCTGTCCCTCTGCGAGACCGGGGTAGTCACGGTAGAGACGGTTGGTGATCACGAGTTGGAGAACCGCGTCGCCGAGAAACTCGAGTCTTTCGTTGTCATGGCGGGTCGGATCGTCGGCGCTGACCGAGCGGTGAGTGAGTGAGAGGAGGAGGAGCTCAGGACCGGCGAATACGTAACCGAGCTCGTCGTCCAGCGACGTCACAGGGCCAGCTCGACGGCGAGACGCCCGGGAAGCTCGCGGTCGGCGCTGTCCCGGGCAAGGACGAGGGCGTTGGCGATGGCAACCCGGCTCGAGGCGCCGTGGGCGATGACCACAACGCCCTTGATCCCGAGCAGTTGCGCTCCACCGTATGTCTCCCAATCGAGGCGCTGACGCACCCGGAACAAAGCGGGCATCGCCGCCTCCTGCACTGCGGGGTCGAGCTGCGACAGCTCTTCCAACAGGTAGAGGGCCACGATTTGGACCGCCCCCTCGGTGGTCTTGAGCAGGATGTTGCCGGTGAAACCGTCGGTTACTATCACATCGGCACGGTCCGTGGCGACATCGCGCCCCTCGACGTTCCCGATGAAGTTGATCGGGGCGCTCTCGAGGAGGTCGTAGGCGGCGCGTTCCAGATCGCGTCCCTTGCCCTTCTCCTCGCCGTTGGAGAGAAGGCCAACACGGGGCTCGGTCAGCCCCAGCATCACCTGGGCGGCCACCGAGCCCATGACCCCGAACTGGGCGAGTTGGTCTGGCTTGACGTCGGGATTAGCTCCCGAATCCAGCACCAAGGTCGGGGATCCGGGTGTGGGAAAGAGCGAGGCGATCGAAGGTCGGGAGACGCCCTTGATCCTCCCGATGATGATCGCAGCCGCCGCCATGGCGGCTCCCGTGGAACCGGCGGAAACCAAGCCGGCAGCCGAGCCCTCCGCAACCAGCTTGGCAGCGACCGTGATCGAGGCCCCCGGCTTCTCTCGCAGGGAGCGCGCCGGATCGTCGGACATCCCAATGACTTCAGGGGCATCGACGATTGGAAGGCGAGTTGCGTGCTTGGCCAACTCGGCCTCGAGCGTGACGTGCTCGCCGACAAGGACCACGTCCACACCCCGATGGGAGGCATCAACCGCGCCAGCGACGATCTCGGTTGGGGCGTTGTCGCCCCCCATTGCGTCGAGGGCGATGCGTGCCAAGCCTCAGTCTGCCTTTACAACCTCGCGGCCCTTGTAGGTGCCGCACTCACGACATGCGCGATGGGGCAGTTTGGGCTTGCCGCACTGCTCACAAGCGACGGCGGTCGGTCGGGACACTTTCCACACAGCTTTGCGTTGCCTGGTCCGCGAGCGCGACATCTTCTTCTTGGGCACCGCCATTTGGGGCACTCCTTGATAGGTCAGGAATCGAACAGATCTTTCAGGACGGCGAAAGGCGAATCGGGATCCTCCCCATGACCGTCGCAGGGTTCCGTATTCAAGTCGGTTCCACACGTTGGGCAAAGTCCCTTGCAGTCCGGTTTGCACAGCCGGACGATCGGCAAGCTGAGCGCCAACTCGTCCTGGGCCGGCCCCGAGATGTCGATTTCCCCGTCGACGATGCCATAACCGTCCTCGTCCGGCACCCGCCGGTACACCTGATCTCCATCGGCGGTCATCGTCTCGTCCCACTCCGTCAGACAGCGGGTGCAGGTCAGATGGGCCTCGGCGGAGACCGCGAAATGGGCTCTGACGGCGTCGATCAGGCCCAAGACCTCGCCGCTGACACTCATCGGGCCATTGACGACAGTGTCACCCAGACGCAGGAGCACTCTTTTCTCGCCCGCGAAAGGTCGTTGCTTGCCCGGGTTGCCGATCAGGTCATGCACCGGGACCTGGAGGTCGGACGTCATCTCAGAGCGGGACGTCGGGTGGCTTGGGACGGGCCGTGTGGAGCTCGTCACGAGCCGTTTGCACCTGGGTTGTGATCTCGGCGAGAAGACCCTCCACCCTTTGCAGCTTCTTTTCGATCTCGTCCTCGGTTTCGAGACGGAGACGACGGGCGTCGCCCTCGGCCCGGCGCACCAGGAGATTGGCTTCCTCGACCGCCTCGGCGACGATGCTGGAATCGGCTACCAACTCGTCGGCCTCATTGCGGGCCCGGTCCACGATCTCCCTCGCCTTCTCGTTGGTGCGAGAGATGAAGGCCTCGCGTTCGCGAACCATCCATCTCGCGGCACGCAATTCGTCTGGCAATCCCGCCCGGATCCGCTCCAACAGACTCAGGAACTGCTCCCGATCGACGATGGCATTCCCGGAGAGCGGGACCGATTTGGCCTCGTGGAGAAAGACGATCAGGTCGTCAACCATGTCCTGGAGATCTCCGAGCTCGGTCCGGTTCGGCATCTCCACCGGGTCGGCCGGGGCGGTGTCGGTTGTGGTTGGTTCCTGAGTCATGACAGGCGCTCCTTGAGTGCTTTCTCGACCACGTCGGGCACCAGCCCGCTCACCGATCCTCCCAGACGCGCCACTTCTTTGATCAACGACGAGGAGACGAAGCTCCAGTCCTCTTTGGCGGCCATGAAAATGGTTTCCATACCCGTGAGGTTGCGGTTCATTTGGGCCATCTGGAGCTCATACTCGTAGTCGCCAACGGTGCGGAGCCCCTTGATGACGACGTCGGCACCGATCTTGCGGGCGAAGTCGACGAGGAGCCCACCGAACGTCTCGATCCGGGCCCGGTCACCGAAGAGATCCTTGAACATCGCGGCACGCTCGGCGGCGCTGAAGAGGGCGGCCTTGGCCGGGTTGTCCACGATCGCGATCACGACCTCCTCGAAGCTGGCGATCGCCCTCTCGATCACGTCCACGTGACCGTTGGTTGGGGGATCAAAGCTTCCTGGGCAAAGAGCTTTCGTCATCGGGTGTCTGATTCCTTCGCGTACCTGAAGATTCTGGTATCTCCATAGCGTCTATCGGTGGCAACGCCCCAGGTTACGGGGATCGCCGGCTCCCCGTCGGAGTAACGCCGGGACACCACCACTTGCGCTGCGGGAGCGAGCACCATGTCGAGGCGCCCGAGATCGGCGCTCATGATCTCCGTCGGCTGCTCCCAGGGAGGGTCCATGAACACCAGGTCGTAGCTGCCTGCCGATCGGTTGAGATAGTCCGAGACCGTGGAGCTCACCACGGTTCCCCCCAGGTCAAGGGTCTCGATATTGCGTCGCAGGGCAATCAGCGCCTTGGCCCCGTTCTCGACGAAGGTGGCCGCCCGGGCGCCGCGAGAGAGCGCTTCGAGACCAAAAGAGCCCGAGCCGGCGTAGAGGTCGAGGACGTTGGCCTCCTCCACCCAGGCGCCGACGATCGAGAACACCGCCTCTCGGACCCGGTCGGTCACGGGGCGGGTCCCCTTGGAATCCGGTGCGATCAGTCTCCGCCCCTTGGCCGTGCCGGCAATGATCCGCATCGGCGAGACGCTAACCCTCAGCTATGAAACAGCCACTCCACGTCATCGCCAAGCAGCGACCTGACCTCCTGTGCCAGCTCGGGGTGACCGCGCAGCTCGGGATCGTGATCGACCAACTCGAAGGCGTCGTGGCGGGCTGCCACCAACAGATCGAAGTCCCTTAGGACGTCGGCGAATCGGAGGTCGGCCATCCCCGACTGACGGGCCCCGAACACGGTTCCCTGTCCCCTGATCCTGAGATCCTCCTCGGCGAGCACGAACCCGTCGGTGGTCGAGGCCACGGCGGCGAGCCGCTGTTCTCCCTCCTCGGTGGTCGGGTCGGCGATAAGAATGCAGACCCCGGGGTAGAGGCCCCGCCCGACCCGTCCCCGGAGCTGGTGGAGCTGGCTCAACCCGAAGCGGTCGGCGTCCTCGATCACCATCACCGTGGCATTTGGCACGTCGATCCCAACCTCGATCACTGTGGTGGCGACCAGGACGTCGATTTCACAGGCCCGAAACTCCGCCATCACCTGGTCCTTGTCTGCTGATCGGAGCTGCCCATGGATGAGGCCGACCCGAAGACCCGGCAGCAGGGCCGACAACCGCTCGTACTCGGCAACGGCCGAAGTGGCCTCCACCTTGGGGCTATCTTCGACAAGAGGGCACACCACGAAGGCTTGGCGTCCCTCAGCCACTGCGGCCCGGATCGTGTCCCAGGCCACGTCTTCCTCGAGTGGCGAGAGAACGCTCGTCTTGACCGGGGTGCGCCCCGGCGGCATCTGGCGGATGATCGACATGTCGAGGTCCCCGTAGATGGTCATCGAAAGGGTCCTCGGGATCGGGGTGGCGGTCATGATCAGGAGATCGGGGTCCACCGCATCGGCCTTCTCCTTGAGAAGCACTCTTTGCGCCACCCCGAATCGATGCTGCTCGTCGACCACCGCCACCCCGAGCCGGGCGAAATGGACCCCTTCCTGGATCAGGGCGTGGGTTCCGACCAGTACGTCGACCTGACCGCTGGCCACGTCCGCAAGCAGGCGATCGCGGGTGATGTCGTCGCGATAGTTGGCCACGGCGGTCGATCCGGTGAGAAGCGCCATATGAACCGCCGGGCCATCGGAGGCGAACAGACTGGCCATGCCCAGGTCCGACAGGGGCCCGAGTGGATCCGGGGACAGCCCGGCCTGGGCCAGCAATGACGTGACCCCCTGGTAGTGCTGTCCGGCGAGAACCTCAGTGGGCGCCATGATCGCTCCCTGCCAACCACCCTCGACACCCTGAAGGAGGGTGGCCACCGCGACGACCGTCTTTCCGGACCCCACCTCGCCCTGTAACAACCGGTGCATCGGATGGCCGAGACCGAGGTCGATCGAGATCTCCTCGAGAACACTCTTCTGGGCGGCGGTCAGGATGAAGGGAAGCCCGTCGAGAAACCGATCGACCAACGCCCCGGTGGGCTCGTGGGCGATCCCGGTCGAGTCCATTATCTGCCGTCGCTTCCGTAAAGCCAGGGAAAGCTCGAGACGGAACAGCTCATCGAAGATGAGACGGCGCCGGGCATGGTCCACCTGGTCCATCGATTCCGGGAAATGGATGTCAGAGAACGCCTGCTCGCGGCTGGTGAGCCCGTGTCTGGCCAGCATCACCTCCGGAAACGGGTCCGGCATAGGCCTCGACCGAGCCAGGGCGCTGTGGATGGCGCGTCGGAAGTGACCGGTCTTCACCTCGCCGACCCGGGAGTAGATCGGCACGATCCGACCGGTGACGAGGGACTCCTTCTCGTCATTGAGCACGTCAACCGCCGGGTTGGCCATCTGGAGACTCCCCCGGAACCGTTCGACGGTCCCGGACAGAACGACCTGGGTCCCCGCAGGCAATTGCCTCTCCCTGAAGATCTGGTTGAACCAGACCACCTTGATCGACGCGCTCTCATCGGCGATTTGAGCCTCGACCAGTGCCAGATTGCGCCGGGGCCGCCTCGTCTTCACCGATTTCACCTCTCCGACGACGGTGACTTCGGATCCCAGGGGTATCTCCGCCAACGATGCCATCGTCGATCGGTCGATGTAGGTGCGGGGAACGTGATGGAGGAGGTCGGCCACGGTCTTGATCCCGTTCTTCTCCAGGATCCGGGATCTTTCGCGACCAAGAGTCCGAACCTCCGAGGTCGGGAGGTCGGACAGCCGGCTCAGAGTTGCCACATCGCAACGGTACATCCGAAGTGGGACTTGATCCGGATCGCCGCTATCCTGCCGCTCGGTCGCGACAGTTCATCGAACCGTCTGCCTTCCGACCGTCCCAGGAGTTTTCAATCATGTCTTATCGCTGCGAGATCTGTGGCAAGGAGCCGAGCTACGGCAAAACCGTTAGCTTCTCCCACAAACGCAACAACCGTCGTTGGCTGCCCAACATCCAGCGGGTGCGGGTCCGGCATGGGTCCAACACCCGTCGCGCCCGGGTGTGCACCTCCTGCATTCGTGCCGGCAAGGTGGAGAAGGCCTGAGCATGCTCCAGGGTGTGGTCAAGACCTACGACCCTGTGACCGGTGCCGGCATCATCGTCCGTGACGACGACCGCTCAGAGGTCTACCTGCGTGCCGGCGCTCTCCAGGGATCGATCTTCCGCTCTCTCCGCCAGGGCCAACGCCTCGTCTTCGACACGGTCGAAGAAGATGGAAACCAGTTCGCCATCTCGGTCAGGGTGGGCCAAGAGGGCTACTAGGTCGGGTTACACCACCGATCCACTGTTAATCACCCATCTCTCCGGCTTCTCCAACGGCTCGAACCCGAATTCCCCTTACAACCCAGCGTCAGCGATCGCCGACACAAAGCGCTTCACTACGCGGGCGCATCCGATCATCTCGCCGGTGCTCAGGTAGGCACCGAAGAGGAGGCTCGATTCACAAGCGGTGTCGGTGGTCTCCAGGCTCTGCCCCGGCCCAGTCGCTCCGGTCCGAGATCCAATGATGAAACTTCTCGCCATCGAAACGAGCCGGGTCCGACGAAACCTCGAATTCGTCTGTCACGTCTGGCCTCCGTGATTGAATGGCATGAACGTCACGCCGTGGTCGCCCGACCCGGGCACGACGCTGTTGTGTAGGCTCGGCCGCCCCAAGACCGTAGGAGGCTCAGTTGGTCCAGGCTTTTGTCCTGATTCAGACCGAGGTCGGCAAAGCCGCCCTCGTTGCAGAGGAAGTGCGAACCATCATCGGTGTCGACTCGGCAGACGACGTCACCGGTCCCTATGACGTGATCGTCAAAGCAACCAGCGAAGACGTCGACTCCCTCGGAAAGCTGGTCGTCGCCAAGATCCAAGCGATCGAGGGCATCACCCGCACCCTCACCTGCCCCGTAGTCCATCTCTGATCCAGGCCGGCACCGACTGAGAAGGGACCGGCGTTCGCCGGTCCTTCTTGTAGGAGACCGTTAGCCGAGTTTCGACGCGATCGTTCCCGCGTTGCGCAGCGCAGTCCCGTCACTGCCCGCAACCGAGAACACCCGCACCGGAGCGGTTGCCGCCTCGGCCACCATGTCAGCGAACAGCGCTTCTCTCGACAAAGGCGGGTCGATCCATAGATAGGCAGCCATCGAACCGGGGATGGTGTTCACCTCATTCACCACGATCACACCGTCGCGCTCCAGATAGTCGATCCGGGTGATCCCCCGCAGCCCGGCAACTTCGGTCACCCGGGCGGAGAGCCTTCTGACTTCCTGCTCCAGGGCCGGCTCCAAACTCGCCGGGAGCTCCCGGCCCCCGCTCACCTCGCCGCCCCAAGCCAGGTACTTCTGGTCGTAGGAGTAGATCCCCTCAGCCGCCCGCGACGGAGCCTCGATCGCAGAGAGCTGCCACTCGGGAAAGGTGCGAACCGCGACTTGGAGATCGCGGCTGCCCGTCAGGTATTGCTCGATGACCGCCCCTTGGTCGAAATAGGATGAGGCCCGCTTCAAGGCGAGGACTGTTGCCCAGTCGTCGGCAATCTCGATTCCGATCGACGAACCGCCAAAACGGGGCTTGGCTATGTACGGGCCGTCGAATTCGGGAGCTTTCTCGTCACCGGTGGCGACAAGGGCTCGGGGCAGCGTTGGAAGACCCGCGGCCGCCATCGCCGCCCCGAAGGCGAGCTTGTCCATTCCCAGTGCCGAGGCGGCCTGTCCGGTGCCGGTGTATCGGAGCCCGGCCACGTCGAGCATTCCTTGCAAGGTGCCGTCCTCGCCCGGGCCACCGTGACAGGCGATGAACACGGCGCTCACGTCGAGCCGGCGCTTCTTGAAGATCAACCCCTGACCCGGCGAGGCGACGAAACTCAACTCCCTCGAGCCTCGGGGCACGCCGTCGACGAAGGCTGAGGCTTCGAGGTCGCTGTCCACCAGATTCCAATCACCGGTTTTCGACCAATAGACCGCATGGACGTCCCCCAGGGCCCGGGCCACTTGGAGGCCGGTGAGAATCGAGATGTCGTGCTCGTCGGAGGGCCCTCCGAAGATCACCGCCGCCTTGGCCATTCGAGCTCCTCAGGGATAATGGTCGGGAAGATCGTTCTCGTAGAGGACCCCATCACCGGGACCGAGATGGTCACGAACCCAGTTGACGGCCGCCTCCCGAGAAGCCACGACGGTAACCGAAGCCCCGCCCCTCGCCGCGCCTTCGAGGAGGGCGGACCGGTTGGTCCTGCCCACCACCACGATGTCGTCCACAACCATCGTTGCGGCGGCCGCAAAGGCGAGATTTTCCGCTGCTTGACGGGGCCCGAGCTCGACCATTCCCGGGGTGACCAGGACCTTGCGCCCTCCGGCCCCCAGCTCTGTGAGCATCTCCAAGCCTCTTCTCGCCCCGGCCGGGTTGGAGTTGTAGGTGTCGTCGATGACCGAGAACCCCCGCTCGGAGGTGGTTATCGTCTGGCGATGTTCCGGTCGCGGGAGGTTCCCGAGCCGGGGCACGATCTGCTCGGGGCGCATCCCGAGGGCGAGCGCGATACCGACGGCCACCCCCAGGTTGAGGTCGAATACTCCTTTGGGGATGCGGGCAACATCTCGTCCCTCGACGAGAATATGCCCGTTCTCGACTTTGACTGTGGCGTCGGAGTCCCCGGTCGACACCGTGACCAACTCCATCGCACCGACCCTGGTCTCGGCGAGCCCGGCCAAGAGGGGGTGGTCGATCCCGATCACCCCGGTTGTGGCGCCGTCGAGGATCTCGGACTTGGCTGCCACGATTCTCCCCTCGCTTTTGAATCGCTCGAGGTGGACAGGCCCAATCGCCACTATGGCCGAGACATCCGGCCTGATCCACTGACAGAGGGCAGCGATCTCCCCAGGCCCATAGGTCCCCATCTCGGCGATGAAAACCTCGGTGCCCGGGACCAGGTGGTCATTGATGGCTCGGGCCAATCCCATGCGGTTGTTGAACGACGACGGGCTGGCAGCCGTTCGGAAGGCCTCCGACAGGATGTGGGCGGCATACTGCTTGGACGTGGTCTTCCCGTAAGAGCCGGTGATCGCAACCACCTTGGCCCCCGAAGAGCGCAACCGGCCCTCCGCCTTGGCCACCCACTTGTCGCCGAGTCGGGATTCGATCGGTCCGAGGAAATACAACGCCATGTCCACGAAGACAGGTAACGACACCACTCCGATCGCCACCAGCCAGGCGAGGTCGGTGATACCGCCCCCCACGTAGACGATGACCACCAACACCCCGGAGACAGCGGCCAGACGCCGCAGACGCACGGTCCATGCCAACGCTGAGCTCCTACCCCTGACTGAAAGTCCGACTGGCCCGATCTGGCTCACGGCCGCCAAGAACCCGTACCAGGGATCGAAGATCGCTCCCACTACCCCGATCAGGGACAGGGTCGCCAGTGCACCGTTGAGCCGACTGCTGACCCACCAGCGAATCGCAAACCGGGTCACGGAAGGAGCCAGATAGTGCTCGCGTTGGGCCACCCGCAACCAGCGGAGGGCCGCCGGAATGGATGCCAGGACGCACGCTGAGACCAGCGCCCAGATCATCGGGCGAGGGCCCGCTCGATCGCACTCCGCAGCGCTTCGGGCGCCTCCAGGGGGAGGAGATGGCCGATCCCTTCCAGGATCTCGAAGTCGACCTCGCGACCCTCGGAGGCGATCACCTCCGCGGCCGCCCTCGCGATGCCCACCGGGACCTCGCGGTCGGCAGCACCCCAAATCAGGCTCACCGGTGCCGTCAACGCCCGCAGTTGTGGCTCGTAACTCTCGTTGATAACCCGCACCAGGATTTCCCGCATGACACCGGAGGCGGCCCGATAGTCGGCGGACCCGGTCTTTCGCCGAATCTTCTCCAACCGATCGTCACTGACCACCCCGACCCGGTTGAGGCCCCGAATCATCCGATAACGGAGGGACGGCGATCGCGATGGTGTTTGCTTGATCAGCGGCGCTCCGGTGAGGACCAGAGAGCCAACACGTTCGGGGTAACGCGCGGCAAGGCAGACTGCGATTCTTCCTCCGAAGGAGTGCCCCACGACGACAGGCGGGCTGTCACAGACCTCGAGGACCTCGTTGACGAGCTCGGCATAACCTTCGGCGCCAATCGGCTCCGAGGGGGGTGGCGAAGCACCAAAACCGGGCAAATCGAGGGCCATAGCGTCCAAATCGGCCAATACCGGACGGAAATCACTGCTCCGGCGGGCCCATCCGTGAAGGGCAATCACCCGGGGAGGACTGGAGCCGGTCGCATCTGCGAACAGCGCCCCGTTCGCGAATACGCGC
>Ga0214472_10007025_pt1 | contig 11806 bp, 11 predicted proteins | sample RVTome_6_FD_207662 | JGI IMG/M metagenome (GOLD analysis project Ga0214472, IMG submission 207662) | Soil microbial communities from uranium-contaminated site in the Upper Colorado River Basin, Wyoming, United States - RVT140D175 | ecosystem: Environmental > Terrestrial > Soil > Contaminated >...
CCGTGCAGGGTTGTACATGGTATCAGTCATGTCTCGCATCAGCGCGACGTTCTTGCCGTTGCGCGCCATTTGCCGCAGTCCAAACGGACGGCCCAGCACGCACATGTTGGTGTGTACGCCGGTGAGAATCACGTTCTTGACGCCGCGTTGCTGGAGGATGCTCCAGACCTCCTCTCCTCGATCGCTGATGTAGTCCCGCTCAAGATCGATTTCGATCACGTCGGTTTGCGATTTCCAGGGGGCCTCTGGATTGCGGCCCAGTGAGCGGAGCTTGGCGACCCATTGTGCATGTTCTTCCGGTTCGTCGTCCTCGCCGCCGTCGGACTGATCGATCGGGTACTCTCCTCGCTCCTCGGCGGGAATCTGGGAGCACCACGACTGGATGTCGTCCGGCAATTGCGCGGCGCGCGGTGTTTCGACGGCGCGGATGCGCGCCGGGTGCCGGCTGTAATAGTCCATACAGCCGCTGGGGGCGTGAATCACGGTCACTCCGCGGCGGCGGGCGTCGGTCAGTAGATGATTCAGCCGCGGGGCGAATTCTCCTTCGCGCAGCACGGCCCGGTGGCAATGGTGCAGATCCCACATGTCGCACACGATGATCGCCGTTTCGGCCGGCGACCACGATTCACTGCGCAACAGCCGATGATACCGGCCGCTGTCGGCGCTGGTTTCCGCCTGGTAGCGAAGCCTCAACTTGATTGGCTCGGCCATCGCCGATGAGACAAGCAACGCCACGAACAGAAAAGTCAGCGGCGCGTACCGATTCGGATTCATTGCGGTGTACCTCTCGTTCAGAGTGTTTGGGACGTTGAGCGGAACGACCCGCTGAGGAAATGGTACACCGCCAGGGACGGAATCGCCAGAAGCGCCTCTTACCGCTTTTATAGATGGTAGATCTCCCCCCCGGCCATCTCAGGCAAAAACCGATCGGAAGCGGATATGAGCCGTTTTCCGGGTATGTCCAAAGTTTCTGGGCAAACGATTCCTCTTTGGTTTGGTTAGCGGCATCCTGAGCAGCGAGGCTGCCGCCCATCACAAGCGCCAGTAATCCCCCAGTCAGAAATAGTGAACGTAAGATTCTCTTCGTCATCGTTGCTCTCCTTCGATCTTCATCGTTGCTCTCCTTCGATCTACGGCCTGTGAGACGAAAGCAATGGCTCGAAGGCGAAGCGCGTCCGCCTCGATCCAGAACATTCGATCACCGTGAATATTGGCAAATTGGACAGCAATCAGTGTGCCGGTTGGCGATTGGTCAGCTTAAACCCTCTTCCGGCTGGCAACGTGTTCCGTAGTGTAAGGCAGTTCACAGAACCTGTGCCGTCGACGTCGATTCGCGAATTTGCCGACAAGTGCCCTGGTCGCTCAGCGCGCACGATGGTCGGTCGGTGCTCACGCGTTCCGAGAGGAGCAAGCTATTCCGTGATGGGAGCAGGGGCCGGCTACGACCTCCTAACCGGCGGCAGGCACGTATGGAACGCAGTTCCAAAGTCAAATCCGCCTGAATCGGTACATGGATTGCATCCGACGCACCACGACCACCACGATGAGTTTCCTTTGAAAAAATCCTTCCTTCTGGCAGCGGGCGACGCTAATGCGAAAAGCACGCAGAAGTTCGTATAAATCGACCCTCCGGCAGCTTCTCCGCCGGTCGATGTAGTTGCCCGCTTGCAAATCGTGGCCAGGACGATTCTCATGCGTACTCGATTAGGCTTACAGACCAGAATGTGCGCCTTCACGCGGTCCTCCTTCTGGTGTCAGATCGGGCGGATCGACAGTTCGTCCTTCGTGATCCGGAAGGCCCATTCGGCCTCCGTCAGTTGGATGTGCCGCTTCCACAACGTCGCCGCGTCAACGCCAGTCAGGTTGCTGCGAAGCAGGTAACAGCCATCTTACTCCTTGCCGCTGAGTTCGCCGAGATAGGCCACGATGCGTTGTCGCGAACCCCGCGCCGTGCGATACGATTCCGCCAGCGCCCAACATGTGTGCGGCTTGCCGTTCTTCCTCCGCACCAGTCGTCGCAGAAACATGAGCGATCCCTCACTCGCGATGGTTCATCGCGGACAAAGATCGCACAAGTTTCGACCATGTCAATAAAGTGGGTCTTCACTACATCGCGCCCGCGGCGTTGGATCGCCCATCGCGATTGGACTTAGGGTCGGTTTTCGGTCAAGAATTCCGAAAATCGTGTCCAAACTCTCTAACTTGGGCTAGCGGCATCGATTCAGGGTGAAGGGTTATCTGGTGCACCGAGGCCAACGACCGGATCGAGGGTCGCCGGCCGTATTCGCTTAAGGAGGTGGGGGGGCACAAACAAGGAAGTCGGCGTCGCGTTGGCCAGTTACGATAATGTCCTCCCCCGGAGGGTCAACGTTGCGGCAAAGCACGCTTTATCCCGGGCCCGCAGTGACTCGGATTGTGAGAAAAACCGTTGATTTCGCTTAGAGGAACAGTTAGAAACAGCCTGTGGAGAAAGTGGCGGTATTCCCAAACCTCTTGCTCTGTCGGCGAGATCCCAATTGGGTTTTCTCGTTATCGCAACTTGAGAGGTACTGACGTTCGATCAACCTGAAAGGTGTAGATGATGAAGGCATTTTGGAAGACACAGCGGATTGTCGTGATTTCAATTGCGTCTTTGTGCCCATTCGCGCTGAACGCCAATTCACACGCGATCCCTATCGGCGCCGGTGTTGAAATCCTGGACTTGCCTGGCGCAAACAACACGGTCGATACGCCATCGGACGGGACCACGGATCAGTCCCGTCAGAATATCGACATCACCTTCACCGCGACACTCGGCGCCGGCGATTACATGGGAGCCAGTTGGACGTACCAAGCGGGGCAGACCGGCAGCGTGATTCCCTATATTGCTCGTTCCACTGGCCCGCAAACGTACGAAATCCTGGCGGTCGGTGATCAAGAGGATATTGACAGCGCCGGGCTCAACGTCGACGTAACTTTGGAATTTGGTGGTTCCAACTTTACCTTGGACGCTACAACCGAGCTTTTCGCCGGCATCGTCAACCCGACTGTGGCCGGCAGTCAGAATCCCATCTACACGAATCTCGCTAGCGGATCGTTCATGGACCATGACAACAATGCCGACGGCAATCTCAGTCCGGCAGTCGTTGGAGGGACGGTCGATGGATTTGGCCATGCCAATCTTGGAAGGTCCTATGCATTTTCGATCGAAGTCGTTCCGGTGCTCGAGTTGTCGGGCGACTTCAACTTCGACACGGTCATCGACCTGATGGATTTTGATATTCTAGCCGGCAACTTCCGCAATCAGGACACCGTGTATGAAGACGGCGATATCAACTTCGATGGCACCATCGATCTGGAAGATTTTGTAGAATGGCGGATGGCGTTTGACGCATTCAACGCCAATGGCGCGCCGGCGCCGGAACCCGCAACAGGCTTGGCTTTCGCGCTGGGGCTGCTGATGGTCGGGCTTTTGCGGCGGGCGCCGCGGACCTAGTTCGTTATCCATTTCTTTTGACGTGGCGTCGCGCGGTCGTGCTTATTTGAAGGCAACCCTGGGATACCGCAATAGCCGGATACCTGTTACGGAACCACCAGATTCGTCCAACTAGAGGATCATCCATATGAAATGGGCAACGGCATTGGCAATCATGGCGGCCGCACTGAGTCTGGCATCAGAATCCGCCCGCGCACAGTTGAACGACGTGACCTGGGTCGGCGATCCGAACCTTGTGGAAAACTGGAATGACGGGTCAAACTGGGATCTCGGCTTTGTGCCGAGTAAGGAGCTGGGTAGCGAGCGAGCGCTGATCAACAACGGCGGCACGGCGTTCATTGACACATTCGACCCCATCAATGGTCCGGTAGCGGGATTGGTCTTGGGCGGCGGTGGGGCCGAATCGGGCTTCGTCGAAATTCGCAGCGGCGGCACTCTCGAAGTTGTTCCGGATGATATCGTCGTAGACCCCAACGGCGGCATCGCCTTCATCGGCGGTAGCGGGCGGGGCGGGGTCGACGTCCTGCCCGGCGGCACGTTTCGTGCCGAAACGCTCAGGGTCGGCGGAGACGCCGCCACCAGCTTGAGCGCACGCGGCGCCGCGGGATCGCGGGCGGAAATCTCCGTAACTACCAACGCAAACCTCAGCCGGGTGACCAGAATCGAAGGCCCGCACGTCGGATTCGACATCGAGGGGAACCTCACGATCGGCGGCACGTTCATTCCGGTGCTTACGGGAGCGGACCATAGCACAATCACCGTGAACACCGGAACCGCCAGCCTGGGTGGCACGTTGCGTCCGGAATTTGGCGGCGGGTTCACGCCCAGCTTGGGCGACTCGTGGACGCTCGTCACGGCAGATACGGTCAGCGGCGCATTCGACGCCATCGATACTTCGCACGTGCCGGCCCTGCCGCGCGGCGTGGCGTTTGAAGTTTCGGTCGTGCCGAACAACAGCGCGGACGTGGTGCTGAGCGTCGCCAACCGGCTCATCCTGAACGTGAACCGGTCGACCGGCGCCGCGACCATCGAAAACGCGGTGGGCGATCCGATTGACATTCACGGCTATAGCATTGGGTCGCCTTCGGGACTGCTGGACTCCAGTGATAACGCGTGGCAAAGCCTTTCCGACGGTGCAGTTGATGGTTGGTTTGAAGCCAACCCAACTGCCAGTTTCCTGAGCGAATTGAATCCAACCAGCTCGACCGCAATCGGCGCCGGTGTGTCGCTTGACTTAGGCAGTCCGTATAGCTTTATGCCGACGGAATTAGGGCAATCTGGCGATGACGTGACGTTCGAGTATTCAACGGTCGACGGTCGTGTGTTCAACGGCATCGTGGAGTACTCCGGTTCGCACAATAACCTCGTGCTGAGCGTCGATCCCACCACCGGTGAGGCGTCATTGACCAACGAGTCGGCGTTCTCCGCGGAGATTATCGGTTATACGGTGGCCTCGCTGTCCGGTTCACTGCTTCCCGGCGACGCGAATTGGAACAGCCTGGAAGATCAGTCGGTCCCTGGGTGGCGAGAGGCGAATCCGACTCCGTTCTTTCTCAATGAGCTCAATCCAACCGGATCCAACATTTTCGACACCGGAACTTCATTTAATCTCGGCAACCTGTTTGATCCGGCAGGCAGCCAGGACTTGACGTTGGAGTTCGCGTTGATCGGCGGAGAAATCCTCGACGGAATCGTCGTGTATGAAATGGCCCAACAGTGCAGCCTGGTGGGCGACACAACGCCGTGTGACGATGTCGTGAACATCGACGACCTCAACGGCGTCCGCAACAATTTTGGCACGGGCGACGGCAGCGACATCACCGGCATCCCGGGTGACACAGTCCCGTTTGACGGGTTTGTGAACATTGACGACTTGAATGGCGTGCGGAACAATTTCGGCGCCATGGCCGATCCGCTGGCCGTGCCGGAGCCGGGAACCTGGCTGATATGGAGTCTCGGCAGTGTGATTTTGGGAATTCATCGCGCACGACGGTTACCTCGGCTAAGGCAGTAGTGCGATCAGTCCGGACCCCATTACCTATTCGCGGTATTCCGGCCGGCGGCGTCCTGAAAGCCCGGATTGCAGCATCCAAGCGGCATCTGTGATGCCCTGCAGAAAAGGTCCAGCCCGCGGCCTGTCTTGAGGGCCTATACTGTCGAAAAGGGCTATCGCAAGAAAAGCGATCGTCTTGGGGTATCACCGTCGGTAGTCGTAATCGTCAGAAGCGGGAACATGGATCACGCGAGATGGAATCGATGGAATCGTCGAGAAATGCATCACGTCGAGTAAGAACGACCTGGAAGTGCGTCGGCCTTGTTGCATGTTGTATTTTACTTTATTGGCTGCTCACGTTCGCGTTTCGTACGCCGGAACGGGAGGCCGACGCCGTTCGGAGACAGTTTCAATCAGCAGCGCGAACCGTATCCAGTGGTCACTCGTCGTTTGACTTGCCGGCAGTTTCGCAAACGGCGGCCATTGATCGACAACTCGAGAACCTGGAACCAAGCGACGCAGGCTGGGATAGCGAGGCGGCGAGCGCGGCGATCAGCAAGCAACTCAAACGCTTAAGCCAGGCATTCGAATCGAACGCGCCTCGGACCAAACGTGACTTTTCGGATATCGCGGCGGAAGAATTCGACGGCGAAATTCTGCCGGAAGGCGCTTTGCGTACAATTTTTGATAATGGGTCGTGCCAAGCGCAGCGACTACCGAACGGATATGCCGATTACCGCTCCACGGATTCCTTTCGAGCACAAATCAACTCTCTGCTGGAAGTCGAAAAGCCCGGCGAATTGCGTTGCTCGTTCAAGGTAACGCACATCGAATTGAATGAGCAAGCAGCCACTTCACGCGTGTTGTTCGAATCAGTGCGAAAAACCGATTCCACCGTTGTGCAATCGACTGCCGATTTCCAATGCCAGTGGCAGCTTGATACGACCGAACCGAAACTTCGTTCGCTGAAGATACTGGGTTTTGAAAAAGTCCGTTTTTCCGCGGGCGGCCGGCTGTTGTTTGAAGATGTCACCGCGGCCGTGTTGGGAAATGGATCCGAGGACGATACGCACGCCTTCAATGAGCAAGTACTGCGCGACGTTGGATACTGGAGCGAACGATTGAGTGCCATCGATGACATGAGCATCTATGGCCATCATGGATTGGCGACTGGTGACGTCAATCAGGACGGTTTGGATGACATCTACGTTTGTGATTCCGGCGGGCTGCCCAACCGACTTTATCTGCAACAACCCGACGGCACGCTCCAAGACGCTTCGCGCAAGTCGCGCACGGATTGGCTCGAATCGACGAGCAGCGCGTTGTTGATCGATTTGGACAACGACGGCGACCCGGAACTTGTTGTGGCGATGGTAGCAGGCATCGTTGTCGCGTCCAACAACGGCGCGGGGGTCTTCGACATCCGAGCAGCGATCCCAGGCATACGCGAGGCGCAATCGCTTTGCGCTGCTGACTACGACAACGATGGCGATTTGGATATCTATGTCACGATCTACGGCGCCGGCGGGTCGGTTCAGGGACAACGCGGGTATGAGGCTGCACCCCCGCTACCGTATCATGACGCGAACAACGGCGGCCGTAATGTCTTGTTCGAAAATCGAGGTGCATTTCAGTTTGTCGACGTGACGACACAATGCGGCCTGGACTCGAACAACAAACGGTTTAGCTTCGCCGCCTCTTGGGAAGACTTTGACGTTGACGGTGATATGGACCTGTATGTCGCCAACGATTTTGGTCGTAACAATCTCTACGAAAACGATCATGGAGTATTTCGAGATGTTGCCGCCGATTTGAGAGTGGAAGATATGGCCGGTGGGATGAGCGTCTCGTGGGGCGACTGCAATCAAGACGGCCTGATGGATATCTACATCGGCAACATGTACTCGGCCGCCGGAAAACGCGTGACTTATCAACGCCGTTTTTTGGACGGCAGGACGCCCGGCAGTTCATCCGGCATCCGGCGAATGGCGCGGGGAAATTCGCTCTTTATTTCCGGGGAGGACGGCGTGTTCACGGATGTGAGCGAAACCGCCCAAGTGACTATGGGCCGCTGGGCATGGAGCTCTAATTTCGCAGACTTGAACAACGATGGCCGCGAAGACCTGGTCGTCGCCAACGGTTACTTTACCAACATCAAGCCGGACGATTTGTGAAGTTTCTACTGGCGTCAGGTCGTGACGCCGTCGCCCCCGGACAACCTGGTTTCAAGCACAGTTATTAACTACGGCGATTCCTGGCAGGCCATCATGCACCTTGTCCGGTCAGGATATTCTTGGAGTGGCAATGAGCGAAATTGCGTATTCCTCAACTGCACACAGACCGATGGGACACACGAACGTGTCCCTCGTTTTGCAAATGCGTCGGCAGTTTCTGGTTTAGACTTTCCCGATGACGGCCGCAGTTTGGCAGTCGTCGATTGGGACGGGGATGGAGACCAGGATCTCTGGTTCCGCAATCGAACGGCCCCGCGACTTCGCCTGATGCGAAATCGCACGAATGAGATATCGTCGGATGATCGACATATCTCGTTGCGCATGACCGGCACGACCTGTAATCGAGACGCGATTGGCGCACGCGCCGAACTCATTCTAATGACAGCCGCTACCAGCAGTAAACGTCTAGTTCGGTCCGTACGAGCCGGTGATGGGTTCTTGTCACAATCCTCTAAATGGCTGCATTTCGGCGTTCCGAAAGACGCCTCGGTCGAACGTCTGATAGTGGCCTGGCCGGGTGGAAACCGAGAAAACTTCTCAGGGATTTCCGCTGGGTCGCGCTACGAGATCAAACAAGGCGACGGGCAAGCGACTCTTTGGAAGCCACGAAAACCGGTTTCACTCTCGGCCCAGCCCTACGAGCCGATCCCCCTTACGGCGGCAGCCCGCGTCGTCCTGCCGGGAAAAGTAACCTTGCCACGTATCGATCTCCAATCGGATGACAGTGCCGAATCCGTTCAACTCGAATTTGGCGACGCACCCACTCTACTGACGTTTTGGACGAGTTCGTGCTCCAACTGTCGCCGCGAACTGGCAGACATCGCGAAACATCATTCTGAGTTCGAACAAGCAAGACTGAACGTCGTGGCCATCTGTTTGGATGGACTGGAAGATCATGGCGACGCGATCTTCGAGGAAACGAAGGATGCCGAGATGTTTTTGCGAGATATCGAGTTTCCGTTTCGTGCCATGCGGACTACACCCGAGACGGTCGACCTGATACGCCATTTTCAAAACGTGCTGTTTAACAAATATCCAGACTTTGTCGTTCCACTGAGTTTGCTTTTGGATTCCAAGGGGCGACTCGTCAGCATCTATCGGGGTGCATTTTCGCATGAAACGTTGTTGCAGGATCGAAATCTCGTCGACTTGGATGACGAAACCCGTCGAAGCATGGCCACGCCACTCGTCGGCACATGGATAACCAAACCGGCGACGCCGTCGCAACTTGTCGATTTTGTCGGGAGCCGATTGATCGCCAAAGCTCCAAATGCCGCGCTGCGATACTTCGAGGCTTTAATCAAAACAGAAACTGGCCCGGAACGACAAAGAGCTTTGCGAGAACAGATCAAGAACTTAAGGCTGATCACGGAGCGCGAAAACATGTACTAGGCATTGTCTAAAAGCTCGTGCCGGGTGGCTATGGTGGAGCAAAGCGGCTTCGCTCCGCTCGACCCCAGGCACAGCTACGGCAAAGTACGTTTTCAGATTAAGCCAAACATCGTCGCATGCAGCGCAGAATGTACTTCCCGGATGAGTAAAGGCCGCCCTCGCGTCGAGAGCGGCCTTGATTGATGTCGCGAACCAGGACTTCATAATCTATTTCGCGGCCAGACGACGCATCATCAGTACGGCAAGCCCGGCAACGACAATCATCGCGAATGCGGAAGACGGCTCCGGTACTTGTGCGACGTCGATCGAAAATGCATAGGATCGCGGAAGATCTGTGTGGCCTAATCCGTCAACGGCTCCACCAACAATTCCTGGGTTGAGATTGCCGTCGGCGTTATTGTCATGGTCCATGAATGATCCACTAGCCAGATTAGTGTAGATAGGATTCTGACTACCAGCCCCAGTTGGGTTGACGATACCACCGAAAATCTCCGTCGGCGCACCTAAGGTGAAACTAGAACCACCAAAGGGCAAGGTTACGTCCATGTCAAGCCCAGCACTATCAATGTCGGCTTGATCGCCTACAGCCAAAATCTCGTAGGTGTGGGCACCGGTCGAGAAAGCGATATAAGGGATGACACTTCCGGTTTGGCCTGCGCGATAGGACCAATTTGTGCCGATGTATTCTCCGGCTGGTAACGTCGCCGTGAATGATATGTCAATATTCTGACGGGACTGGTCCGTGGTCCCATCCGTCGGCGTATCTACCGTGTTGTTTGCTCCAGGCAAGGCTAAAACTGCGATGCCAGCACCGACGGTTTCTGCCTGAGAGTTTTCGGTCAATCCGAACGTAACCAGAAGCGCGGCCAGTAGCGTGATATGTGGCCATGAAATCTTAAGTATGTTCATCTAGGACTCCGTATTACCAAAAAACACTGAATTGCCGACTGACCGAAAACGAAGCGACTGAAACAAAAAAACACGACCTGCTTTTTTCGCAAATGCCCCGGAAAACCTCCGCAGGCAATTTGCAAAAAAACAGGTCGTGTTTGGGAGCGTTAGCGATTCCTTAAAGGAATAATAAGGCGTGTAGCCTTGACATAGCAGTGAACCTACCATGTTGGGCCACAGAATCAAGCATTTTGTGTCAAAGAATTAAACAAATTCTTGTCGCATGCGGCAATGAATAGCCAGCCAACAGCAACTACCGATCGTGTTTGAACTTGAATGACCGTGGTTGGCTACGCTAGGCCACCCGTTCGTTATGCCCCTTTCGAGGGGTGCTTTAGACCAGCGAAGTTGTCGAAGAACTGAACCCGACTCGCCGAAGCATCGCCGAGATTGACCTTGAGTTGCTCAAACAAAAGCGTGAGGAGTTGACCGACCGGTTAGAAGAAACGCGAGCGGAAGTTGCAAAGGCTGCTGATCTTGAAAAGAAAAACGCCGTTGCCGATTTGACTTCAAGGGGGCTAGGCGGGTCGTCGCTCAAGGAGACAACCGTCAATGGCGTGGATAGCCGCTCGGCAGACGTGCTGGAGAAAATGCACCGCGAATACAATCGAGGAATCGAGAAAATCGCTCTGTTGGAACGCAAAGTTACGGTCAGGAAAGGTCAATGGTGGTTAAAGTCTTTTCGAACGCTGCTCTGCACTTGATCCGGCTGTTCCGTCCCATTATTTACAGGAATAGCCATCCCTTCGGCGCAAGCCTTGATCCAACGTATCGGCGGCGGAACGGAGGGCTTCGCGATCGGGCGCCGCCAACCATAACTCGGCCAAGTCCCGTTCGGCCATCGGCGTCCACAAAACCGCGTATCTCATCCCTGGCTGTCCAGGTCAGCAAATATATCCGCCAACGGCCGGCCAGTACGCTGCTGACGAGCGGCTTCAATTTCTTCATCGGAAATCGGCGACTTTGATTGATTCGGACTCACGTTGGCTCGAGGCACAGGGTGAAAAAACCCGACCACGCGTCCGCTCTCGTCGCGGAACTCCACAAGATCTTGCATGCCACCCAACTTGGCTCGCAATTCGGGATCAACGGTTATCTTCGTCATGCCGCATTCCTGATTTTCGGTAGCCAGCCGGCGATGGGTTCTTTTTTGCGCCGGGCGTTCGGGGACGCCTGCCCGGCAGTCGTCGCTGGTCACGGCACCGCCAAGTTGCGCCAAGTCGCCCGCTAAAGGTTTTGCCACGCCGTGTCCTCTTCGGCCGTATCCCAGTCGCGGGACAGCACTGCATGGCTGGCCAATAATCCGTTGAACCCGTCGCCATCCGCTTTCGACCGCAGGAATCGGACAAAGTCGTACACCTCCCGCTGCAACGCCTCGGGCAACGCGTCCAATTCCTTCTCAATGAGTTCGCGCGTGGTCATGGGATGATTATAGCCTGCCGAATTACGCATGGCGAGAGATGACCGTCACGGTCAATTTGCCCGTGGCCCGGCCCGTTTTCTGCAGGCAAGCGCCGAAGATAAACTCCGCGATTGGGACTAAGTCGTAACAAGGTAGCCGTAGGGGAAGCGTGCGGCTGGATCACCTCCTTTCTAAGGATTCCAACTCGGCTGGATGGCGACATCCGCCGAGATTGAATTGTGGAGACGGTCCTTACCCCGACCGACAGAAATCCTCCGACCACGACGCTCACGCGCCGTGGAAAGCAGCTACCAATTCAAAAGAAAAGGCCCATCGCGGACCTAGCCAGGCCGCGGTGG
>Ga0214472_10007026_pt1 | contig 11805 bp, 8 predicted proteins | sample RVTome_6_FD_207662 | JGI IMG/M metagenome (GOLD analysis project Ga0214472, IMG submission 207662) | Soil microbial communities from uranium-contaminated site in the Upper Colorado River Basin, Wyoming, United States - RVT140D175 | ecosystem: Environmental > Terrestrial > Soil > Contaminated >...
GTACGCTGAGTTCCTCGTGGCCATCGAGAAGGTGTAGAAGGTCTGGCGAGCCGCCGAACAAGGCGATGAACCTGACGAGGCGGGCCTGGCATGGTCGGGGCCCGCCTCGCAGGTTATCGCCGGTGTTCGACGGACACCTCCGGCATCGACGCACTTGAACTTTATCTAGACACAGTCTATACTTCCGGAATGAAGCGTAGACGCGCCAAGCTGTTCCAGAATGGTGGAAGCCAAGCCGTCAGATTGCCGAAGGAGTGTCGCTTCGTCTCCGAGCGAGAAGTCCTCGTCCATCGCGAAGGGCGACGCGTGATCCTTGAACCAGCTGATGAGTGGTCGAAGGAGTTTCGAGCCAGCCTGGGCTCATGGCCTGGGGACATTCCGAGACCCAAAGGGCAGAAGATCACCGACCTTCGGAACCCCTTCGACTGATGCCGCGGTTCATGCTGGACGCGGACACCGTCAGCTATGCGATCCGCGGGCAGGGCCGAGTGGGGGCGGAACTGCTCAGGCACCGGCCATCCGAACTCTGCCTTAGCTCGATTACCCTCGCCGAAATGCAGTTCGGTGCGGAGGCGAAGCGTTCTCAGAAGCTCAAACGCGCCATCGGCAGCTTTATCAAGGATGTACAGGTGCTCCCCTTCGACGAGGCCGCCGCCGCTCGCTTCGCAGTCGTTGCGGCAGCGCTGGCTCGGCAGGGGACACCGATCGGTTCCTTCGACACCCTGATGGCAGCCCACGCCCTATCGATTGGGCTGACGGTTATCACCAACAACACGAAGCACTTCAGTCGCTTGCCCGGGCTGAAGCTGGAGAACTGGGCCTGAGAAGTTGACCGAGCCGTCGAACAAGGCGTTGCAGCTGACGAGGCGCGGTGGAGGAAGATGCCCAGGCTCAGACCGTCTGGCATCATCAATGTGCGCCTCGCAGCTGAACGCCAGTGTTCGACGACGCAACGGGTCACGAAGAGGCCACCCGCCGTGAGTACCACACAGGCACCCGGCGTTGTCCCTTGGAGGATCCACTGATGCAAGGCATGACAGAGCCATTGCCCCCACCTGCATTCGAACGCGCTCTCTACCAAGTTGCGCCCCTTGCCAGCCTTCAGCCAACCAGCGCAGATCTCAGGTCCCTCCAGTCAGGGCTCGTCCTCCAGACACTCGCGGCGCTTGGGCGCCCCGCTACCCCGGAAGATGTGCGGGCTTCCGTTCATCACGATCTCGGCGTGTCAATTCCCCTCGATTCAATTGTTCGCGCCATCTCTCAGCTTCTGGACGACGGGACCATTGCACGGGGTCAGAACTTCGCCGTCTCCCTTCAGGAGCACGCCCAGTCTCAGTTCATCACCCACGCGGAGGCAACCCGGCGCTTGAAGAGCGACGTCATGCGGGATTGGCTGGACGTCGTCGATGTAGAATTGGGCGCCCGCAACGAACACGCCCTCACAGCCATCCAGAGAACCGAACTCGAGGCCGACCTCGAGACATTCCTACTTACACTTGTCCGGTATCACGGTGCCGAGGTTGTGGCATTCCTCTATCCAGACTCTCAGGCCTCGCGGCCGGTCCTGGAGATGAACGAGCCATCACTCTTTGACGAATTGCCTTCTCGGGGCGACGTCGTACGCGCGCTGCGACGCATCGCGCTCCCCGCTTTTGTTCGCGAGGCGAAAGGACTTCGTGCGACATTCATCGCGGGTCTCCTTCACCGCGCAGCGCTTCTACAGATCCTCCAAGCTGACGCCTCGGCTTCTGCCCTTTTCGCCCAGACCCTCACCCCGCCGATTCTGTTCCTCGACACCAACTTTGTGTTCAGGCTGCTCGGCCTGCAGGGTAATGCGTTACGAGAAGCAGCACACGACGTCCTGAGCCATGGCCAGGCACTTGCTCAGCGGTTCTGCATCAGCCAGCGAACCCTCGAAGAGCTCGAGGGCGTTGTTGAGCAGCAAAGCGATTGGGTCGCGCGAGACGAGGACATCCCCGAGGCACTGGGCGAAGTGGCTTCGGAGTTCGTGGCCGGCAACGACTACGTCAGTTCCTACTGGCGCGACAGGCGGCGGCATGGAATGACTGCCCATCAATTCCGAGAGCGCTACCGCCAGGTCCGGCTCCTTCTTGAGAATCACGGCATCACGGTCGACCCCAGACTCCAAGCAGAGATTCTGGTATCTCCCGACTTCGCTGATGCTACGAGAGTTCTGAAGACCTTCAAGCCCGGTGAACCCCCCGCCCGCGTCGAACACGATGCGTTTCACAAGGTCCTGATTGAACGCCTTCGGTGTGATCGAAGCGGCCTACCTCCTGCGGGATGGCACGATGTTGGCTTTCTTTTCCTCACATTCGACAACCGCCTGCCACCGTACGCTGCATACTTGGCTGAGCAGCGGAAGGGCCATCGGGTACCTTTCTGTCTCATGGCGAACGAGTGGCTTCAGGTCCTTTGCTTCCTTCGACCATCTGCCCAGATACGTCCTGAAGTCATGGTCGCTCTCCTAAACTCTCCCTACCTTGAACGGTACTTTTCGGCACGCAGCGTCAATCGCGACATCGTCCGGAGCGTGATGCTCACAATGGGCGAGCTCGGCGAGCTTCGAGCCGAGGTTGCAAGGAAGGTCCTCGTAGACCGTGTCCTGACGAAGGCCCTCGAGTCAACGAAGGACGCTCGCAGGCAGAAAGAGTTGACCAAGGAAGCCATCAGGCGTGCTGCGGCGGAGGAAGATAGACGGCTGCAAATGCTTCAGGAGGAGTTGCGCGCGAAGCAGTCTCGCATCGCCGAGCTGGAATCGAAGCTCGCCACGGCAACGCGGCCGCCGGCTGTCAGACCTGCCGAGCGAGTTGGCAGAGCGGCGAAGAAACGGCTGCACGCGGCGGAGCACGAGCAGAGGGCCGCACCACAGCTCCGAGAGGAGCTGCGCAAGCGTACCGAGGAGAGCGAAGCGCTCAAGAAGCAGCTCGACGTCAGCGAGAAGGAGGTCACCGCAGTCGGGCTGAAACTCGATGCCCTCCAGGCTTCGAATCTCCGGCGCGCCCAACTGCAACGATTTGTCGGCAAGAGCGTGGTGCTCCCGGCCGTTATCCTAGCTCTTGTCGGTGCGTTCATCGTATGGACAGCCCGCTCTCACCAGTCGGGACTTCTCACGTTGGGCAGCGCGGGCTTGGCCATCGTGATTCATGCGTGGTCTCGATGGATCCACCGGCTCGCTGACGGAAATCCCACGATAAAGGACTCAACAGTCTTTCGCCGGACCTTCCTGGTCGCTCGGGTCGTCGCGTGGCTCCTGACGCTCGGTGGTCTGGGAAAGCACCTCCTGAGCCACTACCTCTGGGAGATACTCCTGAAGAACAGGGTACCCCACTGATCAAGCGAGCAGCGAGCGTGAGCGACGACGTCGTCGAACAAGCGGATGGAGCTGACGAGCCACAGCTGTCATCTCGATCGGTGCGGGAGGCTCGCAGCTCATCCGCGGTGTTAGCTGGCGCCGGATCCCGTGGGAGCTTCTTCATTTCATCGGAGGGTTGAGGCGAGCGTGAAGCAGCCGGAGCGGTGGCAATGAGCATGAGAGCGTGGATCGCCGACATCATGTCGCGGTTGCGCCGCTTCTTCGTGCGAGGTCGGACCCAGAGAACGCAAGAGCGCGGGAAGCGCGAGAGAGCGCCGGCGGAGGAAACCCCTCGAGAGATCGAGGTGGCGGTGGACCAGCAAAGTACCGGAGGCTCGGCTGACAACTCAGCCATCCCTACTCGTCCGATTACGGATTTCCCGTCTGGCGAGGCCGACCAACAGGTAGATCGAGGATCAAAGACGGATCAAGCACCGGAGAAGGGCGTGGCGCCTACGGCGCCAGTAACCGAAGCCACGGCATCAGGCGCGTCGGAGGTGCGTAAGCCCGAAGGCGTGCCGCGCACGATTGCCGACGATCCTCTTGCGAAACCAGAAGGGGTTGATGAGCCCGCTGACCGCGAACCCAGCACCATCGTTCCGGATGCCCAGCCTTCTCCTTCCTGCCAGAAGCTGACTCCGCCAGAAACACAAGCCCCCATGGCCGCGAACACCGACGCGGTCGAATCGGACGCCTTCGAGGGACCGGAGAACTTGGTCGAACCAAGCGGCCCCATACCCAATAGGGATCCGACGGCTGAGCATGTGGCGGGTGGGGCGGAATCTGACAGCGCACCCACTTCGCAAGTGGTGCCTGGTGAACCGGTGCGGCCCGACGGCGAGATGACAACTACGTCGGCCTTGCCGCCGAGCGCATCGCGACCGAGCCCTTCAAGCCGCGTCGCTCCGAAGAAGCGTGGTGGAAGGCCGCGCGGAACTGGCGGACCAGCCGATGAGGGCGCTTCCGTGCCCGACGCGCCGGACGTGGCCCGAGTCCGCTCATCGCGACCGGAACTTGTCTGCTGGAGACAAGGCATGGCGTGGGTGGTCGGCGTGGAGGTGCCCGAAGAGCTGGCTGAGCGGGACCTGCGTGTGGTCGACGTCGAGGGCAACAACCTTCAAGAAGATCAACTCCACGAGCTACGCTTCCCACTAATGGATCCGCTTGGCGCCGTCACGGTTCGCTGGTCCAATGCGGCGTCAATGGAAGCTGAGCGGTGCTTCGACGCGAGCGACCATCGCATCTTCAAAGTCGCGAGATCCGGGATGAACGGCAGGCGTGTCGCACGGGTAACGCGCGGTAACTACGTCGTGATCGCCCCGCGGGCACTGAGTCGAGATGAGGCTGCTGGAGGTACGGCGCCGGTCGCGCCGGAGAACGTCATCCCCGAGCAGGCGGAGGTCTTGGCCCACCACCTGCTTGTGGAGGGGAAGGGGGACGGCCTTGTGCTCAACGGGAGCGGTCCCTCACGCGTCGAGGTCCGACCGTCCACTGCCACGGTATACGAGCTCATCGGTAACATCATCGAGGACGCTCACACTGGAGCCGGGCCGCTGTTCGGCCGCGAGCCTCCGCGCCTGCGGATGGAAGGAGCCGCGGAGTCGTCGCTCTTCGTAGTGGGCGTCGAGGGGCCATCACCGCGGCCGCGCTCACGTCAGGCGGCGGTGAGCTTCGATGAGCTGCTGGACTGGTTGGACGACAACGAGCCCGGGTGGTTTTATGTTCGGGCGTACGATGCGAATGATGAGCTGCTCGAGAGCCTCGACTTCCGCTACGTGAAGGGCCTCGAAGCGATCGAGGTTGACGACCTTTCGCCGCTTCCGGGGCCTCAGGGACATCGTCCAGCCAAGGTCGTCTTTCGCGTTGCACCCGGCACCGTGGTGTCACCGGTCGACGGGCCTCCGGAGATCGCATCGCTCGACCCGGTTCGCGCCGACCGCGTCGTCCTTCCCGCCCGTCCGGATGCCGGCAGGTCGACTTGGCGTCTGAGCGCTGCGACGGGGAACTGCGTGGACGTCGTCGTGCATGTGCCGCGGATCTGGTGGGCGCTCACCGCGTCGGGGAACGCAGATGAGCCGCATGCTTGGTCCGACAGGCCCAACATGCTCTCGGCGGATGATTTGCGGCCGACCTCGCCGATGCATCTCAGCGTGCTGCTGCCAGAGCCGGGCTGGGCGGACGAGGTAACGGTCGGTTTCCGCGATGGATCTCCCCGACGGCTTCCCGTACCGCGATCTGAGCGGGTGCTCCACTACCCGCTTCGAAATCTGGGTGAAAGCGACGCACTGCGGGGGGCGGGCGGCACGTGCGACTTGCTGGTGTCCGCACGAACACCTGTCACGGAGCACGGGCCTGTTGTCGTCGCAACAGTTCAGTTGACAAAGAAGCCGCCGGAGGAGGATGGGGCCGAACGCCTCGATCTCTCGTGCTTGAGAGCACCTCGCCTCATGAGCAAGATGACGCAGCTCGGCCGGATCGGCACCGCGCAGGATCGACGGGCCGTGAAACGACTCCGCAACACGTGGTACCGAAAGGCCCGCCGCGGTGGCCGGACCGAGACACGGGCGTTCGTCCGTCAAGCCCTAGCCCTCGCTGCCGCCTTGCTAGAACGCGAGCCGGCCCGGCGACTACCGTCGCGGTTGCAGAGGCACGCGCGGTCGCTTTCCGCACAGGATCCGACCGCTGTTGCGAGCTGGCAGCGCTGGCTGAGGGCGTTCGAGCCTCACAGGGGAACAGTTGCTAACACTGGTCGGGAGAAGGTTGGACAAGCATGAGTACGCCGAACTTCGATCCGATCGAAGCAAGCCGCGAGATCGCTGACCGGTATCGGCGCTACCTCCGGACTATGTTCTACTTCCGGGATCCGGACCTCAGGACGTCCTTCGAGAAGGCGCTCGACGACTGGGAACTCGTGCGTGGGCCTTACCTCGAGGCGACTCCTGTCTATCGGAGAGCGCGACCGGTCTCCGAGGTGCTCCGACAACTCCTTGGCGACGAGATCGACCCTGGGTTCGCGCGAGCCGCGATCGGAGACCGTCCGCTCTTCAGCCACCAGGAGGAGGCTATCCATCGCCTGTCCAATGGCCGGAACGTCGTGGTCGCAACCGGCACCGGAAGCGGGAAGACCGAGGCGTACCTGCTCCCGATCCTTTTTCATCTCCTGCGCGAGCAGCGCGCGGGCGGGCGATCGGTCGGGGTCCGTGCTTTGATCCTCTACCCCATGAACGCGCTGGCGAACGATCAGCGCCGCCGCCTCCGCGAGTTCCACGAGATTCTTGAGCAAAAGCACAGCCCGTTCCGATTCACATTCGGACGCTACACCGGCGAAACACCGGAGGATGCTCGTGACGAATTCCGGAAAGCGCGTCAACAGCTACAGCTCGCGGAACCCCGCCACGGCGAGTTGATCCTTCGCGAGGAGATGCGCGAGAGCCCACCCGACATCCTCCTCACGAACTACTCCATGCTGGAGTACCTCCTGCTGCGGCCGAAGGAGACGCCGCTCTTCGATGACGGCCGTGGCGCGACCTGGCGTTTCCTGGTCCTCGACGAGGCACATCAGTACAAGGGCGCGAAGGGCATGGAGATCGCCATGTTGCTCCGTCGCCTGAAACAGCGGCTTCGCGAAGGTGGCCAGGAGGCGGGATTCCAGTGCATCGCGACGAGCGCGTCCCTCGGCGGCGGACCTCATGATCGGAAGGCCCTTGCGGATTTCGCAACGGAACTCTTCGGTGAGCCATTCGAGGATGAGGACATCCTCACCGGCGAGCTAGTGCCCATTGAGCCCGTCAAGTCGACCTCCTTTCGAATCGGGGTGGAGCCGCTGCTCACACTGGCCGAGCGCATCCGTCAGGAAGACGCACCCGGAGCCGCCGCGGTGCTGGAAGGGTTGGCACCAGCGGCCGCTGATGAGACTCGGGGTGGCTCGCTTCCTGGTCGCCTCCATGGGTTCTTCGCGACCGAGGAACGTGCGCTTCACCTTCGACGGTTGCTCCAGTCGCCGCGCCAATTGAGCGAGCTCGGTGCCGCGCTCTTTGGAGATGCTCTTGAACAGGACCGACCACGCCTCGTTTCAGCGCTCGTTGATGTCCTCCTGCGCGCGGAAGACCCGCGATCGAAGTCGCCGCTTCTATCCTGCCGATATCATCTCTTTGTTCGCGGTCTCGAGGGGGCATTCATCCGCTATCACCCCCAGCGGGAAGTATCACTGGCCCGAGGCTCGGGAGCAGAGGGGAGCGCGCCATCCTTCGAGGTCGCATTGTGTCGAGAGTGCGGGCAGCACTACCTGGTCGGACGGCGCGACGGCGATCATCTTGCAGAGGCGATGCGCGACGAGACCGAACAGGACTACAAGATCGAGTTCTACCGGCCGCTTGATGGATCACCCGACGACGAATCTGGGAGCAGCGATAGCCGTCTCGTGACCTTCTGCACGCAGTGCGGGAGGCTTAGCCGGAGGTCGGCCAATCCAAAGGATCCGTCGTGCGGACATGGGCCGACGCTCCGTCTCGTCTTCGAGGAGGAGCGCGAGAGCCACGAGGATCAACTCAGCCGGTGCGGGCGGTGCGGCTACAGAGCGCCGGATCCCGTCCGGGAGGTCACACACGGAACGGATGGCCCAAACGCGGTGATCGCCACGACGCTTCACCAGCTCCTCCCGGAGACCAGGCGGAAAGTCCTCGCGTTCGCGGACGGCCGACAGGAAGCCGCGTTCTTTGCCTGGTACCTCCAGGACACGTACGAGGCGATCCACAGCCGCGTGCTGATTCTACGAGCCCTGCGCGAGATCGCGAGCACGGGTGCTGCCGAGGTCGGGCTACATGAGCTGGCGCTCGAGATCAGGGAGCTGCACAAGAGCGAAGGAGGCGGCGATCCGCGCACCGACCGGGAACGGCTGCAGAGCGCGTGGGTCCATTTATTCCGCGAGCTCCTGACCGATCAGCCGCGGATCTCTCTAGAGGGCGTAGGACTCGTCAGGTGGTTCTTCCACCTCCCCCCGGATGTGAACTTTCCCGCATCGCTGGGGCAGCACCCGTGGAACCTGGAGGCTGCGGAGGCCTGCAAGGTTGTCGCATACCTTCTCGACAGCCTTCGGACCGATCACTGTGTGGAACTCGATGCGGATGCAGCCGTGCGCGTCCAGTGGGACGACTTGAAGCTCAAAGCGAAGCAGAGCCAAATGGCGATCGGAGGGGGGCGGTCGACCAAGGCGTGGGACGGCGCGCGGACGCGGCGGGTTGCGCTTCTTGCCCGTTGGCTCGAGCGCCACGGGCCGGCCGGCATGACCCCAGCCGAACGTGTTGCTGCCGCCCAAGCGCTCCTTCGCGAGGTCTGGGAGATGGCGTTGCGCTATCAAGGTGCGGCGCCACTGCTGTGCGCAGCCGGGAATGGCCGGCGAGCCTACCCGCGGTGGTGGCGTGCGCAGCTACTACGGGAGGATGACACACTCTTCAGGTGTACGACTTGCGGGCGCCTTCACGCTGATTCCATCGGCAACGTGTGTGCCCGCTACGGCTGTCCCGGCGCATTGGTTCAGGCCGATTCCGAAGCCGCAGTCACGGCCGATCACTATCGCGTGCTCTACGGCCAGCCCCTACCGCCGATCCTGCGTGCCGAGGAACACACCGCGCAGATCGCGCGCGAGGAAGCCCGGACTTTCCAGGATGACTTCGAGGCAGGGCGCATCCATCTCTTGAGTTGCTCGACTACCTTCGAGCTTGGGATCGACCTCGGCGATCTGGACACCATCTTTCTGAGGAACGCTCCTCCCGAGCCGTTCAACTACGCTCAACGGGTCGGACGTGCAGGCCGCAGAGTGCATCCTGGTTTCGCGATCACCTACTGTCGGCGTCGTCCGCACGACCAGGCGGCTTTTGATGACCCGTTTCGCATCATGTCTGGGAAGGCCAAGCCGCCCCTCCTCGCCGTCACGAACGACAAGATTGTCGCAAGGCACGTTGTGGCCGTCGCGCTGGCGGCGTTTTTCCAAGAGCATCGGGACCGCTTCGAGAATAACGTGGAAGGCTTGCTCGGAACGATGAGCGCGCCGACGGCTGTCCAGGAGATTGGACGCTTCCTCCGCGATCACCAAACCACACTCGAGAGCCGCCTGACGGCCATCGTACCCGATTCCCTCAAGGAAGAAGTCGGTCTGTCCGACGGAACCTGGATTGACAAGGTGGCTGGCACGGACACGGCTTTGGATCGAGCTCAAGCCGAGGTGTCGGACGACTACCTGAAGGTCGAGGATCTCCAACACGACTGCGTAGCACGTAAGGACTTCAGGGGTGCCGACTGGACAGAGCGGCGCCTGAAGACGATCGCTGGCGAAGACGTGATCAGCTTCCTGTCGCGTAAGGCGGTCATTCCGAAGTACGGATTTCCGGTCGATGTCGTGGATCTTGATCTGCAGCGGAGCAGTCAGGCTTCCACAGTGGCTTTGCAGCGCGACCTGGCCATTGCGGTGGCTGAGTTCGCTCCAGGCGCTGAAGTAGTTGCGAACAAGCGGCTGTGGACGTCGAAGGGCCTGAAAAGAGTGGCGGGCAAGGCGTGGGATCGGTTGCGATACCGGAAATGCAAGACGCACGGTACTTTCGAGACCTGGCCCGAGGGCCAGGAACCCAGTGGTCCAGGCTGCTGCACGCAGGCGCGCACGCAAACTTGGGTGGATCCGATATTCGGGTTTGTGGCCGCACGAGAAGGAGGGGAGCCGAAAGGAAGACCGAGGCGTCTTTTCACGTCGCGTCCGTACTTCCGTGGCATGGCCGGCCCGGATGACGAGTCGGTAATGCTGGGCAGCATTGCCCAGGTGTGGAAGGCGTCTCCAGGTTATCTCGTGGTGCTTTGTGAAGGGCGGAAGGGCGGAGGTTTCCGGATGTGCGCCGAATGCGGCGCTGGCTTCGGGAGCGGACCGGTGACCGCTGAACACGAGTCTCCGACAGGCCGCGCATGCCGGGGCACGCTCGAGTCGGTCGCTCTCGGACACCAGTTTGTCAGCGACGTTCTCCGCATTCGCTTCGCTCGCCAACCGACCGAGCTGTCTCCGGAGGAGCGCCTCTGGTTCTACCACTCGCTCGCATATGCGCTCGCTCATGGTGCGGCGGAGGTGCTTGAAGTACCGCGCCAAGACCTCAACGTCACGGTTCGCGCTTCCGGACCGGATACTCACGAGATTGTCCTCTACGATGCCGTCCCAGGCGGAGCCGGCCTGGTAGCGCGAATGGAAGGGCCCGAGGTGTTTCGTCAAGTGCTCGAGGTCTCACGCGCTCGAGTCGCCGGTTGCCGCGGCTGCGCTCCCGACGCGAGCTGCTACGCCTGTCTGCGCCACTATGCGAATCAGTTCGCCCACCCCAAGCTCAAGCGGGGGCCCACCGCTGAGTTCTTGGCTAGAATTCTGGAGGCTTGGCAATGATGAGCTTTGGATCAGAATGCGGCACAACGGGGAGGCGCCAGCTAACAACCGGTTGCAGCGGACGGTCCGCTGCGCGGCCCGCCGCTGAACCGGAGCGTTCGACGCCTTGCCAGGAGCACGGGGAGCCTGTTCCCGCGACGCTCGAGGCTGGCGTGGCTGTCGTAGAATATGGCTATGCCTTCTAGTCCGAAGCAGGTCGCTCGGCAGATCCTCGATAGCCTTCCAGATGACTGCTCGCTGGAGGAGATCCAGTACCGGCTGTACGTCCGCCAGATGGTGGAGGAGGGCCGGCAGGACGTGCGCAGCGGTGACGTCGTGTCGCAGCAAGAGATCGAGCAGGATCTGGAGCGTTGGCTCGCGAAGTAGTCTGGGCTCGCAGGGCCCGTTCAGACCTTCGCCTCGCCATCAGCCATATCCAGGCGGACTCGCCAACCGCCGCACGGTCCTTCGCCTCCGGCATCACTCAGGCATCGCGTTCGCTCTCGACGCTTTCGGAGCGGGGTCGCGTGGTTCCCGAGCTGGCGCACGATGAGGTTCGCGAGCTACTCCTTGGGCGGTATCGTCTCGTCTACGAGGTGTTCCCTGACAAGGTCGCCGTGGTCCGGGTGATTCACGCGAGCCGAGACTTCCTGAAGGCTTGGCGTGGGGTCGACGGATGAAGTGGTGTTGCATTTCGTGGATCCACGGCGGCGTCGAACAAGGCGATGCAGGCATCATAGAAACGGCGTCGGCCTCCGCAGGCTAAGGAGGTCGGGAGTGGTTCTCACGTTGCGGCCACTATTGAGCGCGCCGTGTCTACAGTCCTCCGGAGAGGAGGGCTGTTATGGACCGCTACGTTGGACTGGACGCGCATGCGGAGACGTGCACGCTGGCGGTGATCGGAGTATCCGACCGACGTTTGACGTCGAAGGTGGTGGAGACGAACGGCCAGGCACTGGTGGAGGCGATCCGAAGTATCCCTGGTCGAGTACACCTCTGCTTAGAAGAAGGGACGCAGAGCGCGTGGCTGCACGAGATC
>Ga0214472_10007027_pt1 | contig 11805 bp, 12 predicted proteins | sample RVTome_6_FD_207662 | JGI IMG/M metagenome (GOLD analysis project Ga0214472, IMG submission 207662) | Soil microbial communities from uranium-contaminated site in the Upper Colorado River Basin, Wyoming, United States - RVT140D175 | ecosystem: Environmental > Terrestrial > Soil > Contaminated >...
CGCACGACAGGCGCTCTACTGCTGACGGTATAACCCGATCGGCTGGGTACAGCGATTTTATCATCGGCAGTCAGTATCTGTTTTCGGCCGGACATCTTCTTTTCGAGCGTTTCCGGGTTTCACTGACTGCGTCTCATGATGAAAGCGCTGTACAAGGTCGCCTACACAGGCCCTGTACTATGATCTGACAACCAAACGATTATTGACGTCGCGACTGGATTTGATGCGCTCGACATCGTCGATCTGCAGATCGGACTTGGCGAGCCTGTCATACAGCACGACGTTCACTGTCGCAGCCAGATTCATGCAGCCGATGGTCGGCACATAGACCACAGCGTCCGCCTTATCGATAACCTGTTGCGGAATGGAACCATCCTCCGGGCCGAAAATGTAGATCGCCCGCTCGGGATGCACAAAGCTCGGTAAGGATACGGCCCCCTCGGCCAACTCGACACACACCACGCGCATGCCGGCCGGCAGATCATGCAAAAGATCATCAACCTGAGTCAGCGGAATCGAGTTATTGATATTTTTGGTGTCGGTACTGTATTTGGATGCCCGAGAAAAGCGCTCGCCGATATAGCGCACTTCACCGGCCTGATAGCATCCTGCAGCGCGCAGAACGGAACCCACGTTTTCCGGGCTTTTAGGGTTACATAATCCGATAAAAACCGACCGATCTTTTGACATCAGCAAGAGCCCAATTCAAAAATTTTCCGAAGAGACCTGAATCACCGTTGGCGAACACTGCCGGCAAGGTCCCCGATCTCACTCCACGCCCCGGTGAGGTCCTCAAACGCGAAAGGGTTCAGGAACTGCCGTCCCCAGAAGAGGTTCTGATCGACGGTAGAGACCTCGCCCTCCTCGCAGACATCTGCCCAATGCTGGTTGATCACCAGGATCTGTCCCATCACGATGGCAATCGCCTCGGACTCGGTCAGCAGGAACAGCGAGGCCGCATTCAGGCAACTGGAGATCCGGCTCATGCGATCACTCCCCTGAATCAGCATCGCCTGTGTCGCTTCACCACCGGTCCGGTTTTGAGGGCAGATATCATAGGCCGGCGTCAGCGATAACGATTGCCCATCCCAGAAAGCGGAGTGGTTACGCGCGTGGTCATCCGTATTGCCGCAGAGAATGTTGAACACTATACGGCCGAACAGCTCACGCAGGGTATGCTTCGGTTCACTGAAACGGGCGCGAATCAGCTCGGCCAGCGTTTCGTACGATGCGTGACGTGCGAACATCTCATCGAGTTCCATGAGCGTCAGCGCCGATACCATCAAGTGGCGCAACCAGGTTGAATCCGTCTTGGTCCGGTCGAAACGCTCGACCAGCAGCACATCCTTCTTTCCCGACCGCACCATGCGAACATCGGCGACACTCAAGCCACAGAGCCTGGCCAGACGCATGGCAAGAAACTCGGCTTTCACAACGCTGTATGCATCGGTGCCGGCAGAGAATTTGGCAATCCATTTGCGCTCTCCCTCCTCGATAAGCGCCTTCGGGCGAGCGCCGCCGATAGAGGTTCCGTGGTTCAACGCCTGCTCAAGCTCAGGCGTCAACGGAATCCCCTGCTCCACCAACTCGGCTGCGCGCAATAGCTCATCCAGACCGGCCTGCCGTGCCGTGCGCGGCACATATTCTGTTGGTGACGCCTGGAAATCCAGAGCGCCGATGCGATCCGAGCCGGACTCGAGCAGATAGGTCAGTTCGCTGACGCCCTCGCCCTGATGGGTTCTGCCGAACTTTCTATTGATGATGACCCGACGCCCCCAGGCATCGGGCGAGGCATCGCGCAGGCAGCTTGGCATGCTCATACCCGGCAACAGCGGCAGCTCTCCACGCTTCAACGGCAGTTCAGGTGCGTATATGGGGATCGCGCTTTCACGCTCCAGATAGCTGCGGCCATAGTTGAATACCAACCGATCGCCCTGAGCGTTCAGCAAACCCGCCACCACAGGCTCTGCGCTCCCCGGAAGCCAGATCCAGACATAAGCCTGTTGTGGCTCGGTCGATTTAGAAGTCATCATGCACCTCCCTGCGCTGACTATGAGTACGATCCGGCAGCTCCGACAGGAGCGCGCTGATAAACGCCTTCTCGGTCTTGGCGTTGGCTTCGGAGCCAAAAAGCGGCACCCCGACCAACACAGCGACTTCAAACACCAGGCCAATCTCGGTGCCCATATCGCCATGCTCGATGTTATAAAGCGTCTTCCGACTGATGCTCGCGCGCTCGGCCAGCTCATCCATGGTATAGGACTTTTGCTTGCGATAGAGGCGAATCAGTTGCCCGAGATGGGCAACCATCGTTTTGGTCAACGCCGAGTAGGTGCGAGCGCGCTTGCGAGACATACAGCCCTCATTTTGAGTATTTTTTTACTCACAACATCCTATAACAGATATAATTATACTCAAACTTATATCAAACAACGATGCGATTAATTTTTATTAAAACGAGTATAAAACTACTCGCTATAGGATTTAATGTGAAAAGTTAAGCACACTTATTGGCTAGCAACCAAGTCAGGAGAAGAGAGCGGCAGTATTCGGGTCTGTCGCCGGCAGCACAGCCTATACATTTTCCGGACGACTATAGGTACCATTCCAAGCCAACAACGCAATCGTCAGGAAAAGGGGCCGAGTTGACCACCGCCATGCAAAGCCAACTGCTGGATTTCGCCGATACCGACACCCGGGCCGGCTTCCGCCTGCACCGCTTCGAGGTGCTCAACTGGGGCACCTTCGACCGCCATATCTGGTCGCTCAATCCCGAAGGCGACAACGCGCTGCTCACCGGCGATATCGGCTCCGGCAAGTCCACCCTGGTGGATGCCCTGACCACCCTGCTGGTCCCGGCGCAGAAGATCACCTTCAACAAGGCGGCGGGCGCCGAGGGCAAGGAGCGCAGCCTGCGCTCCTATGTGCTGGGCTACTACAAGAGCGAGAAGGACGACAGCAGCTACAAGGCCAAGCCGGTGGGGCTGCGCAAGCCCGGCAGCTACAGCGTGCTGCTGGCGCAGTTCTACAACCAGGGGTTCGACCAATGGCTGACCCTGGCACAGGTGTTCTGGCTCAAGCCCGGCGAAAGCAGCCCGGAACGCTTCTATCTGGTGGCCAACCGGCCGCTGACCGTCAAGGCGGATTTCACCGAAGGCACGGGCGGCAAACGGGGCGACATGCAGAGCCTGCAGCGACAACTGCGCAAGACCGACGGGGTGCAGTTGTTCCCGAGCTTCAACCAGTACAGCGCCGAATTCCGCCGTCAGATGGGGATCGAAAGCGAGCAGGCGCTCAACCTGTTCTACCAGACCGTATCGATGAAGGCGGTAGGCAACCTGACCGATTTCGTGCGCTCCCATATGCTGGAGCAGACCGCCATCGGCGAGCGGATCGAGCAGGCGATCCGCTCCTTCAACGATCTGGACCGTGCCCACCAGGCGGTACTCAAGGCGCAGCGTCAGATCAGTCATCTGGAGCCGCTCACCGACGAGTGGCACGCCTACCTCAAACTGCAACAGGAGATCGACCTCTACAACGGTGCACTCACCCAACTGGAGGCGTTCTTCAACCAACTCAAGGCGGAGTTACTGGAGCAGCGCATCGAGCGCCATACCGAGCAGTTGGATGGCCTGAAGCGGTTGCTGGAAACCCTGACCGAAGAGATCGACGAGGGGCAGCGGCAGGCGAACCGGCTGCGCATGGATATCGTCGAAGCGGGCGGCGGCCGTATCCAGCAGTTGGAAGAGGATATCCTACGTCTGGAGCAGGAGAAGGCGCGCCTGAAGCGGCTGGCGGAACGCTACCAGGCGCTGTGCCGACGGCTGGAACTGGACGAACGGCTGGATGCCGAGCAGTTCGACACCAACCGACGCGAAAGCCGGGAGCAGCTACAGCAGTTGGAACAGCAACTCCAGACGCTGCACGACGATGAGGTCGGGCAACAGGTCGAGGTAGCCCGGCTGAAGGATGAGGGCAACCGCCTCGGCGAGGAACTGGAGTCGCTCAAGGCGCGCAAGACCAGTATTCCAAGCCAGGTACTGGCGATCCGACAGCGGATCTGTGATGCCCTGGATCTGGACGAAACCGCCCTGCCCTTCGCCGGTGAACTGATCCAGGTGCGCGAGGAGGCGATGGAGTGGGAGGGGGCGATCGAGCGCGTGCTGCACAACTTCGGCCTCAGCCTGCTGGTGCCCGAAGCGCTCTACGCGCAGGTGGCCGGTTTCGTCGACCAGACCCATCTGCGGGGGCGAGTGGTCTACTTTCGCGTGCCCGAACAGGTCAACCAGCCGCACAGCCAACCGGCACCCGATCACCTGTTCCGCAAGGTGGAGCTGAAAACCGACAGCGAATTCTACCCCTGGCTGGAGAAGGAGCTGCTGGAGCGGTTCGACTACAGCTGCTGCGAGCGGCTGGAGGAGTTCCGTCGCCTGCCCAAGGCGATCACCCGCAACGGCCAGATCAAAAGCGGCAAGGGGCGCCACGAGAAGGACGACCGCCACAACCTCAACGACCGCACCCGCTACATCCTCGGCTGGTCCAACGCCGGCAAGATCCAGGCACTGGAAGCGCAACTGGACGGCCTACACCAACAGATGCTGAGCCTGGCAGAGCGGATCGAGGCCCTGAAGAAACAGCGCAAGGCGCTGGATGCCGGTCGCAGCGACCGCCAGGAGCTGGAGCGGATCGAGCGTTTTGCCGACCTGGACTGGCCCTCGGTGGCCCACGCCATCGACGGCAAGCAGCAGGAGAAGCGTCAACTGGAGCAGAGCTCCGAACAGCTACAACTGTTGCGTGGGCGACTGGCCGAACTGGAGCAGAGCCTGCGCGAACAGCTGGAACAGCAGGCGAAAAAGCTACGCGAACAGGGCCAGGTGGAAAACAGCCTGGAATCGGACCAGCAACTGCTCGCCGATGCCCGCGCCTCGTTCACAGCACTGGATGCAGCCGAGCGCGAGCACTGGTTCGGCCAGATCGAAACCCTGCGCAGCAGCGCCACCGCCGCCGGGGTGTTCAGCGCCGAACGCCCCAGCATCCAGGGCTGCGACCAGCGCCGCCAGGAGATGACCCGCTGGCTGAGAGACAACAAGCTGAAATCCGCCACCGACAAGGAAGCACGGCGACGCGACACCCTGATCGACCGCATGCGCACCTTCAAGGACGCCTACCCCCAGGACACCGAAGAGCTGGACGTCAGCCTGGCGGCCGCCCACGAATACCAGGCGATCCTCGACCGGCTGCGCGACGACGACCTGCCGCGCCACCAACAACGTTTCCAGCGCATGCTGCGCGAGAACACCATCAACGAGATGGCACTGCTCAACGGCGAACTGGAGCGCGAGCGGGAAGCGATCGTCGACAAGATCGAACGGATCAACCACTCCCTGTCGGCGCTGGACTACAACGACGGCACCTATATCCGCCTGGAGCAGGAGTTCAATCCGGACCCGGATATCCGCGGCTTCCGCGAGTCGCTGCGCAACTGCCTGGGCGACACTCTGGGCGGCAGCACCGACCAGGTCTACTCGGAACAGAAGTTCCAGATGGTGAAAGCGCTGATCGACCGCTTCAAGGGGCGCGAAGGGCTCAGCGCCGAAGACCAGCGCTGGACCCGCAAGGTCACCGACGTGCGCAACTGGTACCTGTTCTCCGCCAGCGAGCGCTGGCAGGAGGATCAGAGCGAGAAGGAGCGCTACTCCGACTCCTCCGGCAAATCCGGTGGCCAGAAGGAGAAGCTGGCCTACACCATCCTCGCCTCGGCGCTGGCCTACCAGTTCGGCCTGGAGTGGGGCGAGACCCGCTCCCGCTCCTTCCGCTTCGTGATGATCGACGAGGCGTTCGGGCGCGGCTCCGACGAGTCGGCCCGCTACGCCCTGGAGCTGTTCCGCGGGCTTAACCTGCAGCTGCTGATCGTCACCCCATTGCAGAAGATCCACGTGATCGAAGACTACGTACACAGCGTCAACTTCGTGCACAACCCGCTGGGCAGCCACTCCATGGTGCGCAACCTCAGCATCGAAGAGTACCGACAGGAGAAGCAGCAGCACCATGCCGACGAAAGCCTGGAGCAGGCCTGAAGAACTGCGCGCCCGATTGCGCAAGCAGTGGCAGAGCCAACGGCTGCTGAAAGAGTGGCTGCAGGGTGAGTTGGCCCTGCCCGTCCGTCTGCCGATCAGGGGGCCGAGCCCGCGTGATCTGCGCGAACGTTTCGCCGAGGCGAACGCCTGGGCCGACGACTGGCAGCACGCCGGCGAGGATGAGCCGTTCCGGCTCGAGATGCAGACGGTCAACAACCAGCGTATGGGGCGCCAGACCCTGCCGCGCCAACTGGTGCTGACGGACGAGACCGCCCTGTTCGGCTGGATCGGCGAGCTTGAGGCGTTCTCCCGCTTCCGACAGTTGGTCGAACGACTGGGCGCCCGCTGGCCGCAGTGCCGCGCCACGCTGGCCAGCCAGCCGTTCCGGCTGCTCGAACTGGCGCCGCGCATCGATGCCCTCTGTGCCGTACTGGCCTGGTTCGAGACCCACCCCAGACCTGATCGCTACCTGCGCGAACTGGAGATCCCCGGCGTAGACACCAAATTCATCGAAAACAACCGCCAACTGATTCACGACCTGCTGCTGACGATCCTGCCCCCGGATCGCTACGACGCCAGTGTCGCCGGGCTCGCGCAGCACGGCTTCGAACGCAAGTTCGGTCTGCGCTACGACCCGGCCACCATCCGCTTCCGGCTACTGGATCAACGCCTGGCGCTGGGCGGCCTGACCGACCTGAATGTGCCCCTGGCCCAGTTCTCGCAGCTGCGACTGCCGGTGACGCGGGTGTTCATCACCGAAAACAAGATCAACGGCCTGGCCTTCCCGCCGCAGGACAACGCCCTGGTGATCTTCGGCCTGGGCTACGGCGTCGACCAACTGGGCCGGATCGACTGGTTGAAAGAGAAACAGATCCACTACTGGGGCGATATCGACAGCCACGGCTTCAACATCCTGGCACAGCTGCGCAAACAGCTGCCGCAGACTCGCTCCCTGCTGATGGACGAGGCCACCCTGCTGGAGCTGCGCGAACTCTGGGTCGACGAGCCGCAACCGCAGCGCAACTTCGATACCGGCCCGCTGACAGCGGAGGAAGCGACCCTGCTCGACGCCCTGTGGCAGCAGCGCTGGGGGCATAACCTGCGCCTCGAGCAGGAGCGCATCCCCTTTTCCCGGCTGCAGCGGTACTTGCAGCAGTTGGATCAACCACGGCAGGAGGCGATCTGATGGAGTTCTGGCAACTGCGCGAGCTGCGCGCCACCCATCCCGCCTGGCGCCTGCTGGCCGCCGACCACGCACCGCTGATTCTCAGCTTTCTGGCTCAGGTGTTCGTGCGTCAGAACCGCCGCTCCATGGGACAAGCGGAACTGGCCTCCAAGCTGGACGACTATCTGTTCCGGCTGCGCGAAGCCGAAGGTCAGGAGCTGTTCCCCAAATCCGGCAAAGCCTATCTGGAAGACTGGGCACGGCCCGACACCGCCTACCTGCGCAAATACTACCCCCGCGCCGGAGACGAAGCGGAGTTCGACCTGTCACCGGCGGCAGAAAAAGCGGTGGACTGGATCGGCAAGCTGGAGCAGCGCCAGTTCGTCGGCACCGAATCCCGCCTGCAGAACCTGCTGGAACAACTGCAGCAACTGATCCAACTGACCGAGACCGATCCCCAGGTGCGCATCCAGGAGCTGCGCCAGCAACAGGCGGCGCTGGAGCAACAGATCGCCGAACTGGAGCGGCAGCCGGTACTCAGTGTCGACGCCACCCAGGTCAAGGAGCGCTTCTTCCAGGTGGAAGACTGCGCCCGCCAACTGGTCGGCGACTTCCGTCAGGTAGAGCAGAACTTCCGCGATCTGGACGCCCGGGTGCGGGAGAAGATCACCCTCAGCGACCAGCGCAAGGGGGAGCTGCTGGCGGAGATCTTCGGCGACCAGGACGCCATCGCCGACTCCGACCAGGGCAAGAGTTTCCGCGCCTTCTGGGCGCTGATCATGTCGCCGCAGAGGCAGCAACAGATGGCCGACTGGCTGCAGACCATCTTCGCCCTGGATCCGGTGCGCGAGCTGGAGCCGGACGACTTCCTGCGTCGCCTGCACCACCGGCTGCTGGAAGCGGGCGAAAAGGCGCAGCGCACCTCCGCCTCACTGGCGGAGCAATTGCGTCGCTACCTGGACGACCAGGCCTGGAAAGAGAACAAACGCATACTGCAACTGATCGGCCAGATCGAGCGCCACGCCGTCAACTGCAAGCAGAACCCGCCGAACGATCCCGACTTCGGCCAACTGGACGATACCCGTGCCGCCATCGACCTGCCGATGAGCCGCGGACTGTTCCGCCCCGACCGTATAGCGCCGGTCACTCTGCAGAGCGCCGACGAAGGGGACGGCGACTTCGCCAGCGATGCGCTCTACGACCAGGAATACGTGGACATCAGCCGCCTGCAGGCCAACATTCGCCAATCCCTGCAGCAGCGCAACCAGGTCAGTCTCAGCGAACTGTGCGAACAGTTCCCGCTGCAGCAGGGACTGGCGGAACTGCTCGCCTACATGAATCTCGCCAGTCAACAGGACAACGCGTTGATCGACGACGCGCACAATATCCGGATCCGCTGGCAAACCGAGGACAACCGATGGAAACAGGCTACCCTGCCGACGATCCTGTTCAGCCGCTGAGCGGCGAACAGCGTCTGACCCCGCTGCTGGTACATCTGCTCAAGGGGATACTCTACCGCGACACCCACACCCAGTTGTGGCAGCAGCTGTACGATCTGGAAGCACCGCTGCGCGACCAACTCGCGATCCTGGGGCTGGAACTCTACCTCGACGAAGAGGAGGGCTTCGCCTTCCTCCAACAGCGCGTGGCCGACGAGGACGAAGTCGAGATTCCGCGTCTGGTGGCGCGCCGGTCGCTGAGCTACCCGGTCAGCCTGCTCTGCGTGCTGCTGCGCAAACGCCTGGCGGAAGCGGACCACCAGGGCGGCGACCTCAAGCTGGTGGTCAGCCGCAGCGAGATCCACAACGATATGAAAGTGTTCTTCGCCGAACGCAGCAACGAAGCCCGACTGGCCGACCAACTCGACAGCCATATCGAAAAAGTGGTCAAACTGGGCTTCCTGAAACGGATGAAGGAGGCCGACCACTTCGAGGTGCGCCGCATCCTCAAGGCACTGGTGGACGGCGACTGGCTGGCCGATATGGACGAAAAGCTGGAACTTTACCTGAAGCATGGCCAATCGCTGGCCTAGCCGTTTGGCGATGCCGTGACATCACGACGACCGGCCCGCTGTCAGGTCATCTCCACCAATCCGGCTGCCAGTGCGGGCGCCAGATAAGTCTGCCGGAAAGATTTGCGGTCGCGCAGCTCCAATGCCTGCTGCAGAGCGTCCCGACTCAGAGGCCCGGTCAGCACCCTGAGCAGCCTATTGACTTGGGGGGTTACTTGAGGGGCATCTTGGGGGGTGATATCCACCAACGCCTCATGAATGCACTCCAATACGCCAGATCGCCAAAAGGGTGGCCAGTTCATCCATGGTATAGGACCTTTGCTTGCGATAGAGGCGAATTCAAACCGTGGGCAGGCATCAGGTTCGACGGAATCGTGACCCCGCCCCTGAATTCAGACGGGGCACTTAAGGTGGAGCAACCGCCTCCCCTTTGCGCCGCTTGGCGATCTCGCGGTACAGCGCCTCCGGGCTGACCGCGATCTGCATCGCGACCTGTTTCCACTCCCCGCGCGGCGGCAACTCGCCGTGCCAGTCAAGCCATGCATCCAGCCGCTCGGATACGGTTTTCAGCGACAGAATCTCGCCCCGAAGGCGGGCGGTTTGAATACCGCGAGCAAGGTAAGCGGCCCAGGCCTGGGCAAAGTCGGCATCGTTGCGGAACAGTCGAATAAACGCCTCTTTCGCGACACAGCCCACCCGAGCCTGTCCCGGCGCAATGGCGTCACAATGGTAGTGTTCGGAAAACAGCGATGCCTCGGCGACAATCACCCCGGGCGTTGCGCACTGCAGTACGATGGCGCTTCCGCACGCCTGATGGCGTACAAGCTGAACCTCGCCATCGATCACGTAATACAGCTGCCGAACTGCATCCCCACGATGAAACAGGTAGGTACCGGCCCGGAGGGTCAGTTCGCGACCGCCGTAGCGCTTCAATTGAGAGAGCAGATCGGATGACATGATCACTATCATGTCTCAACTCATCCCCCTCATACAAGATGCACAGAAACAGACACCGGGGTGAACCTCATGAAAAGATTAATCGTTACCGCCGCCGCGCTTGCGCTGCCGATACTTGCCCAGGCTCAACAGGAGACGACGGAGCAAACGGCGCACAACTCCCACCAACATATGCCGATACCCGCCGAGGTGGGCAGCCGGCTCCCCAGCGAACCGGGACAGAGTGCCTTTGCCGCGATCCAGGAGATCGTCGAACTGCTGATCGCCGATCCATCGACGGATTGGTCGAAGGTGAATATACCGGCCCTGCGCCAACACCTTGTCGACATGGACAACGTCGCCCTGCGCGCCAAAGTCAGTGCGACGCCGACCGCCCAGGGGATGCAATTTGACGTAACCGGAGACGGAGAGGTGCGCGATTCGATCAGACGCATGGTGAAAGCGCACGCGGCCACCATGAACGGCACCTACGGCCTGACCTATGAAACCTCGGAACGCCCCGATGGGGCTGTGATGACGGCCCACGCCTCCACGCCGGACAGCCTCGGGAAGTTGAAAGCACTCGGGTTTATCGGCGTAATGACGCTCGGCGCCCACCACCAGACGCACCATCTGGCAATCGCGAAGGGCATGGGGCCTCACGAATAGGTCGCCGGTCTCGGCAGGCAGATCGAAAAAGTGGTCAAGTGAGAACGCCGGCAGCCTTCAGGTCGGCCAGCGTGGCCATCAACATCATCGGATCGATCGGTGACGGCTCGAAACCGACTCGCTCGTAAAACGCCCTTGCCTCAACCGACAGGGCATGCACGATCATCCCTCGAATACCGATGGTGTCGGCCGCCTGGATTACACGCAGCCCGGCATCGCGTACCAGGGCGCGGCCGAATCCTCTGCCCTGCAGGGATCGATCCACTGCCGGTCGGCCAAGGACGACTACCGGGATCGGATCCGGCATATTGCGGCGAAAACGCCCCGGTGCAGCATCGACAGTTACCGCGCTCGATGCCAGGGCGTAGTACGCCAGCACGCGGTTATCGTCGCACGCCACGAAAGTACGGGATGCACCTGTCGACTGGTTTTTCAAGGCACGGCGCTTGAGCCAACGGTCCAGACTTTCCACCCCCGAGGAGAACTCCTCCAGGTCGTGATGCCGGGCCAAGGGCTCCGGCGCCGTTACCCTCATGTTTCTTCCCACGGCGCCGGCGTCTGCATGGTCTTGCGCAGACGCTCATTGGGCTGGGGCGGCATATCCAGCCGTGCAAGAAAGGCCGCATAGGCGTCCGAGCCCGCGGTAATGATGACCTGATCGAGCAACGTTTCCTCGGCCGCCATGCGGGCAGCGTCCAGCACGAAATCCGTCCGGTTCTTTCCTCGTGCCCTGGCCGCACGATCGATCAGATTCCGATCCTCGGGCTTGATACGAAGATTCAGCGTTTCACGCTTTTTGGGCGTGGAGTCTGGTGTCGGCATGGTTTGCCCTCCTGCATATTCCGCCAGCATAGCGTTAAGTAATGTCGTTGTCATTACGGTGAACTACACGTTGCCAGGTCATTGCCGGCTGTAGCACATCTCGACTCAATGGCTAGGTCAGTAGC
>Ga0214472_10007028_pt1 | contig 11805 bp, 9 predicted proteins | sample RVTome_6_FD_207662 | JGI IMG/M metagenome (GOLD analysis project Ga0214472, IMG submission 207662) | Soil microbial communities from uranium-contaminated site in the Upper Colorado River Basin, Wyoming, United States - RVT140D175 | ecosystem: Environmental > Terrestrial > Soil > Contaminated >...
CCTCCAATTCTCGCCAGCTATTATACTAACGATTCATGTTGACACAAAAAAATAATCCGAATAACGACCAAAACACGATGAGTAATAAACAGCCATAATGAATGATCCGCTCCTGGCGCTGTTGAGCTAGTTCTTCTTCAGGAGTCGATTCTTGAATCAAAGAACCTGTATCGCCAACGTACTCACCACATTGATAACAATAGTTGTAGCGCTCAGGCATCTCCGTGCTGCAGAGCGGGCAACTTTTCATCATAATTCCGATTTCCCATTTTTACTTCGATTGGCTAGCGTCGGCTCATCGGCCCAACAAATCTGTTCTGAGAATGCCCCTCTTTTTGATTTGTAAAGTCTATAAGTTTTGTCTGAGAATGCCCCTCTTTTTGATTTATAATGCCGCTATTGCAAAGTGAGCAGTCTGTTGAGGCTAGGAGATAGGCAATGCGACGATTCGGCTCATTTGATAGATTTAGGCATCAATTCAGGGCCTTAATTGGGGGCCTGTTGTTATTGACAATCAGCAGTCAGGGTGAGGCCGCCACCACCTTGACGCCATCACAAACCGAGGTGGTGCGATCAGCTTTACATCAGGCCCTAGCCTTGCAGTTCGAGCAGGCGATTACGACCGCAGGCAACCTTGAGGAAGATCAGAAACCGACACTCGTCTCCCAACTGACGCGCGGTATGATAGCGTATTTTCAAGCTCGTTGGCAAACCCGGCAGCATCCCCCGGCGCGTCAAAACGGCCATCGAGCCCTGACCCAATTGCTCGAAGAGGGTCAGCCCAAATTAAAACGCGCCCCCGAAGATCGATGGCTCTTGCTCATTCTGGGTACCGCTGCAATCATCGACGCCATCCTGCAGCAAGATGAGACACCCTTGCAAAGCCTGCCACTTTTCAGCCAAGGTCAACTTTGGCTCCAACAAGTGCTGGTGCAACACGAGGATACCGCTGATGCCCATCTGGGTCTTGGCCTTTTGTATTTTGCCGACGCGACGCTGTTCGGCCCGATTTCTCGAATTCTGAGATCGTCGGCGGCAGGCACGGGGGCAACTATGGCTATCCATCATTTACAACAGGCCTCGGAGAAGGGACAATTTAGCCAGGAGGTCGCACAAACCTTTCTGCTCCGCCTCTACGAACTGGAGCATCGTCATGATGAGGCCATTAAGCTGGGCGTTCAGCTACAGTCGACTTTTCCGGAAAACGGCTATTATGCCCTACGCACTGGAAGGGCCCAATGTGCCTTGTCACACTATACCGATTGTGCCACCACTCTCAGCGCCCTCGTTAGCCGCTACACCCGCTCTCGAGAAATCTTAGCGCATCGGCAGGATCGCTTTGACTTGTTCTACACGTGGGGCGTCGCGCTTACTGAACTAGGTCTGCATGATAGCGCTTTTCGCGCCTACCGCAAGGCGATCAATCAGGACCCTCGCATGACCAAAGACGAGACGCTATGGGCAAAATTTTACGTGGCCCGTCACTATGAGCGCCAACAGCAGTACAAAACCGCACGGCAGTTTTATCAGACCTTGATGCGGGGGCGTCAAGTAGACGACTTGCATCAGCGCGTCACTCAGCGTCTGCAGTCGTTGCCATAAGCATGTCCGGCGTTGACAATGCCTGTGGAATCGTCAACACTCCTGTGGCCTATTTTGTCTATGACTCTGTGAAACCGATGGTGCAGGGGGAACAAACACACATGGTCACCTTGGCTGGGCGACACGCCTTTTTGCAAATCCTACAAGCAGCAGGCGTCGATCACATGTTTGGCAATCCGGGTACGACTGAGCTGCCCATGATGGATGTGCTGCCGGATTACCCGGAGATGAACTATATTCTGACCTTGCAAGAAGGCGTGGCCATGGCCGCAGCGGATGGTTATGCCATGGCCTCGGGGAAGCTCGGGGTGGTTAATTTGCATGCCGCGCCGGGACTTGGCAATGCGATGGGCATGTTGTATGACGCGACTAAAACCGCCCCTCCCCTTCTCGTGACCGCCGGGCAACAGGATGGCCGTTATGCCTTCACCGAGCCGATTCTGTGGGGCGACCTCGTGCGCATGGTGGAATCCATGACCAAGTGGGCCTATCAGATCGAACGGGTGAGCGATCTGCCACAGGCCGTGCGCCGGGCGATCAAAGTGGCCACCACCCCACCGACAGGCCCGGTGTTTTTGGGGTTGCCGATGGATATCATGATGGCTGAAGCAGAGCTGGATCTTTCGCCGCCGTCTCAGGTGGGGCCACGCATTCGAGGGGATTTGGCGGCCATGCAGCGAGCTGTGACCCTGCTTGCCAATGCACAGCACCCGGTCATCATTGTGGGCGATGGGGTGTCGAAATCAGATGCGCTTGATGAAATGGTCGCGGTGGCCGAAGTTTTGGGCGCCCGGGTGGTCTCCGGCACCTTACCCAATAGGACGAGTTTTCCGACAGATCACCCTCTGTACCAGGGGCCGCTGCCGCGCACCCAACAAGCCGTTCGCGCCAGTCTGCAGGAGGCAGACGTGGTGTTTACGGTCGGCGCAGATATGTTTACGATGTCGCTCTATTCCGACATTGAGCCGCTGCCGCCGGAAGTGGCGGTGGTCTGCCTCGATGTCGACCCGTGGGAGATGGGCAAGAACTATGCGGTGGATGTCGCTATCCTGGGCGATCCGAAAGCCACATTGACGGAGATGGTCCCGATGATCGGCAATCTGATGTCCGAGGCGTCCCGGCAGACGGCGGCACAGCGATCGGAAACGCTGCGGCGTGCCAAGGTTGAGGCCCAACAACGACTGCGGGCCCAAGCGGCTGAGGAGACCTCTAAAACGCCGATGTCAGCCCTCGCGATGAATCATGTCATTGCGACGACCGTCCCGGAAGATATTTGTATTGTCGATGAATCGTTGACCTCTGATGTGGCCCTTCGCGACCTGTTGCCACGCCGGCACCCGCGGGATTATTTTGGCCTCAAAGGCGGTGGTATCGGTTGGGGCTTGCCGGCCACCGTCGGCGCGACGTTGGCTAGGCGGGATCAACCGGTTCTCGGCCTCATCGGCGACGGCAGTGCCATGTACAGCATCCAAGCGCTGTGGACGGCCGCGCGCTACGGTCTGCGGTCGATCTTCGTCATTTGCAACAATGGCCAGTATCTCATTCTCAAACGGCGTTTACATGCTTACAATGGACCCGCAGCCAAGGCGCAACAGTATGTTGGCATCGATCTCGTACACCCGACAATCCAGTTTGTCGACTTGGCCAAATCACTGGGTGTGCACGGGGTTCGGGCGGCAGGGGCGGCAGATTTCAAACAGGCGCTCAAAGAGGCGTTACAGCGTCATGGCCCGACTCTCATCGATGTGGCCATTGAAGCAGATTTTTCCACGGCTTAGGTAAACAGGAGACAGCATGGCGGAATCATCCGATTACTATCCTCCCCGGCTACACGGTCAGGTCGCGGTGGTGACCGGGGCGGCCCGGGGTCTAGGCCGGGCGTATGCCTTACGGTTGGCCAAGCTGGGGGCGGACATTGTCGTCAACGACATCAAACTCGATGCGGCCGCTGATGTCCAGGAGCCATTGACCGCCGACACGGTGATGGACGAAATTCGTCAACTCGGCCGCCGAGCGATCGGCATCGCAGCCGATGTGACGTCGGAAGACGCGGTTCACAACATGTTTCAGGAGATTTTTGAGGCATTCGGGCAAGTCGATATCTTAGTCAATAACGCGGGTGGCGGCCGCGGGAGTCAACCGATTACGGAGTGCTCAGTCGAGGCCTGGGAAGGCGTGATGGCTAAGAATCTACGGGCGACGTTTTTGTGCTGCCGGGCGGTGGCCACGCACATGCGCGAACGCCGTCAGGGCAAAATTGTCAACGTGGCCTCGGTCGCGGCGCTGCGTCCGCTGATGCCGACTCTGGCGCCGTACAGTGCCGCCAAAGCCGGGATTGTGGCGCTGACGCGTTCTCTGGCCTTGGAACTGGCCGAGTACGGCGTCAATGTTAACGCCATTGCTCCCGGCTACGTGGCGACCGTTAACTGGATGGGCGGTTTGGGTAAAATCCAAGACGAACTTCGTACGCAAATTCCCATGGGCCGGATTGGACAGACCGAGGATTGTGCCAAAGTCATCGAGTTTTTGGCGACTGATCTGTCCGATTTCGTCACCGGACAAGTGATCAGCGTGGATGGCGGTATGGGCCATTTGCAGCCGGCTTACCTCGGACCTGCTTACTGAGAGGCGGTCTGAGAATCGGCTCCCAACTGGTGACAGCGAAAGCCGATGAAGTTCGCCGTGACGCTAGGCAATAGGGTATGGCTGACGTTGCAACCGACATACTCCGAGGTGGCCGGCCCGGAGCCGCCTCGAAGCACAAACCCTTGATCTGTTTTCTCCGTCGCGGTCCATTCCAAGACACTGCCCGCCAGATCCTGAATGCCGTATGGGCTCTGGGTTTGAGGTGAACTGCCCACTGCGGTGATCTGCATCTCACCGGGCTTGAGGTCCATCTTGTCACCGTCGGTTTCGAGCGGTTTGTCCCCCCAGGGATATGGGCGCTTATCCGTGCCTCGGCATGCTTTTTCCCATTGCGCTTCAGTGGGTAGCTCTTTGCCGGCCCAGCGGCAATACGCCTCGGCTTCATACCAAGTGACACCCACCACAGGGTGATCGGGTTGATTGACCGTCTCATTGGCCCAATAGCTGGGTTGCCGTCGCTCGCTGTCTTGTACCCACTGCCAGCCGGCCTCCGACCAATGCGATTCCGAAGTGTAGCCGTTGTCCTCAATAAATTTGCGGAATTGCGCGTTGGTGATCTCATAGATATCCATGGCATAAGTGGGAGCTTTGACGGCAGGGGCGTCCGCTTTCATAGCGCTATCTGAGGGAATCGGAGCGGCGGCCCCGCTGCTGGCCGTGGCGTGGCCGAGATTGGGCCCCACTCGATCATAGGATTCCACCATTGCCTTTTTTTGATCGGCAGTCAAGTCGCTGAGCGCCGTGCGGGCAGTCATCGCTGCAGACGAATACGGCAAGCAATCCTGGCGCAGCAGCACGGGGGGTTGCTGCGGTTCGGTGCGGGAGAGCACTAAGAGCCCTTTTTCCCGGGTGAGGTAATGTTTCACGACAATAAACAACATGGCGTTCTCGCGGTTGGGACGTGCACCGCCGGATTCCACCTCGGCCAGCATGCCATCGAGTATGTCGCTGTTGAGGACGACCTCCCCACTGAAACTGGCCGCACATTCGGGTAGATCGAAGGAGGTGGCTGCCTCCGCGGACAAGACAAATCCCAAGATGACACCGACGAATAATACCCTTCCGACACATTGAACGACTCGAACCATAAGTTGCCGCCTTGCCTGTTGTGTTCAGATGAATGCAGTCCATTTGACGGAACCCGACGTGGGATGCCCTTCAGATGGTGCCAAAGCGGTCCCGAAAGTCAAGCAAAATTGCAATGACCATTGGGGTCCCCCACACAGATAGTGTATATTAATTGAATACCCTTGCGCACGCATCTTGTATTGGATGTAAGCCAGTGATACCCACGTTGTGTCCGGTCGCAGTCCCCTTCGATAATGCATTGCCGAACACCGCACTCCCCGACACTAGAGCAACCTATGACACGATCCTCTGCAGCCATCCGCCGGCATACGGGCGTCTGGGTCGATACGGAAACCACTTATTACAAGTGGCTCGTCGCTGGCACGGTCTTACTTGCCGGGGCCACCCAGACCTTTGCAGGGAACAGCGTCAACCTGGCGATCCCTCGTATTATGGCGGCCTTTGGCAACGATTTGACCACGACGCAGTGGGTCTCCACCAGCTTTTTGATCACGCGGACCTTGATGGTGCCGATCCTCGGCTGGCTCGGCGGCTTCCTGGGCAACCGGAACCTGTTTATTTGTTCGATGCTAGGCTTCGTGATCGCGTCGATCGGGTGTGGTCTGGCGGTGAATCTTCCTATGCTTATCGTGTTCCGGCTGATGCAGGGCTTCGTTTTAGGACCGTTGGAAGGGTTAACGGTCATCTTGTTAATCAATGCCTTTCCACCGCATCAGCGCGGCTTGGCGATTGGCATGCGTACCATCGGCTGGTCGATCGGGCAGATTGTGTCGTTCACCATTGGCGGGTATTTTCTTGAGGAGGGTTCGTGGCGCATGATCTTTCTGCTGGGCATTCCCGGTGGGCTGGTTGCTGCCCTGCTCGGCTTCATGCTCCTACGGCAAGAACGCGAATTCAAGGGCATTCCGGTTGATTATGCCGGTCTGCTCGCCTTGGCGACGTTTCTGGTGCCCTTGCTCTTATTGATTAGTTTTGGGCGGCGCGATGACACGGAGACGTGGACTCTGTTGCTGCTCGGCGGCACTGCCCTAACGGGAAGTATTGCCTTTGTGTCGCGGGAACTTTTAGCCAAATTTCCTGCGGTCAATCTCCGCCTGTTCCGCAATCCTGGCTTTACCCTGTTATGCGCCACTGCTTTTCTCAACACCTTAGGACTCTTCGGCGCACAGTTCATGATTCCGATTTTTTTGCAGCGGGTGATGGGGCTGAATCCACTGCAGGCGGGTTTAACCATTGTTCCGGCCCTGGTAGTGTCGGCCTTTGGCGGCACCCTATCGGGCCGGCTCACAGATATTTTCAGCCCGCGCTTGCTCATTATTGTTTCGCTAGGCCTTCTCGTTCTTGTCTTCAATGCCTTTTCGACGGTGACAGCGATGACCACGGTCGGGGTGATGGTGGTGTATATTATCGCTTATCGGCTCTGCCTCTTTTCGATCAATACGCCCATTACCTCCTTAAATGTCACGATCTTAGATCATGATCAAGTCCGCATGGGCCAGGGCCTCTTAGGCATGATCCGCAATATTGGCGCGTCCTTGGGTGTTACCGTTAGCAGTGTGATCTTTGAGTCCTTTCGCACCCAGCATGAACTGCGGGCCTATACGAATTACGACGCAGCCTCACCGGCACACCGCGGCCTCTTCGATGAGGTCATGCGTTCATTGCGGGATGCCGGTATTAACGAATCCGAATTGGGACCTATGGCGCTTCGGGTCATTCGCCAACAGATGAGTATCGAAGCCGTCACCGCCGGCTTTCGCGATACTTTCTTTGCCATCAGTTTTTGTTTCCTTCTGGCGATGATTCCCATGTTCTTTGTCTCACGCCGTATGACCCGGCGCGATGCATGAGAAACAGGGAGCACGGCCCTATGAAATCCGGTATAATAGCGGCTCCCTTCGTATAGCAAGGATCTCTATGTTGACGATATGCATCGAACAGGATACCGACAGATGACTACGGCTCCCCACGTCATTACGCCTGCCACCCTTGGCCTCGATCAAGACGCCCCGCTTGAGGCGTTGATGCAAGCCGGCGCCTCGCATTTGTGGCTGCACGCGTCGCCAACGCAGGCACTGTCCACACAGATTGATCGCCGTATTTTGGTTGAAGGGCACGGGTGTATGGTCATTGACGCGCAAGGCCGTTCCTATCTTGACGCCCTGTCCGGCCAGTGGCTCGTCAACGTTGGACACGGCCGTGAGGCGATTGCCGAGGCCATGGCCCAGCAGGCAAAAGTGTTGGCTTACGGCAATGCCAGCCGTGCGGCCACCTTGCCGGCGATTCAACTCGCGGCTGTGCTCGCCCGTCTGACACCCGGCGATCTCTCCACCGTGTTTTTTTCGAGTGGCGGCTCGGAAGCCGTAGAGTCGGCCCTAAAAATTGCGCGTCAGTACCATGCCTTGCGCGGCGAACCGGAGCGCTATAAAGTGATTGCCAGGCGCGGCTCCTACCATGGGGCAACTTATGGGGCGATGAGTGTCAGTGGGTCTCGCAGCGGCGTCGATCCCTATTTCGGCCCGCTCTTGTCCGGGGCATTGAGTGTGTCGGCGCCCTACTGTTACCGGTGCGATTACCGCAAGACGTATCCCGAATGCGATGTCTATTGTGTGGACGCCATTGAAGATCTTTTGCGATACGAGTCCCCCAGAACGGTGGCTGCAGTGATTGCAGAGCCCATTTCTGCGGCATGCGGTATTGTCGTGCCCCCAGCCGAATACCTGCCGCGGTTGCGCGAGATTTGCGACCGGCACGGCGTCCTGCTGATTCTGGACGAAGTGATCACCGGGTTTGGGCGCACCGGTAAAATGTTTGCGTCCGAGCATTGGGATGTGGTGCCAGACATCATGACCCTCGCCAAAGGGCTGAGCAGTGGCTATGCTCCGATTGCGGCAACGATTTGCCGGCAGCCGGTGGCCGATGTCTTTGGCGGCGAAAACGGTCAAGCACTTGGGCATCTCTTAACCTTTGGCGGGCACCCCGTGGCTTGTGCTGCCGCCCTGGCCAACCTAGACATTTTGCAGCGTGAAAACTTGGTTGGCAATGCTGAGAAACAGGGTGCTTATCTGTTGTCACAACTCAATGATCTCGCGCTACGGCATCCGACGGTCGGTGACGTGCGCGGCTTGGGGCTGCTGTGTGCACTCGAATTGGTGATGGATCGTAGAACCCAACAACCCTTCCCTGCTGAGGGCGCTGAAATCACCTACTTGTTGGCAAAATTGGCGGAACTGGGTTTGCTCACTCGCGCCGATAGCAATCTGTATCTGGCGCCACCGCTGTGTATTGAGCGGCATGAAATCGATCAATTGATCGGGATCGTTGATACCGCATTATCTTGCTTTGAGGAAGCCCATTCCTATCTCTAAGCCGACTTACGCAGCCCGTTAAGGAATTGTTTTACATGCCCTCCTACCCAAATGTCTTGATTCTGGTGATGGATACTACACGGGCTCAGAATTTGTCGTGTTACGGCTATGAGCGAGCCACTTCTCCGAATCTCGATGCACTTGCGGCAGACAGTGTCCTCTACGAGCAGGCGATTGCACCCGGGTGCTGGAGTTTGCCGTCGCAGATGTCGCTGCTCACTGGGCTCTTTCCATCCAAACATGGGGCACACGAGTTACACTTGTCCTATTCGCACCAGTACCCGACCTTGCCCGAAGTGCTGCGCGAGACGGGTTATACGACGTTTGGGGTCAGCCCCAATAGTTGGATGTCTGACGAGTTCGGCACGACTTACGGTTTTGATACGTATCTCAAGATGTGGCAATACTGGCCGAGACTACCGGCGACAGCGGCGGCGCGGTCGCGGTCATGGATTCGTTTGGCGCACCGTTTAAATCGGTTTTATACCCGCTATAGCTTTCCCAAGCGCAACCGCGCCAGGCATGTCAATCAAGCTTTGTACCACTTGCTTGACAACGCCCAAGAACCCTTTTTTGGGTACGTCATCTATTGGGATACCCATTTGCCGTATTACGCGCACGGGGCGCATGGGACGCGTTGGCTGCCGCCGGGAATTGATCTTGAGCACGCCCTTCGAGTCAATCGCAATCATCTTGCCTACCATACGGGGCAGCTGTCGATGACAGAGGAGGATTTCGAGATTCTGCGTGCGTGTTATGATGGCGCGTTGGCCTCGATTGACGAAGAAATTGGCTACTTGGTTGACAGACTACAGAAACGCGGCGTTTTGGATCGGACGTTGCTTATCGTGACCAGCGACCACGGTGAAAATATTGGGAACCATCGCCTGATGAGCCACGCTTATAGTTTGCATGATACACTGATCCATGTGCCGCTCATCATCCGCTACCCGGAATGCTTTCCAAGGGGCGAGCGCGTCGCCTCGCACGCACAGCTCACGGATGTGTTCCCCACCCTCCTCGATATCTTACAGATGGAGGTTCCCGAGGTCCGTGCCGAACTCCAGGGGGTGAGCTTGCTTGGGGGTCAAACCGATGCGACAGATCGATTGGCCTACGCTGAGATGCTCGCCCCGCATCCCTCCATTCCAGCCCTCAATCGGCGTGCCGGGCTGCCGGAGGATACGCCCCAGCCCCAACATGACCGATCCCTACGTTGCATCCGAACGCTCGACTCCAAGTTTATCTGGTCCTCGGATGGCCAACATACGTTGTACGATCTTCGTCAGGATCCGTCTGAGACCACCAATCTTTACCCTCAACGGTCTGCGGATGCGGCTATATTGGAAAAACATCTGATGTCTTGGCAACCCCCGGCGGAGCTGCCGTTAAACGCGCCCGAGCTACATATGGATAAGGATGTGCGTCAGCGTTTGCGAGACTTGGGATATATCGACTAACCGTCTAAGGCGAGTTGAAGACTGGCTTCTACGGCGGCCAGTTCTCGCTCCGGATGAAAGTGGTGTTGGGCTCTGGCCCGTCCTGCTTCACCCATCCGCCGTCTCGTGAGCGGCTGCTTAATTAAGGCGCGGCAGCTGGCCAACAGAGCCTCCAGGTCGCCCATCGGGCAGAGATGCCCCGTTATCCCCTCCTGCACCAGCTCGGGAATCCCGTCCGCCGCCGTGGCGACCACCGGCAGGGCGCAGGCCATGGCTTCCAGAACCCCATTGGGCATACCCTCTTGATACGACGTCGTGAGATAGATATCCATCTGCCTCAAGGCTTGAGGCATTTGGTCGTGGGGCAGTGGACCCGAGACGACCACGCGGTCTTGGAGCTGATGATGTGTTAAAAATGACGCGATTTGGTTATCGATGGCCTCGTCAAGTCCATAGCCGGCGAGATGAAATCGGACATCGTGAATGGTGTTGAGTTCCCTAATGAGTGGCAAAAGCAAATCAATGCCCTTTTTCCACCGCATGAGTCCACTGGTGCCGAGAACGACCGGGTGACTTGATGGCGCCACCTGGCGTGATAAGGGCCTAAACTGCGTGCAATCGACGCTGTTGGCCACCACGGACGCCTTGTGGCGGCATGGCGCTAACGTGTCGGCCATATCAAGTAGTGAGGTGCTCACGAACACCAACCGAGTGCTCTGACGCAGGACCCTATCCAGAATGGCGGGGGCAATGAACATATCTTTGCTGATATCATTGCCTCGGCAGCTGCAGACCACCGGCAATCCGAGAGTTTCGCCCAGACGGACTGCTAAATAGCCACTTGGATAAATAAAATACGCCAAGATCACATCGAAGGGCTGCTGCTCGTGGCGGCGGCAAATCCGGTCGCCAAGATCGGCGAGTCGACTCGGTTCGTGCAGGGGTTCCGACACGTCATGGTAAACCACTGCCAGTGCCTCAGGTATCATGGCTGCCCCTGATGGCGCCGGGTTTCCAGTCGGCGGTGTGGTCAGGACCGTGATGCGGTGCCCGCGACGTGTAAGGCCAGCCGCCAAGCGGCCGGTGGCAATGGCCACCCCGCCATCGACCATGGGTGGAAAACTCGGTGTCACGAGACAGATATGCATGATGCGCTCCGTGTGGCGTGCGTTTGACATGGGCTTACCCCTGGTATTCTGATGCCAATCAAGTTCGAAGATTGGGAGCGGTCACCCCAATAAATTGATCAACACTGAAGTGGATCTCAATCTCGCATGCAGAGCCTGGGGGAAGATGATACTATCCTCGGTGTCTGGTTGTCATCTTTCGAGCGCGTTCTCGATTGTTGCGTTGATAGGCAGGTCATCGCCGGATCATGCCCGAACATGGATGCACGGCATCAGTTTTAAAGGAATACTTGACCATGATCCCCACCTACTGGAGTGATTATCAAGCTTATATCCGGACACATTTTCGCACGTTTATCGAGGAGTTTTTGCCATTAATTCGCCAACCGAGCGTGAGTCTGGAGCGGGCCGATGTCAGGTCCTGTGCGCATCTCTTACGCGATCTGCTACAGCGAGAAGGCGTTGCGGCTGAGATCATGGAAACCGCGGGCAACCCGGTCGTTTATTGTGAAATCGAAGGGGAACGGGACGACG
>Ga0214472_10007029_pt1 | contig 11804 bp, 14 predicted proteins | sample RVTome_6_FD_207662 | JGI IMG/M metagenome (GOLD analysis project Ga0214472, IMG submission 207662) | Soil microbial communities from uranium-contaminated site in the Upper Colorado River Basin, Wyoming, United States - RVT140D175 | ecosystem: Environmental > Terrestrial > Soil > Contaminated >...
AGCGTCCCGGCCGACCTCTTCGCGACGCTCCTCGCGCGGGGGGAGCAGGTCCCCCAGCCCTCGTGGCGCAGGCTCACCGACTGGTTCGCCGGCTAGGCGCCAGATGCCCGGCGGCCCCGGCGGGCCGGCCCGGCCTCGAGCAATCTCGGCCCTTCCAGGTGGTGGTTTGAGGATGTGGCGGCGGTGGCCCTCCGGGATCGCGTCGTCGGCCCGCACTGAGCGTTGCATCCCCTTGACACCACCGCTGGGGTGGGCCATGCTCTAGCCCTCCACAGAGGTTTGGGAATGCTACCGGGGCTCGCCCATAGCCCTCGCCCACCTCTGGCACAATCGTTGGCGCACCACAAATTCCAGACGCCTTCCGGGTTGAAGCTCGGCCCGGAAGGCGTTTTGCTTTTAGCGGAGTACGACGGCGGTGTGACGCGACGCTTGTCTTCTGGACTAAGCCGCATCGCGAGACGGGAGACCAATGAGTACGGGCGAGAGGGTAGAGGAGCGGATCGGGGAGGCCTTTGAACTTGGCGAACAGCTCACGGTGATTGGTCGCCAGCTCCGGCCTGGTGGCCCAGCGCCCGAGTTCACCTTGGATCACTTCGATGGCTCGGCGGTGAAGCCCGTGCGTCTGGCGGACTCGGCCGGCAAGGCGCGCCTACTGCACACGGTTAACTCGCTCTACACACCGGTCTGTCATGTCGAGACCCGGCGCTGGGAGGAGTTGCGCGCGGCGCTGCCCCCCCGGGTGCAGCTCTACACAGTCAGCATGGACTTGCCGTTCGCGCAGGAGCGCTGGCAGGTGACCGAGGACGTCAAGCACCCAATGCTTTCCGCGCATCGCAGCGAGCAGTTCGGGCGCGACTACGGGGTGCTCATCAAGGAGTGGCGGTTGCTCCAGCGGGCCGTCTTCGTAATTGATCGCCACGATCGCATCGTACACGCCCAGTACGTGGCCGACCAGATGCGCGAGCCCGACTATGGACCCGCGCTGGAGGCCGCCCGCCGGGCCGCCGCCGCGTGAAGGTTCCCAAGAGGTCGATGTGGCGTCCGTTGACCATAGCGGCGGTCTGCGCGGGCATTCCTGTCCGCGGGCCCCCCTCGGCACTCAGGGCGTATGGTAGGACACAGAGGGCAAAGGGCGACGGGAGAGTGGAGGCAATCGATGAATCGCGAAGCTTTTGAGCGACTGGTAGGGGAGACCGCCTATCACCTCACGACACCGGAGGCGATCCTTCCCGAACTCGAACGTCAAACCCTCTACCACACCGAACCTCGCCGCGAGGCGCTCGAAGGCCTGGCCGACGCACTCGCCCGAGCCTTCGCCGGCTCCCTGGGAGAAGCTGAACGTCTCCTGGCGGGGCTCGCCAGTCAATATCGGGAGCAGCCCCTCTGCCACTACTATCTGTTCGCTGTTCAGCGCCAGGCTGGTGATGTCGCGGCGGCGAAGAAGAGCCTCGGTCATCTGGGGCGGATCGACCCAGGGGATCCCATGGTCGATCTGCTCCACCTGCATTTTGCGGGGCAGCCGATCCCGGGGATCACTGAGGAGCTGCGCCTGGCGAACATCCGGAAGCTGGCGAGCACCCCGTTCCTGAAGAACCCCTATCAGCTCGCTGTCGGCGCGATCTTTGAGGAGATTCGGGACCTCGAGCAGGCCCGCGTCCTGGATGTGGGGGTGGGGAGCGGCGCCCAAATGGTCGAGCTCCTGGGCCTTTTGCAGCGGGAGCCGCACCGCCTCCGACGCCTTGATATCGTCGGCGTTGACTTCGTCCAGCAGTTCCTTGAGACGGCTGGCCGCAACATCCTAGCGCGCGCGCAAGAGCTGGCAGGCCGGGTCACTGTTTCCTACCGGCCCGTTCAAGGTCGGATCGAGGCCCTGGACGGGGCGGCCCTGCGGGCGATCACCTCGGACGGGCCGCTCGATGCGGCCAATGCCTCTATCGCTCTCCACGAAGTCCCGGGCGAAGCGAAGTGGGTGGCCCTCCAGAACCTCCGAGCGCTGGCTCCGGGGCGCTTCGTCCTCGTGGAATGGAACTACTGCCTCGAGAATGTCCTGCCTGAGACGGGCGCCGAATTCCTCTTCAATGTCCGGCGGGTGGTGGCGGCCATGGTTGCGGTGTTGCGGGAGCGGTACCCGGTGGTCGAGGCTCGGGACGTGGTTCGCGGCTGGCTGTCCCAGGCGGGGGGACAGCTTACCTGCCCGGCCCTCCAGCGGCAGGAATGCTTCCTGGACGCGGCCAGCTGGAAGGCCCTCCTGGAGGCCTCTGGCTTTGCCCTGCGACCGCCCGACCCAAATCTGCTGAAGTACGTGGAGCGCCCCGACCGGGCCGGCACCGGACCTGAGCCGTGGTATTTGGCTGCCTACCAGGATCAGCGAGCCGCGCCGATTACGCTCCTGGAGGGGGTGCCCGGGTAGGCCAGGACTGTTAGCAAGCGCGTGCGCGGTGAGATAGCTCTTGGGGCTTCAGCAACTCAACCCCCTTTCGCCCGGACGTTTCCTCGTGGTGGCCGGCGTCGGCTACCGGAACCCGGAGCAGCTCAGGCACACCTTCGCCTCGACCCTCCTGAGCCGGGGAGTCTCTCTCCTCTACGTCCGGCAGCAGGGAGGGTGGGCCAACGCGAACGGTCTCCTGAAGCACTACAGCCGGTGGATTCCCCAGGCCACGCCTGATGCGACGATCTGCAACCTCGCTGCAACCGAAAACGCAAGCCACAGATTCTAGGGGCGATTGAGAAGCCTGTTTACTTTCCCCCGAGCCTTGCCTATTATCGGGCGGCAAGTGGGTCTCGCCCTGGCCTTCGTCCTCTTGGTGGCGGCCGCCGCCCAGGCGGATCACGCCGGCGGGCACTGCCGGCCGGTCGAGGCGCCCGGCGACTTCCCATCGGGCTTTCCCCGCCTAACCGACGCCGAGTGGGGCTACAGGCTGGGGGGATGGGGCGGGGAGCGGGAGGCCCGGCCGCCGGCGCGCCGCCCGGTCATCTTCGTGCACGGCAACGGCCGGGACGCCTCCGATTGGGACGAGCCGGGGCAGAGCGTCCGGGCGCGCTTCCGCGCGGCCGACTACCGGGAGCAGGACCTCTGGGCCCTCTCCTACAACGGCCGGAGCGGGGAGCCGCTCACGGCCTGCCGGACCGACAATGCGCGGAACGTCCCGGACCTGGCGGCGTTCCTGCAGGCGGTCCTGGCCTACACCGGGGCGCCCCGCGTGGACGTGGTGGCGCACTCGCTCGGGGTGACGCTCACCCGGGCCACGCTCAAGGCACACCCGGCGCTGGCCGGACGAGTCGGGGCCTTCGTCGCCATCGCGGGGGCGAACCACGGGACGCCCCTCTGCGTGGGCCTGGGGCGCTTGCACGTCGGCTGCGACGAGCTGGTGCCCGACTCTGCGTTCCTCCGGGAGTTGAACGGGCCCGCGGGGGGCGTCGAGGCCCCCCGGGGGGTCCGGACGCTGGTGGTGGCCAGCGCAGACGGGAGCGACGCGTTCTACCCCGGAGCCTGGTCCGGGAGCCCGCACCTGAAGGGGGCGCGGGCGCTCCTGCTCCCGCGGATGGGCCACGACGCCCTGCGGGTCTCGGAGGCGGCGGTCGCCGGCTACCTGGCGTTCCTGCAGGGGAGGGATACGGAGCAGCGGGACCCCTGAGGGGGAAGGCGCGGTGCCCGGCTGGCGCCGCGAGGAGCACGCGGGATCCTGATGGGTGACGCACGCCTGGACCGCCTGGCCGAGGTGATCGTCCACCACTCCCTCCGCCTCGCCTCCGGCGAGACCGTCCTCATCGAGGTCTTTGATGTCCCGGAGGCGGTCCCGGGGGCCCTCATCCGCGCGACCGCGGCGGTCGGCGGCCGGCCGCTGGTCAGCGTGAAGCAGAACGCCGTCCTCCGGGAGCTGTACCGGGCTGCCCCGGCCGAGGCCATCGCGCTCGCGGGGGAGGTGGAGCGGTTCCGGATGGAGCAGGTGCAGGCCTACGTGGGGGTCCGGGGGAGCCACAACATCACGGAACTTTCCGACGTCCCGGCCGACCGCCTCCAGGTCTACCAGCGGCACTGGTGGAAGCCGGTCCACCTGGACTGGCGTGTCCCCCGCACCCGCTGGGTGGTCCTCCGCTATCCGAGCCCGGCCATGGCGCAGCAGGCGGAGATGAGCACCGAGGCCTTCACCGACTTCTTCTTCCGGGTCTGCACCCTGGACTACGGGCGGATGCTGGCGGCGACCGAGGCCCTGCGGGCCCGGATGGAGCGGACCGACCGGGTGCACCTTGCGGGACCCGGAACGGACCTCACCTTCTCCATCCGGGGCATCCCGGCCGTCCCCTGCGGCGGCCGCCGGAACCTCCCGGATGGGGAGTGCTTCACGGCGCCGGTCCGGGAGTCGGTGGAGGGGGTCATCGCCTTCAACGCCCCCACCATCTACCAGGGGGTCCCGTTCACGGGGGTGCGGCTCACGTTCGAGCAGGGGCGCGTCGTGGCGGCCACCGCCGACAAGCCGGAGCGCCTGAATGCGTTGCTCGACACCGATCCCGGGGCCCGCTTCCTGGGGGAGTTTTCGCTGGCCTTTAACCCGCACATCCTGCAATCGATGCGGGATGTCCTCTTCGACGAGAAGATCGCCGGCTCCCTCCACCTGGCCCTGGGCAACGCCTACGGGGAGGCGGACAACGGGAATCGGTCGGCGATCCACTGGGACCTGGTTCTGGTGCAGCGCCCGGAGTGGGGCGGGGGGGAGGTGGCCTTCGACGGGGAGGTCATCCGCAAGGACGGGGTCTTCGTGGCCCCCGACCTCGTGCCCCTGAACCCGGAGCACCTGGGGTGAGGCGAGGCGGAGCGTGAAGGCGCAAAGGAGCCGGGGATGGCCAAGGCCAAGGTCCTGATCGTTGACGACGAGAAGCTCGCCCGGACGATGCTGACCGACCTGCTCCGAGGGAAGGACTACACGGTCATCACCGCCGAGGATGGGGCCTCGGGGCTCGCCGCCGCCCAGAAGGAGAAGCCCAACGCCATCATCCTCGACATCATGATGCCCGGCATGGACGGCTTCGAGGTCTGCCAGGCTCTCAAGAATGATGTCGCGACCACCGGCATCCCGGTGATCATTCTCACCGCCTCCGAGGACCCCCACCTGACCAAGAAGGCCTTCAAGGCCGGGGCGGCCTTCACGCTGGTAAAGGCCAGCAAGCCGGAGCAACTCCTGAGCACCCTCCACTTAGCCCTCTCCCTCGCCCGCCTCCCCTAGTGCCGGGCCAAGTCATGCGGCCCACTCCTGACAGACCGTGCTGCCGCGGGTCCTGTCGCCGGCGTGCCCCACTCGCGGCCGGGCGTCGTCACCCGCTCAGCCCCTCCCGCAATGCGCTGCATTGCGGCAGGAGGCCGAGGGGGTCCCACTCGGCCCGGCCGCTCGGGGGCCGCGCCCGGCGCCACCCGCGGCTTGGCTGGAATCCTCGGGGCATTTCGCTGGCCCGGCACCCCAGCCGTCGCATGTGGATGATCGGCGGGCTCACGATGTGTCCCCGACACCGAGGAGCCGGGCGGACCAGAGGATGCCCAGGAGGCTCTTCGCGTCTAGGAACCGGTTGGCCAGGGCCATCCGGTAGGCCTCCCTGAAGGGGAGGGCCACCACCTCGAGGAACTCCCCTGCCTCCCGGTGCCGCCCGCCCGCCGGCCGGAGCCCCCGGGCCAGGTAGAGGGTGACCTGGCCCGTGGAGAAGCCGACGGCGTGGTAGTAGGTGCAGAGGCGCGTCAGGCGTCCCGGGCGCATCCCGACCTCTTCCACGCACTCCCGGCGGGCGGTGGAGGCCGGCCGCTCGCCCCGGTCAATGATCCCGGCCGGGATCTCGTACAGGACCCTGCCGGGGGCCGGCCGGTACTGCCGGACCAGGTAGAGGGTCCCCTTGTCGTCCACGGGGACGACCGCCACGGCGTTGGGGGGGCGGATGATCTCCCGGACGGTCCGCCGCCCGTCCGGGAGGCGCACGGTGTGCTCCTCGGTGCTCAGGTAGTGCCCCGCGTAGACCACCCGCCGCTTGACCAGCCGCTCCCGCAGGTCCATCGACCCTCCCCGGCCCTTCCCGGCCGCTCCTCAGGCCCCTTCGTGTGTCCAGAGGGCGTCTATGATACCCTAGCGCGCGGCGTGGGCCTACCTGGCACGGGCCCTGCGCGCTCGGGCCACAGCGTCGGGCAATAGGTTCCCCCGCAGGAAAGGAGGCAGGAATGGCGGAGTGGATCGTGGGCGGGGTCCTGGCGGTCCTGATCCTCTGGGTCATCCTGACGTACAACGGCCTCGTCCGCTTGAAGAATCGGGTCCAGAACGCCTGGCAGCAGATTGACGTCCAGCTCAAGCGGCGCCACGACCTCATCCCGAACCTGGTGAACGCCGTCCGGGGGGCCATGCAGTTCGAGCGTGACACCCTGGAGCGGGTCATCGCCGCCCGCAACCGGGCCGTCGGCGCCCGCAGCCCCCGGGAGGCCGGACCGGCGGAGGGGGAGTTAACCCAGGCCATCGGACGCCTCTTCGCGCTCATGGAGAACTACCCCGACCTGAAGAGCAACCAGAATGTCCTCCAGCTCCAGGAGGAACTGACCAGCACCGAGAACCGGGTCGGATTCGCCCGCCAGCTCTACAATGACCTCGTCGCCCAGTTCAACACGCGGCAGGAGGTCTTCCCCGCAAACCTCATGGCGGCCCCGATGGGCTTCAAGCCCGCCGACTACTTCCAGATCGAGGCCGCCGACCGGGCCGTCCCCGCCGTGGACCTCACCCTCCGGTAGCCGGGGCCGGGCATGCGCTGCGTCCGGTGCGGCCTCGTCCAGCACGACGCGCCGACCTGCAAGGCTTGCGGCGCCCCCCGGGCGGTCCTGCCCGCGCAGGTGCCCCTCCGGGCTGCTCCCGGGTTGCCGGGACCCCCGTCCGCGCGTGACCCAGCCTCCCTCCCCCGATCCGAGGCCGCCGACCTCTTCCAACAGCAGGCGCGTAACCGCCGGAAGACCGCGCTGATCATCGGCACCTTCGTCCTCTTCGTGATCCTGCTCGGCGTGGGCTTCGACCTGGCCACCGGCAGCCTCCTCCCACTCCCCGCGGCCGGCACGGTCCTCCTCATGCCGGTGGGGGGCCTGGCGGCCCTCGCCCTGTCCTCCACCTCCGCGTGGTGGAGCCTGCGCCACGGCGACCGGGCCGTCCTCCTCTCGACCCGCGCGGTCCCGCTCGAAGCCCTCGGAGCAGCCGACCCCAGGGGGCGGCAGCTCCAGAACGTGGTGGAGGAGATGGCTATCGCCGCCGGACTGCCGGCCCCCCGGATCTACGTGGTGCCCGATCCAGATCCGAATGCCTTCGCCACCGGCCGCGACCCCGAGCACGCCAGCGTCGCCGTCACAGCCGGACTCCTGGATCTCCTGAACCGGGAGGAGCTGCAGGGGGTGGTGGCCCACGAGATGGCCCACATCCGCAACTACGACATCCGGACCATGACCGTGATGGCCGCCCTACTGGGCGCCATCCTCCTTCTCCACGACTGGGCCGGCCGCCTGTCGCGCACCGGCGCCGTTCGTGTGGGAGGCCGGGGGCGGGGGAAGGGGGGCGGGCTCTTTCTCTTCCTCTGGCTTCTCCTCGTCCTCGTGGCTCCCCTCATCGGCCGCCTCCTCGCCATGATGGTCTCCCGGACCCGGGAGTTCCAGGCGGACGCGACGGCCGCCGAACTGACCCGCAATCCGGTGGGGCTGGCCGGCGCTCTCCGGAAGCTGGAGGGGGCCTTCTCCCCCACCCGGAGCATCAACCGGGGGGTCGCCCCTCTCTGCATCGTGGACCCCCTGGGCCTGAAGGCCGGTCTCCGGGAGGGGTTCTGGGCCGACCTGTTCGCCACCCATCCCCCCATGGCGGCCCGCATCGCCCGCCTGGAGGGCATGGCCTACCAGCCAAGCGCGCGCCCCTGACCGCCGAGCAGGCCTCCGTGCTATCCCCGCCACGCCGCCTCGGGTATGATGGGAGGAGCGGCGGGGCGAGCTTCCGTCGCGCCGCCGCTCCGGGGAGTCCCATGCGCTCGCTCAAGGTCAGACCGCCGCCGTCCCCTGCCCCAGCCGCAGTGGCCCTGACGGTGGACCGCCTCATCTTCCGCGGCGATGCTCTTGGAAAGGGGGAGGATGGCCGGACCGTCTTCGTTCCGTTCACCGCGCCGGGAGAGGCGGTCCGGGTCCGGATTGTGGAGGAGCGGCAGGACTACCGGCGGGCCGAACTCCTCGAGGTAACGGCCCCTTCCCCCGACCGGCGCGCCGCGTCCTGCCCGCACTTCACGGTCTGCGGCGGCTGCCAGTGGCTGCATCTGAGGGAGAGCGCTCAGCAGCACTGGAAGGAGCGAATCCTGCGGGAGCACCTGCAACGGGGCGCCCGCCTCCCTGGGGCGCCGGTCCGGCCCCTGCGGGTCCCCTGCGCGCCTCTCGGGTACCAGTGGCGGGCCCGGTTCCATGTGGCCCGGATGGCGGACCGCCTTCACCTGGGGTATTACCGGGCCGGCTCGCGGCAGGTGGAGGACATCGAGGCCTGCCCCCTCCTGGCGCCTCCGCTGAATGAGATGCTGGCCGGTCTCCGGGCGCTGGGGCCGGGGCTGCTCCGCGCCTTCCCGGGGTTGCGCGACGTCCACCTGCAGGGGAGTGAGGCGACGGGCCGCCTCCTTTGCACCTTCCTCCTGCCGCCGGGCGGGCGGGTGCCACCACTCCGCCCCCTCTTCGATGCGCTGGCCGTCGCCACCGGCCTGGCAGGGCTGAGCGTCCAGGAGGAGACGGCCGAGGGGTGGCGTCGCAGGGGGCGCCTCGGCGAAGAGGCGGTGACGGAGCAGGTGGGGGAGGCGCGCCTGCGGGTGAGCGCGGGGGCGCCGTTCCCTGTCTCGGGGGCGGCGGCGAGCGCCCTCGTGGCCGAGGTCCTGGCCTTGGCGGAGCTGACGGGCGCCGAGCGGGTCCTGGACCTGTACTGCGGCGTGGGAACCTTCACGGTGGCGCTGGGACAGAGGGCAGACTTGGTCGTGGGCGTGGAGGTGGAGGGGACGGCGGTGGGGGATGCCCGCCACAACGTCCGGGCGAACGGGTGCCGGCAGGTTCGCATCTGGGAGGGGACACCGGAGGCGTTCTTGGAGACGGCGGAGGCCCGCCAGGCCTGGGACCTCGTTCTCCTCGAGCCGCCGCGCACCGGTCTCTCCCGGCAGGTGCTGGAGGGAGTGGCGGCGCTGGGGCCGCCCCGCCTCCTCTACGTTTCCTGCGACGTGAGCACCTTCGCCCGGGACGTGGGGCGTCTGCGGGAGCGGGGCTACACCCTGGAGGCGGTCCAGCCCCTGGACTGCCTCCCCCAGACCTACCACCTGGAGGTGGTGGCGCGCCTCACGCGGCAGGGCGCGGGGGCGGCCGGCGAATCGGGGGAGGCGCGATGATCCGGTTCTCCGATGCGGGGCTTCAGGCCTTCCAGCGGGAGCGGGCGCGCCTGACGAAGCCGGCTCTCGGGGTCCAGATCGCCTTCGCCTACGGCTGCGGCGGGGCGGGCTTCCGGGTCACCTTCACGGATGACCCGGCGGACCACCACACGGTCCAGGAGGACCGCGGGGTGCGGCTCTGGCTGGACAGTCAGTGCACCGCGGGCCTGGACGGCGCCGTCATTGACCATGACGGGACCGGGTTCGTGCTGCGTCACCCGGACGCCGCCATCGTCGAGTTCTGCTGAGGCCCTTGGGAACTTTTCGCCCCGCCGTCCCGTCTAATCACCGGACCATGGTGCGCCGAATCGCCGGCATCCTCGCTGCATTCGCCGCCCTGCTCGGCCCCTCGCCGGCTGCTGCGGACGAGGCCCTGTGGGCGCTGCTCAAGGGAGGCGGGCAGGTCATGGTGATCCGGCATGCCTCGACCACGCCCGGGGTGGGGGACCCCTCGGGCTTCCGCCTCGAGGACTGCGCCACCCAGCGGAACCTCTCGACGGCGGGGCGGGAGGAAGCCCGCCGCCTTGGCGCCGCCGTCCGGGCCCGCGGCGTCCCGATCGCCCGGGTGCTGTCGAGCGAGTGGTGCCGGTGCCTGGAGACCGCCCGGCTGGGCTTCGGGACCGCCGAGCCGTGGGCACCGCTCAACTCCTTCTTCAACGACCGGAGTCACGGCCCCGAGCAGACCCGGGCCGTGCGGGCCCTGATCGCCCGGCCGCCGGTCGGCGGCAACTTGGTCCTGGTCACCCACCAGGTCAACATCGCCGCGCTCACCGGCCTTTACCCGGTTCCGGGAGAGGTCATCGTCCTGACCCCCCAGGGGGACGGTACCTTCCGGGTGGCGGGCCGTCTGCGGCCAGACGCGCTCCCCCGGGAGTGAGGGGGCGGGACGGGCACCGGGGGGGGGAATCGGGGGGCTTCGGGCCGGCCCCGGGTCTCGGGAACTTTTCAGGCCCCCGGCGGCATCTAAGGGGGCAGTGAGCGGTCTCCCACACGGAAACGGTGGCCTCGGGAACTTCCCCGGGGCATGGGGCCGTCGCGGTGCCCGTGAGCGATCTCCCGCGCGAAATGCTCGTCCGGTGTCAGGCAGGCGACCGCGACGCATTCGTCCCCGTCTACGAGCGGTTCAAGGGCACGATGCACACGCTGGCGCTCCACCTGCTGGGGAACTGGGCCGACGCCGATGAGGCGACCCAGGAGATCTTCCTGACGGCCTGGCGCGCCCTCCCGTCGTTCCGGTTCGAGGCGCGCTTCGGCACCTGGCTGTACCGCCTGGCCGTCAACGTGTGCCTCGAGCGCCTACGCCGGGAGGGGCGCCGGCGCGTCCTCGGGAACGGCAACGGGGCCGGCCCGGAGCGGGCGGCGCTCGCGGCCCGGCCGGCGGCCGACGGGCCCGGGCCCGACGTGCGAGCCGCCCTAGCGGCCCTGGACCCGCCCTATCGCGCGTGCGTCGTCCTCCGGGACGTGGAGGGGCTCTCCTACCGGGAGATCGCGGCGGCTCTCGGAATCCCGGTGGGCACCGTGCGGTCCCGCATCGCGCGGGGCCGGGAGGCCCTGCGGGTGGCCCTGCGGGAGTGGGAGGGGAACGCGCCATGATGCACATCCGGGCGTCGCGCCGCCTCTCGGCCTACCTGGACGGGGAACTGGCGCCGGGGGAGCGGCTGGCCGTCGAGCGCCACCTCGGCTGCTGCCCGCGCTGCGCGGCCCGCCTGCAGGATCTCGGGCGCCTCCGGGGGGCACTTCGCTCGCTGTCGCGCTCGGCCCCTCCGGAGGACGGGTGGATTCGTCTGCGCGAGGAGATGGTCGGGGCGGCGCCGGGGCGGACCCGGCCCTCGTGGCGGCCCCTCACTGCCCGCCGGTGGGCGCCGGTCGCCGCATTGGCCGTGCTGTTGGCCGCTCTGGGCGCCTCCCTCTACCTGGCCTCCGCGCCGGCCCCGCCCCGCGAGTCTCTTGCGTCCCTCACGATGACGGACCTCATCGGGGAGGAGCCCCTCTCGCTCTCCCCCTCGATCGAGCTGGTCCTGGTCGCCCGCCAGAACGGCGGGGCAGACCGGGGGGAGGAACCATGACGATCCGGCACCTCGCCGTGGGCCTGCTGCTCGCCGCCGGCCTGGCGGCGGCCCCCTCCGCGGCCAGGGCCGGCGGAGACGGGGTCGGCCTGCGGTTTGACCGCGTCCTCGCGGAGCTCGACCTCACCGAGAACCAGCGCCAGCGCGTCCTAGCGCTGCGGAGCCGCTTTGCAGAGGACACGGCGGCTCTGACGCGGGCCCTCTACGGCCGGACGGCTGAACTCGCGCGCCGCCTCGAGGAGCCGTCGGGGGATCCGCAGACGATCGAGGCATTGGTGCAGGAGGTCGGCCGGCTGAGGACGG
>Ga0214472_10007030_pt1 | contig 11804 bp, 11 predicted proteins | sample RVTome_6_FD_207662 | JGI IMG/M metagenome (GOLD analysis project Ga0214472, IMG submission 207662) | Soil microbial communities from uranium-contaminated site in the Upper Colorado River Basin, Wyoming, United States - RVT140D175 | ecosystem: Environmental > Terrestrial > Soil > Contaminated >...
CCCAGTCAGTGGCGAGTGCGTCAGCTGGGATACCGTCAGTCTGGCCGACGCGGGCCAGGAACGCTGCGTTTACGGAACCGTCAAGCGCTGGTTTGCCGCCGGCGACCTGCCATTCGTCGCCATCTTTACCGAACAGAGCGGCTCATTCGCCCTGGTCGATCGCACTCGGACCCACCCCGAAGTACAACCCGGCGAATGCATTCAAGGGACCGGCTTGATCGAAGTCATGAGCGCCACCCGGCCGTTCATTGATTTGGACGGCGTGGTGGTTTCCTGCAGTCAGTAAGCTAGGCTGCCAACCCCTGGACGAAAACACGGCGGTTGCGCGGTCCATCGAACTCGCAGAAGAAGATCGCCTGCCAGGTCCCTAGCTGCAATTCCCCAGACTCAACGACAATCCATTGATGGCTACCGACCAGGCTCGCCCGGCTGTGACTCGGGCTGTTGCCTTCGCCATGCCGGTAATAGGGCTGATCCCAGGGGACAAGCCTCTGCAGATCTGCCTGCACATCGTGGGCGACGCTGGGATCGGCCCCTTCATTGACGACGATCCCAGCCGTCGTGTGCGGAACGAAGATCAACAACGCACCTTGCTTCAATCCGAGGCGCTTTAACGCACGCCTGACCTCCTCGGTGATGTCTATGAACTGCTCACGCTCCTGTGAACGGACTTGCAGTGTTTCCATAAGTGACGGCACCTCCTGTCAGCTCTGGTGGGCAGCTCGCCATCCTATCGTCCACCTTCCACCACTATAATGCTGCTCGATGATTCCCGACTTTATCGTGCAAGTTTATGCCTTCACCGACGGTCTGACGGCGGCCTCGGCGGTTGATGCTGGGGTTGACCATATTGGATTTGTCGCCGGCGAGTATGGCTTGGTGCCTGGCGAACTGTCGTTCGCCCAGGCGCACACCATTTGCGAGGCGATCGACGGACTGGCGCACAGCGTAGCGCTGACCATGGCAGTGGATGTTGTTGAGATCCTGCGCATGGCGGAGGCGGTGCGACCAGACTATGTCCATATCTCGACCGATCTCTGGGACGTTGGTCCGTCCGCCATCCGCCGGTTGTGCGATGAGTGGCAAGGGGCGATCGGCCTGATGAAAGCGATTCCGGTTGGCGCCGGCGAAACGCTGGCCCAGGTGGAAGCATTTGCCGATCTGTGCGACTACCTGCTGTTGGACACCAAGGTCGAAGGAATGCCCGGAGTCGGAGCCACCGGCCAAACCCACGATTGGGCGGTCAGCCGGCAAATCGCCGATCGCTACCCCCGGAAGGTGCTGTTGGCCGGCGGCCTGACCCCGGCCAACGTGGCGGCGGCGGTCGAAGCGGTGCGCCCGGCCGGCGTGGACAGCAATACGAGCACAAACCGTCCGGGGGATCCGGTCGTCAAAGACTTGGCCCGCATACAAGCCTTCGTACAGGTGGCCAGGCGGGCCGCGGCCGGATCAACCCCATGAGCCAGGTGTTTGTGCTGGGCGACGCCAATATCGATGTCATCATGCCCATCGATGACTATCCGCAACCGGGGGGCGACAAGCGCAGCGAGCGGGCCGTCATCCACGCCGGCGGCTCTGCGGCCAACACTGCCCTGGCGTTGGCGCGATTAGGCTTCGCGCCCTCCTTGCTGGCCTGCTTGGGCCAGGACCTGCCAGGCGACATGCTGCGCCAGGAGCTGGAGCGCGGCGGTCTCAATCTATCGCACCTGCAGGTAAGCGCGAGCGCAGGCACTGGCATGATGTTCGTTCCGGTCACGCCGGACGGCCAACGAACCCTGTTCGGCCGGCGTGGTGCCAACCTGGTGCTGCGGCCGGAGGGGCTGCCGTTGAATGCCATTGGCCGGTCCCGGGCACTTCATCTGTCGGGTTATGCCTTCCTCGAGGGGAGCCAGGCGCAGACCGCCCGGGCGGCGTTGGAGGCGGCCAAGCAGGGCGACGCGTTCGTCTCGCTGGATACGGCCTATGAGCCAGCCTTCTTGGCCGGCGATAGGCTGAGGGAGATCTTGGGGCAGGTCGACCTGCTGGTGCTGGGACAAGCCGAAGCCAATCGTCTATCCGGCCAAACCGATTTGGAAGCGACGTTGGACTGGCTCCTGGAACAAGGCGTGGGCCAGGTTGGGCTCAAGTTGGGCGCCAAGGGGAGTGTGCTGGCCGGGCCAACCGAGCGCATCCACCTGCCCGCGTTCAAAGTCCAGGTAGTCGACACAACTGGCGCCGGCGACAACTACTCGGCTGGCCTCTTGGCCGGCCACCTGCTCGGCTTGAATCCAGCCGCGGCTGGCGTCCTGGCGACTGCGATTGCCGGTCTGTCGACGACGGTATGGGGCGCTGGCAATGCGCCGCCCGGCATCGCCGACCTGGCAACCCTTATCCGGACGCAAGGCAAATCACAGCCCGACCCGAGTTTGGTGCAAGCCGCCGACCAGGTGCTGGCGACGCTCTCCGAATTCAAGCTGGCTACAGAGCCCGGTGCGGGGTAGGCTTGACGATTGTAGGTTGGCCGCAAAGTCGTCCAACAAACGAAATATGCTAAGATTGCCTTGCTGGCCATGGGCCAGCCGTCATTGATGCGGGTTATTGTTAAGGTTAGGCTGATTCATTGATGGCCTCATTGTTTGGATTCCTGCGCCGCTTGTTGGGCGACAATCCACCACGCCGGGACACTCCTCCGGCGGGGTCACCGGTTGCCACCCGGCGCGGCGCCCGCCAAACGGTCCCCACGCCGCGGACGCGTCCGCAGACTACCCGCAGCAATCGAGCCGGCGCTCAGCGCCCTGCGGCGGCGGCCGCGGACGCCACCTTGATCGCCGGTACCGACCGCCGGAATTACAGGGATGTCGACGACTATCTCACACGGATCCAGGCCAAGATCAACCGCCTGGCGGAAGAGTTCGCCGCCGGCATGATCAACCGCGAGCAGTTCCAGCAGTTGTTCGAGCACTACCAGCGTGAGCGCACAACAATCCAGACCTGGAAGGACACAACCGCCACCGCCGGTGATTGGCAGGATCTTTCCAACGAGGGCAAGAGCATCGTCATCCGTTCCCAACACACGGCCAAGGTGCTGGGCTACGCAATCTACGCCAACGACTCAGGGATGCCGCTGACCACGATCGGTAATTTCGATATCGACTCCGACTTGGCCGTACCCATGCTCTCTTCCTACCGGTCCGCCGCCAAGGAGATCTTTGGCGGGGAGATGCGGTCGACGGAGATCGAAGGCGGCAAGTGGTTGTGCTTTGTTCCTGGCGCCTCGACCACAATGCTGGCGTTGTTCACCCGCGAACCGGCGACCCTCCAGTTCAAGATCATGGAAGATTTGCACCGGTTGTTCGAGAAGGCCAACCGGCGCCACCTGGCGGCCTCCCCCATCGATCCCAACGAACTGGCTTTCCCGCACGCGTCCTACCTGGGCCGCCTGCAGTAACCTTGCAACCCACCTGATGGCAACCATCCCAGTTCTGAAAATCGTAATCGCTGGCGATGGCAATGTCGGCAAGACCTCACTGATTCGCCGCTACTGCGAGGGCAAGTTCGAGCAATCGCGGGTGGCGACCATAGGCGTGGATTTCCAGACCAAGCTCGTCGATCTCGAAGACCGACATGTCAAGCTGTCGATCTGGGATATGGCCGGGCAGGACCGCTTTCAGGTTATGCGGGAGGGGTTTTACCGCGGCAGCCTGGCGGCTGCCCTGGTCTACGATCTGACGGAGCCGGAGTCATTGGACCACCTGGTCCGCTGGAAGGGCGAGATCCAACGGGTGGTGCCGGCCGTGCCATTGATCGTCGTCGGCAACAAGGCCGACCTGGCCCCGCCGATCCCCGCCGACGACGGCCGGCAGTGGGCCCTCGCCATCGGCGCCGACTACCTTGTCACCAGTGCCATGACCGGGCGCGGTGTCGGTGAGCTGTTCCGAAGCCTGGCGCTGATGGCCGCCCCGGCGCAGCGCACGTCCCGATAACAGCCTGAAGTCGTCTGCCAGCCCTCGGTGCCTAGAGGCGTTGCGGCTGTTGTTTTTCCCTCGCCCCTTGCCGGCTGCGGTGCACCCACAGCACTCCGGCGAGCACGGCCAGACCGCCCAGAACTTGAACCGGAACGAGCCGTTCCCCGAGCATCGGCCCGGCCAACAACGCCGTCACGACTGGCTGACCGAGCAGGGTTGGCGACACCAGTGAAGCCGGCAGGTGCCCCTGGGCATAGTTGATAGCCAGCCAACCGATCACTTGCGGGCCTAAAGCCAACGCCAGCAGCACCAGGTAGCTGCGCGGCGGATAGCCGGTCAGCGGCTGCCCGAATGCCTGGGTGAGAACGAGCAGCCCACCGGCATTGATCAAGGACGACAGCCAGAAGTAAGAAAGGGCATCGAGTTGGGCACGGCCGCGCTGGGTGACCAGGAAGTAGCTTCCGTAGAAGACGCCGGCCAACAGGCCCAGCAGCGTCCCCAACCCCACTTCGAATGAGCGCAGCGCATCCGTCCCAAGCACGACCGCCGCGCCAGCCATCGCCAGCGCCAGGCCGAGCCAGAAACCTCGGCCGAGCCGTTCACGGAAAAGCAGCAAGGCGCCCAACCCGACCCACAACGGGGCCGTGTTGGCCAACAGCGTGGGATTGGTGGCTCCGCTAAGTACCACCCCGGTTGACCAAGCCGCTAGATCCCCGGCGAACAGCAGCCCCCCAAGGGCCGCCAGCCACAAGCCACGCCTCGGGAGCGGAGCCCTGCTCGGCAACCGGAGGAAGAATGCTGGCGCGATCACCACGACTGCGATAGCGACACGGTAGAATGCGGCGACCGTGCCGGGAACCTGCGCCATCCGCACCAGGATGGCCGACAGCCCAAGCATGAGCAGTCCCCCGAACAAGGCAAGATACGGTAGCAGCAAGGGAAGGCGTGGATGCCCTTTGGCTTCGGCCATGGCGCCAGATCATAAGGCTTGGCCGAAGGCATTGCAATGGCCCAGTCTCGAAAGAGTATGATTGACCCGGCCGCCGGGAGGAGAATTTTTGAGCGCACAACTGGCCGTACTAGCTGAAGGTAAGCTCACGCTCGCCGACGAACCGGTGGAGAGCCTGCGCCAGGCGGCGCTTATGGAGCCGCCAGGAGTGTACACGGTCGCCCGCACCTACCAACGCGAGCGTGTCGTGCTGCTCGACGCTCACTTTGACCGGCTTGAGGAATCTGCCCGGTTGGTCGGCGTTGAACTTCAATTGGACCGTCCGGCACTGCGCCGCGGACTTTCACTCCTGGTCGGCCAATGTGGCTATGCGAACTCGCGCTTTCGCATTACCTTGCCTTTGGCCGAGCCACAAACACCTCGCCTGGCGATTGAACCGCTCGTTGAGGTTCCAGCCGAGCTACGCCGCCAGGGAGTAGTTGCCAGCACAATCCGGCTCGACCGCAGCATCCCAGCCGCCAAGAGCAATGCTTGGGAGGCGCGCCGACAAGCCGCCTGGCAGGAACTGCCGCCCGATACCTACGAAGGGCTGCTGGTTGATCCTGGCGGCCGGATCCTCGAAGGGTTCACTAGCAATGTGTACGCCGTGCACGAGGGCAGATTGCTGACGGCTGAGCGCGGCATCCTCAAGGGGATTTCGCGCCGCATCTTATTCGAGGTGCTGCCCCCTTCGATGCCCGTCAGTCACGAAGGGATTCCCGTCGGGCTTGTCCCAACACTCGAGGAGGCCTTCCTCAGCAGTTCGAGCCGGGGCCTGCTGCCCATCGTTCGGATCGATGATCTCACAATTGGTCGGGGCCGACCCGGCGGCTGGACGATTGACTTGATGGCACGCTATGATGCCTGGGTTGAAGCCCATCTTGAACCGATCATTGGGCGCGAACGACTCGGTGCGAACAGGAGTGTTTCATGAGTGAAAACCTGCGCCGGCGCCTCTCCAACGCGTTGCTGCTGCTAGGCGTGCTGGCCTGGGTTCCCTACTTCTACCTATTGTCGACGGGCACCACGCCGTCAGTTCTCCCGTTCCTGGCGGCCCATTTGGCCGGGGTGCTGCCCGGGACCTGGCTGCGGCTTGCGCAACGTGACCCGACGGCGCCTGACCCGTGGGCCCGACGGCGTCTAGCAGCCCGCATCCTGGTCATCCTGGGGGTTCTGGCTTGGGCGCCTTACTTCTATCTGACAAGGGTGACGGGCCTGGACCTGGCAATCGGGCCGTTCTTGGCCGCCCACCTAACCGGGGTCCTGGGCGGCTCCGCGCTGCGCATTAGCATCGAGGTCCAACGTAGATTGGGCCGAGGCGAGCCGCCACCCTTCTGAGGCGGCCTGGCAGGCGGGTCCGTCCGTCAGGGGGTTGGGGTCTCGCTGGGGGTGGGCGTTTCCGTCGGCGTTGGGGTACTGCTAGGCGCCCCACCAGTAGCTGTCGGGCTGATGGTGGCCGTCGTAGTCTCCGACGCCACCGACGTCGGTCCCAGGGTGAAAGTCGGGGTCGGACTGCCAAAGCCGGGGGTGCCAGTGATGGTTGGCGTGGCCGTTGGCGGGGTCGCCGTGGCGGTCAGGCAGCGCTCGTAGGCCCACGTTGCCGTGGGCCGCAGCTGGGCATCATCGACGGTCGATAACGAGTTGTCGTACTGCTCGGAAGCGGCGCAGAACTCCTCTTCCTTCGCCAGCAAATGTCCGTACTCTGCCGCCGACCGGGCGTACTTGAAGCACGAGTCCCAGATGCCGGCGGCGCATAAGTCGGCGAAGTTCACTGTTGCCTCAAACCAATCCAGCCCTATGAAGCTATTGGCGTACAGGTAGAAGACAGCCGACCGCCGCCAGCTGGCGGCGGTGTTGTCCAGGGCGCCAACTTGTGACGCCAGAGCCAGGTCGTAGATGCCTTGAGCCAGTTCACGCCGCAAGATCTTGGCCACCCCGCGGTTGCGCAACGCGGCGAACAGCAAGCTGTTGACTTCGTCGGTCCGGTAGTTCGGGTCCTTGCCTCGCAGCAGGAGCAAGGTCTCGATGCTCTCGTCCCATGCCTCACGATTGTTGGCCCCGCGGGCAGCTTCCAACAGCCCCTCCAGCGACTCGAGGCTGATCGTGGGCGTCGGGGTCAGGATGATCTCGGTGGCGGTCGGGATCGGGGTGTTGGTCGGAACATTGAGACCCATTTGAGCCAGACCCAGCAGGTCCTGCGCTCCGGGGTAGGCCGGATCGATGCTCAGAATGTGCTCAAAGCGCTGCCGGGCCGTCTGGAGCCGCCCTTCTTCCAAGTCGGCGACGCCCAGGTCGAATTGCTCCTGGAGCAGGCCCGCTTGCTCGGTGGCCTGCGCCATGCTGTGCTCCTCCGACCCCAACAGGTAGCCGGTGCCGGCCGAGGCCGACAAGATCACCAGGGCCGCCAGCCCTAGGCCAAGCAGGAGTTTCCACGGCAGCCCCTCTCGCCTGCTTGGCGGCCGTTCAGCCCCAGCGCCGACCGGACGGGTCCGGTCGTCCGGCCCGGTATTGTGCGGCCGGGTCGAGTCGGACCGGCGCCGAATCGGTTGCGTGTCTTCCGGCGTCATGGGCTGCTCCCCGCCCTGGGCGGCACGCCCATCATTCGTTGGTCGCCGGCTGGATTTCCGACGGGGCGGCGCCGACGGCGCTGTGCTGCACAAACAGCTCTTCCACGAGCTGTGCGATGCGATCCGGAACCGGCCGCAGCACTTGGGCGCCGCTGGCCGTCGTATGGAAACGTACCATGTCCGGCGGGCCGATCACCCCCTGGTGGATGTTCTCGCGCGGCAGCTGAATGGCAAGCCAGCCCAGCGACACCATTTGGGGCAATGTCATGTTGGTCCGAATGCCGTCCGACAGCTCCTGGTACAACCTGGGCGCGCGGGCCACCAGGGTCGGCACCATATTCAAGTCGAGCACCTGGTCGAGCACGGCCAGCGCCACCTGTTGCTGCCGCTGGGCGCGTCCAAAATCACCTCCGGTCGCTTTGCGCACGCGGGCATAGGCCAGCGCCTCAGCCCCATCCAAGTGATGGGCCTTGGCTGACAGGTAGAAACTCATGCGGCCAATCGGCGAGATCTTGATGCGCTCGGTCACGAGCACATCGATGCCCCCGATTTCGTCGATCAACCGCTCGAAGGCCGAAAACTCAATGACCGCGTAGTAATTGATGGGAACACCAACCACACTCTCAACGGCCTCGACGGCCAGCCCGGGGCCGCCGCCCGGCAGACGATAGGCCTCGCCAAAGGTGAAGGCGGTGTTGATACGGTTATGGCTGTAGCCGGGAATCTCAATCCACAAGTCGCGCGGGATGGACAGCATGACGGCGTGCCGGGTCAGGGGATCAAAGCTGACCAGCATCATGGAGTCGGTGCGGGGCGCACCGGCGCCGGCTTCCCAATCGCGATAGTCCAACCCCATCAACAAGACCGTCACCCGGCTGTTGCCGGTCCATGGCATGGGCTCGGTGTCGAGCGGAACGAGCGTCGGGGTGGGTGCCGCACCGGGGGCGGCGGCCGTGCCGGGCGTCACGTTGGGCTCGAAGCCGGCCGGGCCAAACGGGTTGCCACTGGCGACGGCTTGACGCACGGTCACGTGGACTACAATTCCGCCAAGGCAGACCATTACAAGAAACGCGGCGGCCAGACCCCAGACCACACGGTCCAGGCCCTCGCCCTTCCGTTTGCCGTTCGTCTTCGGTATTCGGCGCTGCGGTTGTGTCGTCATCCCCACCCCGGCTCAGCCAATCGGGCGCATTCTACCGCGTCTGGCTGCGGCCGCCGGTCGGCAATCGCTGGCTGCGCACAGGGAAGTTGGTTGTGATCCCATCGACGCCCTTCCAGGCGAGCCAGCGCTGGAGCAGCGGATGATCGGCCGTCCAAACCCAAATCTCGAGGCCGGCTCGCTTGGCCCGGGCGACCAGTGTTGGGTCGAGCACGACCGACAGCCAGTAGACCCCAATCCGATCGGCCTGCGCCCGATCGGGCAGCTGCCCGGGGTAGACGGAGAGTTGGCCAAGGCCGAGATCGGGTGCCTGGCGGCGGATCTCGGCGAGCCATTCGTGATCGAAGGAGACGAGCTGGACTTTGTTCGATGGCAGGCCAGCGACAGCCGAAAGAAAGGCGACCGTGTCGTTGGCTGTGGGGTCCTTGACCTCGACGACGATGGCGCCCGGCCAATCGGCAAGCAAGGCTAATGCCTGGCTGAACGTCGGCACTGGCTCACCGGCGAATTCCACCCCGAACCAGGCACCCGCGTCCAGCTCGCGCAGCTGGGCCAGCGTCAGCTGCCGGACGTCTCCGCGGCCGTTGGTCGTTCGATCTACCGTCGCATCATGCATGAGCACGAAGTGACCGTCGGCTGTGCGGCGGATATCGAACTCGATAAAGCTGGCGCCGGCCTGTATGCCTTTCCGCAAGCCTACCAAGGTGTTCTCCGGCGCCTGCCCAGCGGCGCCGCGGTGAGCCACAATGGCGGCGACTGCATTTGTTCGACGGAACGCCAGGTGCAGCAGCGCCCAAAACGATAGAACAACGAGCAGTCCGAACATCAGAACTTGAGTCATATCCAAGGGTTTTCCATCGTCTGGATCAGCACCGGCCGGCCAATCTTGATGTTCGGACGGCGCATGACCAACCAACCGACCAGAGCGGCGATGCCCGCCGGCCGCAGATCACGACCTCGGCACCATGGAAACGCAAGCACGACGGTGAAGCACTTGACGAATGGTCAAAGCAGATTGATTCCCTTCCAGCGATTTCCCAGGGCTCATCTTACCAATCGAGCGGTTGCCAGCCAGCGTCCGTCAGCGTGTGGGTGCTGACAGCCCCTTGGTCATCGAGGAAGACAATGACGGTCTCCACTGGCTCCGTCAGCAGGGTCTGGGCCGCCGCTTGATAGCGAAGCAACTGCTGGTGATGGCGCTCGAGCGCGGATTGCCGTTCCTCCATGTTGTGCAGATTGTCGGTCTTGAAATCGAGCAAGCGCCAGCCGCCATTGTGACGATAGAGCAGATCGAACGCACCCGATTCCGGCAGACCGCCCTGGGTTTGGTAGGTGAACGGGATCTCGTGCCGCCTGACAGGGCTCAAGGCGATCTGCCGCGCCACAGGATGGCCGGCCAACCGCGCCAACAGCGTCTGGCTGAGCTCGATCGCCCCGGCGCGTTGGGCCGGCTCTACCAGCCCTTCCCCCAGCGCGCTGCTGGCCAACAGCCGTTCGAGCGCCGGGTCCGGTGGCAGCAACCAGCGCTCTAGGGCGCGGTGGACGAGCGTGCCGACTACGACGGCCGGTGGATGCAGCCGGCCGGTCGCCCGCCACTCACGTGCCGGACGCTGGTCCTGGTCGTCGTCCGTGTTTTCGCTGGGCCAGCTTGCCACAGCGGCAAACAGTGGCCGTTGGCGTGACGCGGGCCAGGCGGCCGTTTCAGCCGGCACAGGTTTCCGGGGCGGCGCTTCGGCCGCCAGGGTGAAGCCATAGACATCGGGGCCTGTGCCACGCTCCATCGGTTGGCCATCGTCATCGAGCAGCCCGGCCGCCTCCAGCAGCGAGCCCACCCAGCCTGGCGCCCGCAGTGTTGGAGCTGCGCTTTGGGTCAGGTGTCCACTGACGACGAGTTGATCGCGGGCCCGGGTGGCAGCAACATAAAGCAACCTGGCTTCCTCGGCCGCCTCGCGCTTCGAGTCATCGGCTTTTGCCAGACGGTATGCCAGGCTGTCTTGGGACCAGCGATCGGGCCGGGCGACCAGCCCAAGTCTGGGGTGTAGGTAGACCGATTGGGACCGACCGCTGTGAGCGTAACCGGCGTCGGCCAAGACAACCAGCGGCCACTCCAGACCCTTGGACTTGTGAATGGTCATCAACTGAACAACGCCTTCGCCAGCCAAGGGCGCCTCACCCTCACGAACACCTGCCTGCCTGAGCGTTGCCAGGTATTCGAGGAAACCGCGAACCCGGGTGGCCCGGCTGCTGCGGGCGTCATCCAGCAACTTGTCCAGGTTGGCCCAGTGGCGCTCGCCGGCGATCGCCAACACGGCCCGGGCGTCGGTCCAGTCGATCAGATTCTTGAGAACCTGCGCCACGGGCAGGCGGTCGACCAAGGGCCCCAGCTCCTGCACCAGGCGGAGGGCCCGAAGACGGGCGGCTTCATCCCCTTCGTTCAAGGAGGCATGCGGCGACTGGATGGCCTCGGCAAACGGGACGGAGCCATTGGTGCCGATCCGCAGGTGGAGGAGGCCGACATCCGACATACCTATCAGGGTCGAGCGGAGCATGCCGGCCATAGCCGGCTCGTTCCAGGGTTCAGCCAGGGCCCGTAGTGCGGTCAGCACCTCGCGAATTTCGGGCCGCTCGAAGAAGCCTCTACCGGCAATCGTGAGGTAGGGGATGCCCCACTCGGCCAGGGCCCGTTCGTAGGGCGCAAAGCCGGAGGAGGCCCGAAACAACAGTGCGGCGTCATCCCAGCGATGGAGGCGGCCCTGGGAGCGCAGCTCGGCCAAATGCGAGGCAAGCAGTTCCGCCGCGACCTGTCGACCGGCTGCTGCATTCTCGCCGACACCCAGGACAAACGAGACGTACGGCCCGCACTTAGGCTGCTCCGGTTCCTCTCTCTTGGGCCGCAGCCCCGCATACGGGATTTCGAACTCGGCGCCACCTGGCATATGGGGCGCCAATAGTTCATCGAGAAGCTCAAGCAGGCCGCGGTGTTGACGAAAGGTCGTTTCAAGTTCGAATGTGCGGCCCCGCTTAGCGATGTCCGCCCCCAGATGCTGAAAGACGCTGACATCGGCGCCACGGAACCGATAGATGCTTTGCCGGGCATCACCGACGCCGAACAAACGGCCGGCGCCGGCCATCGCCTCCACGAGTTC
>Ga0214472_10007032_pt1 | contig 11804 bp, 9 predicted proteins | sample RVTome_6_FD_207662 | JGI IMG/M metagenome (GOLD analysis project Ga0214472, IMG submission 207662) | Soil microbial communities from uranium-contaminated site in the Upper Colorado River Basin, Wyoming, United States - RVT140D175 | ecosystem: Environmental > Terrestrial > Soil > Contaminated >...
GATCTCATCCGGGGTCAGATGGCTTCCCGTCCGCAGCTTGCCCTGGCCGCCATTCGGCAGGCGGGCGACATAGGTCAGTGTCCAGAGCATCACGCCGAACGAGGCAAGCAGCCAGACCGGGAAACCCATGCCCATGCCGGCAGCAACCGCCATCTGGCGCTCGCTCTGCGGCGGGCCCTGGCGTCCCGGCGGACCACCGCGCTCCCGCTTCGGCTTGGCCTCTGACCCGGTTTCAGCCTTGGCCTCCCCCTCCTTCGCCGCTTCGCCTTCCTTGGGCGCCTCGGCGGCCGCGGCCGGTTTCGGCTTGTGCATCTCGCGGTGCTGGGCCGCGCCCATGCTGGTGCCGGCCGCATAGGCGGCGAGGCCCAGGATCATCGGCACAAGGACAATCACCGCCAGCCAGGTCGGCCGCCCGGCATCCGCAAGACGGCGCATGTGCGCGACGAACGAGGCAAGATCCGTGAGGACCGCAAACACGGCAAACGGCGCAAGCAGCGCCGGCACCGTGAACAGCGCGAGGTTGACCGGCGCATTGAAGGTTTCCGTCTTCACGCCCGCGATACCGACCACCGCCGCCCCGAAGGACGGCACCATGTAGAGCAGCAGCCGGCCCATGAAGCTGAACGTCCAGAAGCGGCTGAAATGCAGCTTGGATGTTTCGCCGAACGGGTTCGTCATCGTCTCGATCCAGTTCATCGCGGCCGGATCATCGCGGTAATCGCGGATCCAGGGGCGGTGATGATCGATCTCGCCGGAATTGGTTTCCATGGACGGGTCGCCTTCTGCTTGGGTCAGGAGAACTTGCCGGCAGGTCGCGCGGAATCATCCGTCGGCGGACCGTGGCGGTTGGAGGTTTTATCGGAGCGCATCCGGTAGGCGGCAAAGCCGGTGAGGCCGCTGGCGAGCAGGAAGGCCGCGACCGTGGTGACCACCGACAGGCGGGCAATCTCCGGCGCGCGCTCGGCCATCGCCTGGAACGCAGCCGTGAAGCCATCGGTTTCCGCGATCTTCTGGATCTCGCCCTGGATGGCAAAACCGTCCGGCGACAGGGCTGGCATCAGGAAGGCGGTGAAGACCGCGCTCAGGAAACTGTAGCCTGCCAGAAAGGCCAGCCACAGCCAGGCGCTGAGCCCGGCATCGTGCAGGCGTTTGCCGAACAGGCAGAGATAGGGAAAGACCAGCAGGTATTGCAGCAGGCCGAAACCGGTCAGCCCGATCGCCGTGATGATGGTGATGACCATCATCGCCCCGGTCAGCAGCACAAGCCCCTGCGCGAAGGGCTTCGGCGCGAGCCGTCCCTGCGGATCGAGGAACACGAATCGGAAATCCATGGCGCGGCGCGTGGTTCCTGGGTTGCGAATACCGGCAGTCATATGCGCCCCTTATCAATAAACGATAAAGCGGCGCAAGGAAAAAGCGCCGCGCGAACCGGCCGGTGCGTCCACGCCGCCCCTCTTTCGTCACCCTCGACCGGCGAAGCCGGTCTGAACAACTGCCTTGTCGTCATGTGTAGTTGGTCTGGTAAGCGGCGATGGCGCTGAGGCGGACAATCTTGGCAGCAAACAAAAAAAGAGCCGGGTCTCCCCGGCTCTCCTCAATCCGTCAGCGTGCGCGGCGATCAGTTGAACGCGACCGATGCGCCGCCGGGGCCCGGCCCGTATATATTGTCGTTCGGGTCGGTCTTGAACAGACCCATCACGGCGCCCACAATCCCGGTGACGATCCCCGTCGACAGGATGCTGGGCAGGAGCTGCGCCTGCGCAATCTTCTTGGACGCTTCCATCGCCGTGCTGAGCGCGGCAGACGCGTCGCCCGAGGAGGCGCGCTCGATCTCGCGCTGCATTTCCTGTTGCAGGGCCACCTGGTCGATGCCGAACAGGGCGGGCAGCATCAGGCCGGCCACCATCGAGACGACGATCGCCAGCACGACCATCGCGATGGTCAGCCAGCCGGTCTTGCCGGCATCGTGGAAACGCTTCACGTGCACGGCGATCCACGGCCAGATGACGATCAGTCCTGCAAAACCGAGGAAGGGCGAAACGAAGGCGCTGACAACCGACAGCGCAGCACTGATGGCGAACAGGATGAGCACAGCCCGCCAATAGGTCGGCTGGTCGATGCGCCCGTTCGGGGTGAGATAGAGTTCCATATGTTCCAAGCTCCTGGCGTGAGGCGTCCCCGCCCCGTCTAAACGGTCCCGGTCACAGCCATTTGACAGGCAGGCGCGCCCTGCTCCGCCGCTGCTGGAGCAGAATAGCAGGCCGAACCGGTTTACGGAACGTTAAGACCTGGCGGCAGGGCCTTGAAAAGGCGGGTGGCTCAAGCGAACTCAACCATGATTTCGTCGGCCGCGACGCTGTCGCCCGCCTTGACGTTGATCGTCTTCACCTTCCCGTTGGCCCCGGCGCGGATGATGTTCTGCATCTTCATCGCCTCGACGATGCAGACCGCTTCGCCTTCCTGCACTTCCTGGCCGAGGGCCACTTCCATCGAGACGACAAGGCCCGGCATCGGCGAGATGATCAGCTTGGACGTGTCCGCCTTCGGCTTCTCCGGCAGGCGGGCGTGCAGGTCGGCCACGAAGGGCGTGCAGACCAGCGCGCGCAGGGCCACGCCCCGGTGGCGGAAGAGATAGCCCTCCGTGCGGTCGGCAAACTTCACCGCCAGCGGCTTGCCGTCGAGCACGCCTTCAACGAGGTGCTGTCCCGGCTGCCAGGAGGTGACGAAGCTGTGCGCCTTTCCTCCGTTCACGGTAATCTGCGCGTCGCCGTGATCGCCAAGGTCGATGGTAACCGGATGGTGCTTGTCGCCGAGGATGACGACCCATTCCCGCCGGGCCGCCTTGATCGGCGCCATGCGGCCGGAGACCAGCTCGGCGCGGCGCGAGAAGAAGGCGTGGACATAGGCCGCCGAACAGATCAGCTGGGTCTCCTGCTGCTTCGTCGGCGCCGTACCTTCGAAGCCCTGCGGGAACTCGTCCTTGATATAGGCGGTCGTGATATTGCCGGAGCGGAAGCGTTTCTCGTCCATCACTGCGGCGATGAACGGGATATTGTCCTGAATGCCTTCGATATGGAATCGGTCGAGCGCCTCGCCGTGCACGTCAAGCGCGGTGTCGCGGTCCTTGCCCCAGGTGATCAGCTTGGCGATCATCGGGTCATAGAACATCGATATCTCGTCGCCCTCGCGCACGCCGGAATCCATCCGCACCTCGCCCTTGCCGAGCTTGCCTTCTTCCGGCGGGTGGAAGCGTTTCAGACGGCCAATTGAAGGCAGGAAGTTGCGGTACGGATCTTCCGCATACACACGGCTTTCCACGGCCCAGCCATTGATCTTGATGTCGGACTGTTTGAGCTTCAGCTTCTCGCCATAGGCAACGCGCAGCATCTGCTCAACGAGGTCCACGCCGGTGATCATCTCGGTGACCGGATGCTCCACCTGCAGGCGGGTATTCATTTCAAGGAAGTAAAAGCCCTTGTCCTTGCCGGAGGCGACAAACTCCACCGTCCCGGCGCTGTCATACTTCACAGCTTTCGCCAGTGCGACAGCCTGCTCGCCCATCTTCTTGCGCGTCTCGGGGTCGAGCAGCGGCGAGGGCGCCTCCTCGATGACCTTCTGGTTGCGCCGCTGGATCGAACATTCGCGCTCGTTCAGCCAGAGGCAGTTGCCATGCTTGTCGCCCAGCACCTGGATCTCGATATGGCGCGGCTCGAGGATGAACTTCTCGATGAACACCCGGTCGTCGCCGAACGAGGCTTTCGCCTCCGCCTTCACCGCCGGAAAGCCCTCCTCGACTTCCTTGTCATTATAGGCAACCCGGATGCCCTTGCCGCCGCCGCCGGCCGAGGCCTTGATCATCACCGGATAGCCGATCTCGTTCGAGATCTTCACCGCTTCCTTCGTATCCTCGATCAGGCCCATATGCCCGGGCACGGTCGAGACACCCGCCTCGGCGGCGAGCTTCTTCGAGGAAATCTTGTCGCCCATCGCATCGATGGCAAACGCGTTCGGGCCGATCCAGCCAATGCCTTCGTCCTCAAGCCGCTTCGCAAAACCGGCATTCTCGGAGAGGAAACCGAAACCCGGATGAACCGCCTCGGCGCCGGTCTGGCGCACGGCGTCGATGATCTTGTCAGCCACGAGATAGGACTGGGCGGCGGGCGAAGCGCCGATATATACCGTCTCATCCGCCATCTCGACCGCCATCGAGCCCGCATCGGCATCGGAATAGACCACCACGGTCTTGATGCCCATCCGGCGGCAAGTCTTGATGACGCGGACGGCAATCTCACCGCGGTTGGCGATCAAAATCTTGCTGAACATGCGCCCTGAAGCCCCTCAATTGGAAAAAACGTGTCGAGTTAAGCCGCGTGTCGCGCCTTGTCCATGCTTGCCGCTCCGGCAAGGCGGCGCGCCGGGCCTTGTGGCAAATGGGCACCCCGTTAAGCTGGCCGCAGACAGAAAATGGCGGGAGGGCCGGGCCGGATGGGCAAGTCGCAGAAATGGCTGCAAAGAACGGGCGCCGTACTGGCCGCCCTCATCGCCGCGGCAGGCGCCGGCTGGTGGCTGATCGGGCCGGACTGGCGCGGTCTGATCGCCAATCCGCCCGCCGGGCGGGATGTCCTCTTCTGGTCGGATGCCCAGCGCGACGCCGCCTTCCGGATGATCGACCGCGTCCCCCTGATCATCGAATCGCGCCCCATCAAAGCCCGCGGCACGCCCCGCCCCCTCCCCGAAGGCAAGCCTCTGGACCTCGCCCCGGCCGTCGACCTCGATGCCTTCATGACGACCCAGAACGCCGCCTCGCTCGTCGTCCTGCAAGACGGCAAGATCCGCCTCGAACGCTACGGCATCGGCTTTACCGCCAAGGGCCGCTGGACCAGCTTCTCGGTCGCCAAGTCCCTCACCTCCACCCTCGTCGGCGCCGCTGTCCTGGACGGCCACATCAATAGCCTCAGCGACAAGGTGACCGACTACGTCCCGGACCTCGCCGGCTCCCCCTATGACGACGTCACCATCGCCCAGCTCCTCACCATGACCTCCGGCGTCGCCTGGAACGAGGATTACGAAGACCCCGCCTCCGATGTCGCCCTCTTCGACAAGCAGCAAGCCGAGCCCGGCAAGAGCGGCATCGTCGCCTATATGCGCACCCTCACCCGCGCCCATCCGCCGGGTGAGGAATGGAACTACTCGACCGGTGAGACGAGCCTGATCGGCGTCCTCGTCAGCGAGGCGACCGGCAAGACCGTCGCGGACTACCTCACCGAAAAAGTCTGGCGCCCCTATGGCATGGAGGCAGACGCCTCCTGGCTCCTCGGCACGGATGGCCACGAAATCTCCGGCTGCTGCATCCAGGCAACAACCCGCGACTTTGCCCGCTTCGGCCAGTTCATCCTCGAGGGCGGCGTCACCCCCGAAGGCCCGGTCGTCCCGCCGGACTGGCTTCCGGCGGCCACGACGAAACAGGCCAGCATCGGCCAGCCCGGCTTCGGCTACGGCTTCCAGTGGTGGACCTTTGACGATGGTTCTTTCCAGGCCGATGGCATCTTCGGTCAGGGCATCTTCATCGACCCCGCGCGCCGCCTCGTCATCGCCTCCAACGCCAATTGGAAAACCGCCCTCGGCGCCCGGGACGGCGAATGGCAGGCCCGGGCGGACTTCTACCACGCCGTTCAGGCCGCCCTGGACGCCGAAACACCGTAGACGGACGATTTTGCAACCGCTCACCCCCGCCCGCAGAAACCTGCCCAGGCAGGTATCCAGCGCACTGAAACTGGCCCCCTGCCTCCGCAGGAGGTCTACGGAGCATTGTGCCTCTCCTTCAGGGCATCCCGGCGAAGCCGGGACCTGGAAACCTCCGGATAGGAAAAGGTTGCACAAGTTTTGACTTGTGCCTGCAATTTCGTCGCCCCTTTCCCCGGTCGCAGCAGAAATTTGCCGTCATCCCGGGATCGCCGGAGGTGATGTCCGGGAACCCGTCTTTCATCCCGTGGCGACAACAGGATCCAGTCCGATCGGGATCCGAACCCGGCTGCTCTCTGGCAAACGCTCAACACCGCTTCCCGGCCACCACAGCAAAAAAATCCCTCCTCCCCAATCCGCCTGCATAGCCCGCCGGGTTGTCCTCCCCTCATGTCCACCGCGCGCGTGCACCGCGATCTCCTGCTCACCGCCGCGCCCTGCCGCCGCTACCTCTTCGCCTTCGCCCGCACGATGACCGTGCCGGCGCGCCGGACCCAGACAGAGCGCGCCCCGGAAACAGACGGCGAAACACGCGCGCCCTGCCGCCGCACGTGTACGCTTCGCGTCATCGAGTCCTCGCCGGTCCGCCGTCCCGGCGCCGCATCTTCCATTCCCTCCGCGCCTTACATCGAATGGGCCCTCGCCTTCCGTCTTGCCCACCAAACCGAGCCGCCGCTCCGCGATCTGCCGGTGCGCGCCCACGTCCTGGGCGCCATCCCGCCCGCATTCGACACGCTGCTGATGCGCCTCGGCGCCCGCGCCCGCCCCGAAGCCTGGGCCGGCACCGATCTCGACGCGGCTAGCTTGCGGCTCAGGCTGCCAGCGCCGGAACACACAAGGGTGCAGAGAGACCGGCGAAAATCGGTGGAGGTGCACCGCTCTCTTTCGGCGGCATGTGGTGCACTTCGGCCTACGGCCTCACTGCACCCTGATATTCATGTTGCGGCCCGCCGAAGTTTATGTTAGTGAACGCTCACTATTTGGAGAAATCCCGATGCGCATCATCCGTCTCGACCTCGCCGCCCTCGTCAAAGCCGGCAGCCTTTCGGACGCCGAAGCCGCCCGGCTGGCGGGCCTCGCCTTGCCGGACAAGCGGGGCGGCCTGCTGATCAATGTGCTCCTGATCTTTGGCGCCATCGCCGCGGCGAGCGCCGCAATCGCGCTGGTGCCGAATGCCGCCACCGGGCTGGTCCTTGCCCTCGCCGCGCTCGCCGGCGCCGAAGGCCTGCGCCGGTTCGCTCCGGCAGAAGAATACAAGGTGCTCTCGGCCGGCCTCGCCCTGATGGGCACGCTCGGTCTCGCCGGCTGGGTCGCCTGGCAGTTCGGCCAGTCTCCGGGCCCGACGCTGCCCGCGCTCCTGATCACCGTGGTCCTGACCGCCGGCGCCGCTTGGTTCCGCTCGGCCTTCCTCGCTGCCCTGAGCGTCCTCGCCCTCGGCGCAGTCTTCGGCACGGCGACCGGATACTGGCATGCTTCCTACGCGCTCTTCGTCGAGGAACCGGCGGTGACCCTCGGCATCTTCGGCGCGCTCGCCGCCCTCCTCTACAAGGCGCGCGGCTGGGCGGCGGCGGTCTGGGAAACGCTGCTGACAGTCGCGGCGCGCACCGCCATCTTCCTCGTCCACTTCGCCTTCTGGGTCGGCTCGCTCTGGGGCGACATCCTCGGCGACTCCGGCTGGGGCAATAATCGCTGGGAAAATTATGAAGCCTATGAGGCGTGGGAGAAGTCAGCCCTGACGCTGCCCGAATGGCCCTTCTCGGCAGGCTGGGCCGCCTTTTGCCTCGCGCTTGCCTTCCTCACCCGCCGGGGCGGATTCCTGTCGGTCAGCGCGCTCGTCTTCCTCGGCATCCACGGCTACACGCAATATTTCGAAGTGTTCGGCGCTGAGCCAGTGACCCTCCTGTTTGCCGGCCTCGTTCTTGTCGCCATCGCCGTCGGCTTTGCCCGCCTGCGCCGCCAGAAAGCCGGCGCGTGATATTCTCGCCCAAGTTGCGTTCCCATCCGGATCGGACACATGCTAGAACGCGAATCTCATTCAACAAAGGGAGCCTGAAATGAGAATTGCCATCGCCGCCGCCGTCCTGACCCTGGCCAGTGTCACCACCGCCTGCGTTTCGCGCGAACACCCGGTCCAGGCCGTTCAGGGCGCCGTCTTTTCAAGCACCGCTTCCACCGATCGCGCGGGCGCGATCAAGTCGGCCCTGACGGCGCGCGGCTGGACCGTCGACAAGGAACAACCCGGCGCCATCATGGCGACCTATAGCAAACCGAACAAGGACGTGCCGGGCGGCGCCCACACGGCCACCATCGGCATCGAATATGACACGGCGGGCTACTCGATCAAATACGTCGACAGCGCGAACATGATGTTCGATCCCGCCAAAGGCACGATCCACCGCAACTACAACCGCTGGGTCGCCAATCTCGAACGCGACCTGTCGCTCCTCCAGACCGAAGGTTGACACTGCATCGGCGCGGGACGGCCTCGCCGCTCCGCGCCGCCACACTGGGGCGCGCCGGCCCCGGCCGGACCCGTTGACGGCCCTGAATTCTAACACCAGAAGCAAAGCCGGACGATGCGCCAGAGGAAGATGGACATGACTCAAGTGAGGGATCTTGAAGGCCGCCATGCCCTCGTGACCGGCTCAGCCACGGGGCTCGGCCGCTCGATTGCCCTGCGGCTTGCCGAGCGCGGCGCCAGCGTCATCATCAACTGCACCAAATCTGTGGCGGACGGCGAGGCGACTGTCGCCGATTGCCAGAAGGCCGGCGGGCAGGCCCGCCTCGTGCAGGCGGATGTGTCCACAGATGAAGGCTGCGCAAAACTCGCCGAGGCGGCCGCCCAGGGAGGACGGCTGGACATCCTCGTCAACAATGCCGGCGTCACCAAACACGCGCGCGACCATTCAGACCTCGACGCCCTGACGCGCGAGAATTTCCTGCATACCTATGCGGTGAATGTCGCCGGCCCGTTCCTGATGCTGCAGAAAACCAAAGCGCTGCTGGCCGAAGCCCACCGCCAGACCGGGCGGGCCTCAGCCGTGCTGAACATCTCGTCGATCGCCGGCGTCACCGGCGTCGGCTCGTCGGTCGCCTATGCGGCGACCAAGGGGGCGCTGAACACGATGACCCTCAGCCTCGCCCGCGCGCTGGCCCCGGCGATCCGGGTCAATGCCGTCTGTCCCGGTTTCATCGGCACCCGCTGGTTCAAGGACGAAATGAGCGCCGAGCAATACACCAAGATGGAAGCAAGCGTTGCCGCCTCGGTGCCGCTGAATGTCGCCAGCGGCCCGGACGATATTGCCGATTCGGCGGTCTTCTTCCTCACCGACGCCTCGCGCCATGTTACCGGCGAGACCCTGCTCGTGGATGCGGGCATGCACCTCGGCTACGCGCCTCTGGTCGCCCGGTAGCGCCCGAATCTGTTGCAGAATAGTCACAAAAGCGTGGATTCTCCGCAACGCTCAAATCAGAGGCATGCGGCCCGAACCCTGCCTAAAAGCCCGGCGAAAGGCCTCTGCCGTGCACGTTTACCCGGCGTTTGCCATCGAAATTTCTGTAACCCCCCGGCAGCTTCACGCGTGGCGCTCGATCAGGAGCGTGTAGACACAAGCGAGGTTTCCTTCAATGACCAACAAATATTCCCGGGCCAGCTTGCTCGCCGCTGCCTTGATCGCTGCTGCGGGCGCAGCGCAAGCGGAAGGCGAGTTCTCCGGCAACGTGGCGCTCGCCTCGGACTACACCTGGCGCGGCATTTCGCAGTCGAACGGCGACCCGGCCATTTCGGGCGGCTTCGACTATGCCAACGGCATCTTCTACGCCGGCGTGTGGGCCGCAAACGTCGACTTTGATGACGGCTCCGATGCCAACCTCGAAGCGGACTTCTACGGCGGCATCGCCAGCGAGTTCTCGAACGGCATCACCTGGGATGTCGGCGTGATCTACTACACCTATCCGGACTCCGAAGATTCGGACCTCGACTTTGTCGAGCTGAAGGGCGCCCTCGGCTATTCCTTCGATGGCGGTCTCTCGGTCGGCGGTGAAGTCTATTACGATCCGGACAACGAGAACATGTACGTGAACGCCACGGCCGGCTTCGCCCTCACCGAGAATTTCGGCATCGATGGCAGCGTCGGCAACTACCAGTTCGACGCCGGCGGCGACTACACCAACTGGTCGCTCGGGGCGTCCACGGCGGCTGCCGGCTTCGGCTTTGACCTGCGCTACTGGGGCACGGACATCGACGGCGTGGAAGTCGCCGACGACCGCGTTGTGCTGACTGTTTCGCGCAGCATGTAACCGGGCCCGGCGCTTGCGGGCGCCGTGCTGAAATGGAGCCGTGTGCGGGGTTTCTCCCTTTCGCCGCACACGGCTCTTTCTTTTGTCTGAAGGACCCGGCTGGAAGTTGCCGGCTGGCCGGTTTATAGGCATGGACTTTCCCCGGGGAGTGGCTTCATGCGCATTGGCGTTCCAACTGAAATCAAAAAACAGGAATCTCGTGTCGGCCTGACACCGGAAAGCGTGGGCGAACTCGTCCGGGCGGGCCACAGCGTGCTGGTCCAGTCCGGGGCCGGGGCGAATTCGGGCTTCGCGGACGGCGACTATATGGCCGTGGGGGCAGCAATTGCGCCGGATGCGGACGCGGTGTTTTCGGGCAGCGAGCTGATCGTCAAGGTCAAGGAACCCCAGCCGGAAGAGACCGCCCGTTTGACGCCGGAGCATACGCTCTTCACCTATCTCCACCTCGCCCCGGACCCTGTGCAGGCGAAGGGGTTGATGAAATCCGGATGCCTGGCGATTGCCTATGAGACCGTGACCGATTCCGAAGGCGGCCTGCCGCTTCTGCGTCCGATGAGCCAGGTGGCGGGGCGGATGTCGATGCAGGTGGCAGCCTGGGCGCTGATGCGCACGAAACGCGGACGCGGCATCCTGCTGGGCGGCGTGCCGGGCGTTTCGCCGTCCAAGGTGATCATCATCGGCGGCGGCGTATCGGGAACCCATGCGGCGGAGATTGCCGTGGGCATGCGCGCGGATGTAACCGTCTTTGACCGGAACAATATCCGCCTCGGCCAGCTTGACGAGCAGTTCCGGGGCAGCCTGAAAACGATGTATTCGACTGCGCATTCGCTGGCCGAGGCCATCAAGGACGCCGACCTTGTGATCGGCGCGGTGCTGATCCCGGGCGCCTCCGCACCGAAGCTGATCAGCCGGGCGCAGCTGAAGACGATGAAACCGGGCGCGGTGCTGGTTGATATCGCCATCGACCAGGGCGGCTGTTTCGAGACGAGCCATGCGACGACGCACGAAGACCCGATATACGAGGTAGACGGAATACTTCACTATTGCGTTGCCAACATGCCGGGCGCTGTGCCGCGCACGTCGACCTATGCGCTGAACAACGCCACCCTTCCCTTCGTGATGCAGATCGCCAGCAAAGGCGCACGCGGCGCGATCAATGCCAACCGGCACCTTGCGAACGGGCTGACCGTGGACCAGGGAAAGATCGCGCACCGACTGGTAGCGCGTGATCTCGGCGAGCCTTATGTGCGGCCGGACTGGCTGAACGTCGCGTTTACCTGATAGTCTATCCGTCTACGGATGGATCAGGAATCCAGCGCCTTGATCGCATCATCGATCGTGGCGCGCGGCTTGTCGAGGATCGCGGCGATCTGGGCGCGCTGCTCGATGGCGAGCCAGAGGCCGAGCACTTCGACGTCCACCACGCGCCAGGCGCCGCCGCGGTGCATGACCCGCCAGCGGACCGTCATCGGTTCGCCGTCCTTCGGGGTAACCCGGGTTTCGACGATCGAGTCGGTCTCGCTGCGATCCACCGAGCCGACGACGTCCACCCTGGCGCTGGTGAAAGCGTCACTGTGCTTGACGTAGGTATTGGCAAGGAAACTGTCAAAAGCGTCGGTGAAGCGCTGTTGCTCTTCATCACTGATCCGATTGGCGTATTTGCCCAGCGTGAAGCGCGCCACCATGGGCACGTCAATCGACTGGCGGAAGGCCTCCTGCCCGCTGGCCGGATCCGAAATCCGGGTCGCAGTGCTGGCGATCAG
>Ga0214472_10007034_pt1 | contig 11802 bp, 10 predicted proteins | sample RVTome_6_FD_207662 | JGI IMG/M metagenome (GOLD analysis project Ga0214472, IMG submission 207662) | Soil microbial communities from uranium-contaminated site in the Upper Colorado River Basin, Wyoming, United States - RVT140D175 | ecosystem: Environmental > Terrestrial > Soil > Contaminated >...
CAGACAGGACGGCCCGCGCCTGGGCGACCCCGTCGATGGACTCGAAGGTCGGGCCAGCGGCGCCAGCGTCTGACATCGCGTTGCGCCATCCCCGTAGACGGTCGTCGCCCGTGCCATGGTCGGAGGGCCATCCGACGAATCCGACCCTGGGCCCTTCGGTAGCAAGGGCATGCTTGGTGGCGGCCCGAGTGCCGGCGGCGCCGTCGACGTCGACCCAGGAATGCGAGGATTGGAAGACATCGGCTCCTCCCCATGGCCGCCCGAAGGAAACATACGGCACGTGCCGCGCGGTCAGCCAAGTGGTCCGGGGATCGCCGAAGCGAGTGTTCGTGATCACGACAGCATCGATCTCAGCTCCCGCGATCAGATCCTCGAGGCGGGCAATCTCCTCGTCCGCGTCTCGGGCGCCGTACATGAGCACGCGCATCCCCCGCTCGCTGGCGCTCTCCGTCAGCGCATGCACGAACCGGTCCAAGAGCACGCCCGAGATTCCGCCGGAGTACGGGTCAAGGTGGATGCCGATGGTGGAACTGCGCCCGGTGCGGAGTCGGCGCGCTGCCGCGTCCGGGCGGTACCCAAGATCTGCGATAGCCCGCTCGACGCGCTCGCGCGTAGCCGTGCGCACAATGTGCGGCGAGTTCAACACGTTGGAAACGGTCTGTCGCGACACCCCGGCGGCACGCGCAACGTCCTCAACGGTCGGGGTCTTGACCACGGTGCTCCTCTGGTCGCTGGCCCGGCACCGGAAGAAATCAGTCCAGGTACCAGGCCCGTCGTTCTTGAGATCAGATTGTTACATTCAGAATATCGGTGCCGCCTTGACATCTCCACGGGGCCACTCCTAGTCTCCTCTACCAGGCAGGATTTGATCGTTCAAATTCGCCTCGTCACGACATCAAAGGAGATAAACATGACATGGCTCACCTCGCGCGGGTCGCTTGGAGCGGGATCGCTGGCGTTGGCCACGGCGCTCGTCCTGGCGGGCTGCACAAGCACTAGTCCCGAAGCAACGCCAAGCGGGACACTGTCGCCCACCTCATCGTCGGTTGGCGACCTGACGTCATCGAACGATCCGCTCACCCTGCTCATCGCGTCAAGCGGCGACTCCGAGACCAAGTCGGTGGAAGCGGCGGTCGCCGCCTGGTCCGCAAAGACAGGCGTCCAAGCGACGGTAGAGGTCGCAAGCGACCTCGCACAGCAACTAGCCCAGGGATTCGCCGCTGGTTCCCCTCCGGACCTGTTCTATATGAGCCCCGACGCTCTTGCGGGCTTCGCAAGCAACGGTTCGCTCAAGGCGTATGGCGACTTTCTTACGAACAAGAGGGACTTCTACCCCGCGCTGGTTGACAACTTCACCGTTGACGGAAACTTCTATTGCGCGCCGAAGGACTTCTCGACGCTCGCACTGGTCATCAACACCGACATGTGGAGCGCGGCCGGCCTGACCGACGCTGACATCCCTAAGACTTGGGACGACCTTGATGCGGTGAGCGCCAAGCTCACGGCGAACGGACACGTGGGGCTGGCCTTCGGGCCGCAGTTTGAGCGTATCGGCGTGTTCACGGCCGAAGCCGGCGGAGGCCTGGTTGTTGACGGCAAGGCTGCCGTCAATAGCGACGCAAACCTCACCGCGCTGAAATATGTGCAGTCGCACCTGCAAGACGGAACCTTTGCCTATTCGTCCGACATAGGGGCCGGTTGGGGCGGCGAGGCGTTCGGCAAGCAGTTGGCGGCGATGGTGATCGAAGGCAACTGGATCACCGGCTTCATGACGAACGACTTCCCGGACGTGAACTTCCGGGTCGCGGAACTCCCGGCGGGCCCTGGGGGTAAGGGCACCCTGCAGTACACCAACTGCTGGGGCATGTCCGCCGATAGTCCAAACCAAAAGGCGGCACTTGACCTCGTCGAGTACTTGACTGCACCCGAGCAGCAGCTGACCTTCTCAGCAGAGTTTGGGCCCATGCCGTCGATCGCGTCGGCCGCAGACGCGTGGACCGTCGCCAACCCCACGCTCGCTGCGTTCCTTGCAGGGGCGCTGTACGCCCAGTACTTGCCCAGCCAGGCGGGTGCCGGCGACGTGATCGCGGACCTCAATTCCCAGCTGGAGTCGCTGAAGGATGGGGACCCGGGCGCAATCCTCGATGCCGAACAGGCCAACCTTCAAGCCGTCGTCGGATAGTCATGGCCACTCCGGTTACCACTTCTCGCCGCGCCGGGTCCCGTTCACACGGGATCCGGCGCGGCGAGCGCACCGCTGGATGGCTCTTCAGCCTGCCCGTCATCGTGATCCTGGGTGTCTTTCTGTTCATTCCGGTCCTCATGGCCATTTGGGTGAGCTTCTCGGACTGGAATGGGCGTGGAAGCCCGCTCTCGACGAGTGTGCACTTCACCGGACTCACGAACTACGCCGCGGTCGCCACCGACGGCGGGCTTGCCGAGCGCAACCTGGGACTCGCACTGCGCAACAACGCGTGGTACGTAGTGCTCGTTGTACCCACCCAGACGGCCCTGTCACTCATGCTGGCCGTTCTCGTCAACCGCGCGATCCTCCGCGGTCGCAGTTTCTTCCGAACGGCGTTCTACTTCCCGTCCGTGACGAGTTCCGTTGCGATCACAGTGCTGTGGCTCTTTCTCTTCTCCACGACCGGGGTAATCAATAAGGTCCTGTCGTGGTTCGGCATCAACGGGCCCAACTGGTTCCATGACGCCCGTGGGATCGTTCATGTCGCGCTCGGCGCGGTTGGCGTCAATTCCCCACCTGCGGCGCTGGCGAACCACGGGCTCTTCGGCATCGACTGGTGGGAATGGCTGTCCGGTCCGTCATTCGCCATGACGGCGTTCATTCTCATGGCGATCTTCACGACGAGCGGCACATTCATGCTCCTCTTTATCGCTGCACTGCAGAACATCAGCCCCGAACAGGCGGAGGCAGGGGCGCTCGATGGTGCGAACGGCTGGCAGCAGTTCTGGCGCATCACGCTGCCCCAGTTGCGCCCGACGATGTTCACCGTGGTGACCTTGGGCCTCATCGGCACGTGGCAGGTGTTTGACCAGATTTATACGGGAACCAAAGGCGGGCCAGGGAAGACAACGATTACACCCGCATACCTCTCCTACCAGACCGCCTTTGAGGGCCAGGAATGGGGACAGGGTTCTGCCATCGCCTTCGTCTTGTTCCTCATCATCATTGCCTTCACGCTGCTCCAGCGTTGGGCGCTGCGCGAGCGACGCCTATCGAAGCGGCGCTCCTTCCACCACCAGACGAGAGGAAAGACATCATGACCGCGGCCGAGGCATCACCCGGGGCCCACGAGCAACAGGGCGCAAGCACGCGCGCAAACCTCCCGCGACGGCGGCTCAACGGCAACCTCATCGGGCAGTTGGTCCTCTTTTCGATCCTTCTCGGGCTTGCATTGGTCTATATCTACCCATTTCTGGTCCAGATCGCGACGTCTCTCAAGACCGATGCCGAGGCGACGTCGAACCCCATCTCCCTCTTCCCGAATGTGTGGTCGTGGGCGGCATATGAGCGCTTGTTCACGCGCAGTGACTTTCCTCGGTGGATCACGAACTCCGCCATCGTCACCATTTCTGTCACGCTCGGGCGCGTGTTCTTCGTCTCGCTGGCAGGGTATGCCCTCGCGCGGCTCCACTTTCGCGGACGCGGACTGGTCTTCGCCATGCTCGTGGGCGTTATGGCCGTGCCAGGAGTCGTCCTGTTGATTCCGAAATTCCTCGTGTTGAATCAGTTGAATCTTTACGACACCTATCCGGGCATGATCCTGCCGTTGCTCGTTGACGCCGCCGGCGTATTCATCATGAAGAACTTCTTCGAGTCAATTCCGGTTTCCGTCGAAGAGCAGGCGCGCGTGGATGGCGCCGGGCCGTTCCGGGTGTTCTGGTCAGTTGTGTTGCCGATGGCACGTCCGGCCCTGATCACGATCGTGATCCTGTCATTCCAGGGTTCGTGGAACGAACTCGGCCATTTCATCGTTTCGACGCAGTCGCCCCAGCTTACGACGCTGACAAAGGGCGTGGCGAGCCTCGCATCTGGGCAACTGAGTGCTGGCACACAGTATCCGATCAAGTTGGCGGCGTCTGTGATCATGACCATCCCGGTCGCCGTGATGTTCTTCATCTTCCAGAAGCGGATCATGAACACGACCGAAGGAGCGGACAAGGGATGACCCGAGCATTGGAGTCGCATCGCGGCAGGCCCGCGCTACAGCCCTTGCTTCACGACTCGGTGGTGGTGCTCCGTGCGCCCACGCAGGTGTGGTCCGCGGGCGGCGGCGACGCCAACAGTGCAGGGATCCACGGGATCTACCACGGTGACGTCAGGCATATCGCCAAAGCCACTCTCACCTATGACGGGCACGCGCCCGAGTGGATCTCGACGTCGTCGCATGGCGCGTCCGGGGTCACCTTCGGCGGATTGCTTCGTGAAGTCGACAACGAAGGTGCGGATCCCCGCGTCCGGATCTTCCGGGACCGCGTGGTTTCGGACGGCGCGGTGCGTGAAACGTTGTCACTGGTGTCGAGCGCGTCGGTGGCGGTGGAGACGACGCTGCGCTTGCGGCTGGTTCCGGACTTTGCCCCGATGCAAGAGGTCAAGGAGGGAGCCGGCGCCGGGCGTCCCTGGCACTGTGAGCCGAGGCCTGTTGCCGGCGGCGGCGAGGACCTAGTGGTTGCGGGCGAGCATCAGTCGTTTGTCTTGACCGCTCCGGGAGCCGACACAGTCGCGACGCGCGACGCCGTCACGCTCGAGTGGCGAGTAAGGGTCGAACCTCACGAGCGTATTGACGTGGCGTGGTCGGTGGCACTTAACGACAGCGCGTTGGTAGTCGCCGGAGTCTCGCGACCAGCGGTCTGGAACTTCAACGTGGAAACGTTTGCCTTTCACACGGACCGGCGCCTCGCGCGTTGGCTCGAGGTCGCGCTGGGCGACCTCGATGCGATGCGGCTGACCCTGGCGGACCATCGGGAGGACGAATTTTTCGCCGCGGGAGCGCCGTGGTTCTTCACCCTCTTTGGGCGCGACTCCATCTGGGCGGCGCGGCTAGCGCTGCCCGTCGGCGTCCACATCGCGGCGGGCACCTTGCGGGCGCTGGCCCGTCTGCAGGGTGTGAAGGTTGACCCCGAGTCCGCCGAGGAACCCGGAAAGATGCTGCACGAGTTGCGCGCATCAGAATTGCTGATGCCCGCCGACGGCATCGTCCTGCCGCCTGTCTACTACGGAACCGTCGACGCAACCGCCCTTTGGGTGACCTTGCTCGCCGAAGCATGGCAATGCGGCATGCCAGAAGATGAGGTTCGCGATCTCCTGCCCGCGCTGCGAGGCGCACTTGACTGGCTCGTGAACCACGGTGACAGCGATGGCGATGGCTTCATCGATTACGTCGACGTCACCGGGCACGGACTCTCCAATCAAGGGTGGAAGGATTCGAGCGACTCGATCCAGTGGCGCACTGGCGAACTCGCGGAGGGACCCATCGCATTGTGCGAAGTCCAGGGCTACGCCTACGAGGCTGCGCTTGCGGGCGCCGCGGTGCTCGAACGTCTGGGCGAGCTGGGCGCCCCCGAACTGCGCACGTGGGCAGCGTCGCTTAAGAGACGTTTCGCATCGTCCTATTGGGTCGAGACTCCCGAAGGTCGGTATCCCGCGGTTGCGCTCGATGCTCACAAGCGTCCTGTCGATACTCTCACGAGTAACATCGGGCACCTCCTCGGCACCGGCATCCTCGAACCAGATGAAGAGGCTCATGTGGCCTCCCTGCTCCTCGGACCGTCAATGTTCTCGGGGTTCGGAGTCCGGACGATGTCGACGGGGGCGGCGGGGTACTGGCCGCTCAGCTACCACGGGGGGAGCGTGTGGGCTCATGACTCCGCGATCATCGCTCGCGGGATGGCGCGCGCCGGACTCGTTTACCAGGCCGCCAAGGTCGTCGAAGGACTGCTGGCGGCGGCGGACGGTTTCGAATACCGGGTGCCCGAACTTCACAGTGGGGACCCCGCGAGCGAGACGCGCACGCCGATCCCGTATCCGGCGGCGTGCCGCCCTCAAGCGTGGTCCGCGGCCGCGGCGGTGACGGCCGCTCACGTGCTGTTGCGGCGACGAGAGGGCGAGCCCCTCTAGCACGCGGTCGGGGGCCTCTGGGTTCGGGCCCTAGGACCTATACGGACACGAGGGGCCCGGTCCAGATGGACCGGGCCCCTCGTCGTCAGTGAGGGTGTCTAGCCCAGCGAGCCGTCCGAGCTGAACACGAGGCCGACGGCGACCTTGCCCTGCTGGATGGCGGTCTTGGTCAGCGGACCACCCGCGTCGAGCGAGGAGAAGGCCTCCACCTCCAGGCCGTACTTGTCCTCGAGTCCCAGCTGGCAGAACGGGCGCTCGGGGCACTCGGGAGGTCCACCCAGCGTGATCGGACCGCAGTTCGCAGCCAGGTCGGAGAGTGAGGTAACGCCATAGGCGTCGGAGAACGCCGCCGTCACCGCGAAGGCGTTCTGGTCCTGTGCAGCGGATGGGTCGCCGAAGACGAGCCCCGCGGCGTCGGCCAACGGCGCAAGCGCCGCGACCGTCGCGGTCACGTCGCCGGACGCCACCGTGGCCGCGTCGGCGCCGTTCTGGTCGCGGTTAAGGTACTCCGTGACGGTGGCGGCGTACTCGGGAACCACCTGGATGTCGCCCTTCTCGAGGGCGGGCAGGTAGGTCTCGCGGTTGCCGATGGTCTGTACCGAGGCGTCGAAGCCCGCGTTGCGGAGCACCTCGGCGTAGATCTCGGCGACCGTGATGTTCTCGGAGAAGTTTGCGGCGCCGACGACGATTGTGCCGGTCCCGGCGGAGGGCGAGGCGATGCCCTTGTCCGCGACATACGTCTTCGCCACCTCGACCGAGGTCATGCGATCGATGTCGACGGACTTGTTCAGCTGGATGAGCTGAGGGGTGTCGAGCACCGCCGACACTGCGTTGAGGGCGTCGAGCAGGGCGGGTGTTGCCGCCACCTTGTAAACGGCGGGGATGAGATTGTCGGCGTTCTGGAGTTGCTTATCGTCGGCAAGTACCACGAAGGAATCGCCGGGGACGGCGATGCAGTCCTGAACCATCGCGCTGGGAGACATCGTGCCGGGCTCGGTGGTGGTTGGAGTGGACGATGGGGGCTGGGTGCTCGACGCACAGCCAGCAAGCGCGAGAATGGCCGCCGCAGTGGCCGCCATCAGTGAAGTCCGGGTGTGCATGAATCTCTCCTCGAATGCGGCGACGGGACGCTTGGGAAACCCGGGACACAAGGGCTTTGTTCCCGCCGCGCCCCTTTGTGGTGAACTGCCAGGGTATGCAGTATTCGTTGGAAAGACTAAGGCGGATGGGTTGGGCGCTCTCACGCGGCCGCAGCGAGAGCCCTCAGCGGCACCGGAGTGACGCTTCGCTGGAGCCTGCCGAGGGCCAGGTCGATGCCGAGGCTGAGCGCCGCCACCAGCACGCCGCCCGCGACAACCTCGCCGAAACGCTGCGTGGCCAGGCCGGTGTTGATGATGACGCCGAGCCCGCCCCCTGCCACGAGAGCGGCGAGCGGCACCGTGGCGACGGTCTGCACCGCGGAGGTTCTAAGGCCGGCCGCGATGAGGGGTACCGCCAGCGGCAGTTCCACCCGGGTGGCGATCTGGAAACGCGTCATGCCTTGACCGAGCGCGGCGTCGCGGATGTCAGGGTCCACCCCGGCCATCCCGGTGAACGCATTCTGGAGGATCGGTGGGAAGGCGAATATCGCCGCCGCGATGATGACCGCGCGGTTGCCGAAGCCGATGGCCGAAGCGGCGAAGAGGGTGAGCAGCGCGAGGGTTGGCATGGCTCGCGACACGTTCGAGATGGCGACGGTGATGCTGGCTCCGCGACGCACGTGCCCGAGGTAGATGCCGAGCGGCAGGGCGATGAGCGCGGCGATCCCCACGGCCGCGAAGCTCATCCACAGGTGCTCGAGCGTCAGGGCGATGATGGAGTCGCGGTTGAAGCGCAGGGACCCGTCGGGGTTGGAGCCGAAGATCCCCCGTGCCCCGGCCCAGTTCTCCCAGGTGGTCAGGTAGGCGTAACCGTCGCCGACGATGCTCATGCCACCGCCCCCCGACGCCATGGCATCGCCCACCGTGCGGCCGCGACGATGATCAGGTCAAGCACGAGTGCGAGCAGCAGGCACAGGAGCGAACTGGTCGCGATCTGCGCGCGGTAGTTGGACTGGAGGCCGCGGAACATCAGCTGGCCAAGACCGCCATAGCCGACGACGACGCCCACCGTTACAAGGGCGACCGTGGAGACGGTGGCGAGGCGAAGTCCGGCCACGATGCTGGGGAGCGCGTTGGGGACCTCCACGCGCAGCAGCAGCTCCATGGGGGAGTAGCCGAGCCCCCGGGCGGCATCCACGACGTCCGCATCGACGCCTTGAAGCCCGACAAGGATGTTGCGCACCAGCACCAGTAGCGCGTACATGACGAGACCTATCAGCACCGTGGTGCGCCCGATGCCCGTGTACGGCGCGAGGAGCGCGAACAGGGCGAAGGAGGGGACCGTATAGAGGACGCCGCTTACGCCGAGGATCGGCCGCGCCAGGCGCGGGATGCGGCGCGCGAGAATCGCGAGCGGGAACGCGATCACGAGCGCGATCGCAACTGCCTCGAGAGTGACGGTCGTGTGAACCAGGAGCTGGTCCACCACCTCGTGCCAGTTCCGCTGCAGGTATTGCAGCGAGAACCACGGATTCGGCGGGGCGGCCATGCCACGACGGTACCGGCTCGCGCCGCTGCTGGTCGCATGCCGGGTGGCGCGCTACGGTGGCCAGATGGGCGACCCCGGCATCATCCTCGAGGCGGTGCGAAAGGTGTACCCCGACGGGACGGTCGCTGTGGGCGGCCTCGACCTCACGGCCACGGCTGGCGAGGTGTTGTGCCTGGTGGGGCCGTCGGGGTGTGGCAAGTCGACCACGCTGCGCATGGTCAATCGCCTCGTGGAGCCGTCGTCGGGCACGATTTCCGTGGCGGGTATCGACGTCATGAGCCAGGACCCCGTGGAGTTGCGGCGCGGCATCGGGTACGTCATCCAGCACGTGGGGCTGTTCCCGCACAGGACCGTCGCACAGAACGTCGCCACGGTGCCAGGTCTCGTGGGCTGGGAGAAGGAGCGGACCGCGGCGAGGGTTGTCGAGCTCCTGGAACTCGTGGGCCTGCCCGCGGCGGACTTCGGCGCCCGCTATCCGCACGAGCTTTCCGGGGGCGAGCGCCAGCGTGTGGGCGTGGCGCGCGCGCTCGCCGTTAGCCCGCCGGTGATGCTGATGGACGAGCCCTTCGGCTCGGTGGACCCGCAGGGGCGCCGCCGGCTCCAGCAGGAGTTCGCGACGCTTCAGAGGACGCTTGGCCTCACCGTCATGATGGTGACGCACGACATGCGGGAGGCCGTGGTGCTCGCGGACCGCATCGCGATCTTCTCCAAGGGCGGAGTGCTGGAGCAGATTGGCACCGCGGAGGACGTCACCCAACGCCCCGCGAACGACTTCGTCGCCGACTTTCTCGCCGACTTCGACGGCGTCAGCGCCAGCGGCCCCGCCACCACGACGTCTTGACCCCGGCCTCCGCCTGAGCCTCGCGCGCGGCGCGCCCCTCTGCCTCGAGCAGCGCCCGGCGGCGGCGTCGGCGTCGGCCGGTGGTCACGATCCGATATAAGGCGAGTCCCAGCACGACGAAGACGACAATGACCAGCACGGGGACGAAGACCGCGATCAGCACCAGCGCGATGGCGGTGGCGTCCTCGGCAAACGACGCCAGTGGCGCGCCGGTTCCGCCGGTGGCTGCGTTCACGGCGGGCCGGGAAGCGGCCTTGCCGGTGTGCACCCCGGCGGCGATGATCGCGCCGCCGACCCCCGCTATCCAGGGGTGTTCCTGCCAGAAGCTCGACTCGGCTTGCACGGTCGACGCCGCGGTCGCCGCGAAGAGGATGCCACCGACCACGGGGCGGACCAGCGACTGGATCAGGTCGTTGATGTTGTCGACGCCCGGGATCTTGTCGAGCACCAGTTCGCCGGCCAGAAATACGAGCCCGATGATGATGACGGGCCACGACTCGAGCCAGGACAGGCTGTTCGGGAGCTCGACGAGGTTGGTGAACCGCGAGAACGCCGCGAGCATCACGATCGGGATGTAGGCGTTGAGGCCAGCCGCGGCGGCGAAGCCCGATCCGGTCAGGAGCGCGAGCGCCCATCCCTCGACCATGTGTTCTCCTCGGTGCCGCGCGGGTGGTTCGCACACACGATAGCCGCAATCGGGCCGCACCGCGCCAGCCGGGTTGGCGCCAACACGTGCGCCCGCCGATGCGAAACGCCCCCGGGGATGTCCCGGGGGCGTTCGACGTGTGGGGTGGCTAACGGGACTTGAACCCGCGGCCCCCGCGACCACAACGCGGTGCTCTACCAGCTGAGCTATAGCCACCATTGGCCCTGCGACAGGGCCGGAGAAAAGTGTAGCGTCTCTACGCCTCGGCGGTGGACGCGTCCCCGGTGCTCACGGCCTCGGCGGCGGCCTTCGCGGCGTCGGAATCCGGGCCGGGCAGGGGAACCAGGATCGTCTCCCGGTAGTAGCGCAGTTCGCGGATCGAGTCCTCGATGTCACCCAGCGCGCGGTGACCGCCCGTCTTGGCCGGGGAGTTGAAAAATACTCGGGGGTACCAGCGGCGGGCGAGCTCCTTGAAGGAGCTCACGTCGACCACGCGATAGTGCAGGTGGGCCATGAGCTCGGGCATGTCCCGCTCGAGGAAGATCTTGTCCATGCCCACGGTGTTGCCGGCGAGCGGCGACTTGCCGGCGGGAGTGTGTTCCGCGACATACGCGAGCACTTGCGCCTGCGCGTCCTCCATCGTGGTGCCGTGCGGCAGTTCCTCGATGAGGCCCGACGTCGTGTGCATGGTGCGCACGAAGTCGCCCATGCCTGCCATCGCCTTTTCTGAGGGCTTGATGACGACGGACACGCCGTCGCCGAGAACGTTGAGTTCCGCATCGGTCACGAGGCATGCGACCTCGACGAGGGCGTCATTCACCGTGTCGAGGCCGGTCATCTCGCAGTCGATCCATACGAGAGGGACGTCGGTCATGGAATCACTCTACTGAAGCCGCGGCGGTGCCCTGCCCGGGCGGCCTGCCTGCTAGTGGGGCCACTTGCCGCGCGCGTACGGGTGAGGCCAGTAGTCGAGCTCCACGCCGAGCTCGTGCGCTGCTCGCAGTGGGAAGTGGGGATCGCGCAGGAACTCGCGAGCCACCATCACGGTGTCGGCCTGGCCCGAGGCGACGATCTCCTCGGCCTGGGCGGCGGTCGTGATCTGGCCCACAGCGTTGACGGCTGCCCCGGTGCCGTTGCGAACCGCGGTCGCGAAGTGCACCTGATAGCCGGGCGCGGTAGGTATGTGTACGCCAGGGATGAGGCCGCCGGAGGAGACGTCGAACCAGTCCGCGCCGGCGTCGCGTGCCCAGCCTGCGACGGTCACGGTGTCCTCGAGCGTCCACCCGTTGGGCTCCGACCAGTCCGTCGCGGACAGCCGCACCAACGTCGGGACGTCCGTTCCGACGCGCTCGCGAATCGAGCGCACGATCTCCAGCAGGAACCGGGCGCGGTTCTCGAGCGAGCCGCCGTACTCGTCGGTCCGGAGGTTCGATAGCGGTGACAGGAACTGGTGGACGAGGTACCCGTGGGCGCCGTGGATCTCCAGCACGTCGAATCCTGCGGTCACGGACCGCTCGGCGGCATCCGCGAAGGCGCGCACGACGTCGG
>Ga0214472_10007036_pt1 | contig 11801 bp, 10 predicted proteins | sample RVTome_6_FD_207662 | JGI IMG/M metagenome (GOLD analysis project Ga0214472, IMG submission 207662) | Soil microbial communities from uranium-contaminated site in the Upper Colorado River Basin, Wyoming, United States - RVT140D175 | ecosystem: Environmental > Terrestrial > Soil > Contaminated >...
AACACCGCGCCGGTCGAGAACGAGCAATCCTCGGAGGCCAGCCAGCAAACCAGCGAGGCCACCTCGTCGACCTGCACGAACCGGTTCATCGGAATCTTGGACAGCATGTAGTGGATGTGCTGCTCGGTCATCTGGTCGAAGATCGCCGTCTTGGCAGCCGCGGGCGTCACGCAGTTGACCAGCACGCCGGTCTGCGCGAGCTCCTTGCCGAGCGACTTGGTGAGCGAGATCACCCCCGCTTTGGAGGCCGAGTAGGCCACGGCGTTCGGGTTGCCCTCCTTGCCGGCGATCGAGGCGATGTTGACGATGCGCCCGTATTTCGCTTTCACCATGTGCGGCGCCACCGCCCGGCAGGCGAGGAACTGGCTGGTGAGATTTACCGCCAGCACCTTGCTCCATTCCTCGATCGGATACTCGAGCGTGGGCTTGTTCATGCCGGCGATGCCGGCGTTGTTGACCAGCACGTCGATCTTGCCGAACACCTCGAGCGCGCTCTTCGTCGCTCGCTCGATCGCCGGCGCGTCGCTGACGTCGATCGCCTCGCCGGTGGCCGCGGCGCCCAGGCCCGCCACCGCCCTGGCGAGCAGCTTGTCGTCGCGGTCCCAGATGCGCACCTTGGCGCCCGAGGCGCTCAGGCGCTGCGCGATCGCGAGGCCGATGCCCTGCGCGGCGCCGGTGACGATGGCGGTGCGGCCCTTGAAATCCAGCTGGTTCATGAACCTCCCTATTCCTTGACCGCCCCGGTCATCGCCGAGACGTAGTGCTCGACGAAGAAGGCGTACAGGATCACGAGCGGCAGCGAGCCGACCAGCGCGCCCGCCATGAGGGAACCCCAGCGGTACTGGTCGCCGTCGGTGAAGGCCGACAGGATCGCCACCGGCACGGTCTTCTTCTCGGTCGAGTTGATGAAGGTGAGCGCGTAGATGAACTCGTTCCAGCACAGCGTGAGGGAGAAGATCGCCGCCGAGATCAGCCCGGGGATCGCGAGCGGCAGGATGATCTTCACCAGGATCTGCCAGCGGGTAGCGCCGTCGATCAGCGCGCATTCCTCGAGCTCATAGGGGATGGTTTTGAAATAGCCCATCAGCAGCCACGTCGAGAACGGGATCAGGATCGTGGGATAGGTGAGGATCAGGGCGAAGGGCGTGTCGAACAACCCGTACTGGAACACTACCGTGGAAAGCGGGATGAACAGGATCGAGGGCGGCACGAGGTAGGCGAGGAAGATCAGCCCGCCCGCCATCTGCGCGCCGCGGTAGCGGATGCGCGTGATGGCGTAGGCGGCGAACACGCTCGCGATGAGCGACAGGATGGTCGCCGCGACCGCGATGAACATGGTGTTCCAGAGCCACAACGGATACTCGGTCTTGAACAGCAGGTCGTTGATGTGCTCGAGCGTCGGGCTGACCGTCCAGAACGGGTTGTGGGTGTCGAGATCAAGCAGGTGCTCCTTGGGCTTCACCGCGGTCACGGTCATCCAGTAGAACGGGAACAGCAGCACCACGACGATGATCGCGAGCGGCAGGTAGAGCGTCACCAGCCGCTGCGGCAGCGTCGACAGATAGCTCATGCCTTCGGACTGGTCGCCGCTGGGAAGCGCGCGCGTTGCGTCAGCCATCGCCCTCTCCTTGCTGCCACTTGCGCCGCTGCAGGCCGAACCAGGAAACCATGATGGCCGCCAGCAGGAACGGCACCATCGCCGTCGAGACTGCGGCGCCCTCGCCGATGCGCGAGCCGAGGATCGCGGTGTTGTACGACATGGTCGCCATCAGCTCGGTGGCGCCCGCCGGGCCGCCATTGGTGAGCACCTTGATCAGCTGGAAGTCGGTGAAGGTGAACAGTACCGAGAAGGTCATCACCACTGCGATGATCGGCGTGAGCAGCGGGTAGGTGATGCGCAGGAACATCTGCCAGCGCGTCGCGCCGTCGAGCGTCGCCGCCTCGTACAGGGACGGCGGCACGGTCTGCAGACCGGCGAGCAGCGAGATGGCGATGAAGGGCACGCCGCGCCAGACATTGGCGAAGATCACGGCCCAGCGCGCATTCCACGGATCGCCGAGGAAGTTGATGTTGCCCTCGATCCAGCCGAGCTGCTTGAGCGACCAGGAGATGATCGAGAACTGCGGGTCGTAGATCCACCAGAAGGCGATCGCCGAGAGTACCGTGGGCACGATGAACGGGATCAGGATGATCGCCCGCACGATCGCCTTGAACGGCATGTTCTGGTTGAGCAGCAGCGCGAGGTACAGCCCGACGGCGAACTTGAACACGCTCGCGACGAAGGTATAGAGCAGCGTGAAGAACACCGCGGTCTGGAACTTCGAGTCGCCGATGATCCACTCGTAGTTCTCCAGCCCGATGAACTTGCCCGGCGTGCCGATGCGCGCGTCGGTGAACGAGAGCCAGATGCCCAGGCCGAGCGGGTAGACCAGGAACGCGATCAGGAACGCGGCCGCCGGCAGCATGAACCAGAACCCCAGCCAGTTGCGGTTCATGCTCAGCGCGCGCCAGGTGATGCGCTCGCCTGGCGCGATCGCCGCGGTCGCGGTGTTTGCCCCGTTGCTCATCCGACTCGTCGTGTCCTCGGGTGCCGCGGGGCGCGCGCGCGTCGCCCGCCCCGCGTTGCGCTCAGCGGTAGATGCGCCGCGCCTGGCGGTCGGCCACCGCCATCGCCTCCTTGACGCTTGCCCGGTCGGTGCAGACGGTCGCGAACATGTCGAGCACCACGAAATCGGCGAGCGCCGAGGCCGCTTTCTCGCCCACCGAGCCGAGCCCGCCCGCGGTGAGCGTGCGCTTGGCGACGTCGCGCACGATGGTGAGCTTCTTGTCGGAGGTCCAGACCGGGTTGGCGTCGTAGGCATTGAGCGGATGGGTGATGTAGGCCACCGCCGCCTCGAGCCACTTGTTGTAGTTCGCCGCCTCCATGGTGAAGGCGAGGAAGGCCTTCGCCGCCTGCGGCACTTTGGTGTAACGCATCGCCAGCATCGGGTAGGCGATGTGGAACTCGGTCGGCTTGCCGACCGGGCCGACCGGCCACAGCGCGTGGTCCATGTCGTCCACGATCTCCTTCATCTTGGCGTCGCCCTTCGCGGCGCCCGCCTTGGCGGCGGCGTAGATCGAAACGCCGTTGTTGGTGAGCGAGATCTCGCTCGTGAGGAAGGCCTTGTTGTTGAAGGCGTCGTTCCAGGCCGCGGTGCCGGGTGCGAAGTAGGCCGACATCTGCTTGGCGTACTCGAGCGCCTTGGCGGTCTCGGGCGAATTGATGATCACCTTGTCCTTGGCGTCGACGAGGTTGCCGCCGAAGGCCCACAGGCACCAATGCACCCAGGCATTGCCGTCGCCCGAGGCGCGGCCGAGCGCGAAGCCGCCCGGCTGGCTCTTCTCCTTCAGCGCCTTCATCAGCTCCATGAAACCTGCGGTGTCCTTCGGCACCTCCTTGAAGCCCGCCTTCTCGATCATGCTCTGGCGGTAGTTGATGACGTTGCCGTTGTAGCCCACCGGGATGTCGATCCACTTGTTGCCGGACTTGCCGTACACCACCGCGCTCGCGACCCAGCCGCCGTACTTCTTGCCGAGGTAGTTGGCGACGTCGGTGACCTCGAGGACCTTGCTCGGGAACAGATGCGGCAGCGAGTACAGGCCCCAGAACAGGTCCGGCCCCTGGCCGGTGTTGGCGGCGACCGAGGCTTTCGGCTGCACGTCGTCGAGCGACTCGTTCAGCACCGTCACCGGCACGCCGGTCGCCTTGGTGAAGGCGGCCACCAGCGCCATGAAGCCGTCCTCCTCGGACTGCACGAAGCGCTTCCAGCGCAACAGCTGGAGCTTGGCGCCCTTCTCCGGCTTCCAGGGCGAGCTCTGCGCCCAGGCCTCGGCGAACAGCGATAGATGGGACGCCTGCAGCGCGGCGGCGCCAGCGAACGCCGCGCCTCCCTTGAGTACGTCGCGGCGCGTGGTTTTGCGATGTGTCATGTGCCTGTCCTCCTGGTTGCGGTTCGCATGCAAGAAAGTGCCGGCGGCCTCAGATGCGCTGGCCGCTCGACGGGTCGAAAAGGTGCGCCATGTCGGGGCGCGGCCGCAGGCGGATCTTCTGCCCGGGCGCGAACTCGTGCCGCTCGCGGAACACGGCGACGATCTCCTGGCCGCTGACACGCGCGAAAAGCTGCGTCTCGGATCCGGTCGGCTCGATCACGATCACCTCGGCGTCGAAGCCGTCGTCGGCGAGCTCGAGGTGCTCCGGACGGATGCCGTAGATCACCGGCTGGCCTTCGAGCGCGGCGCCCGCGGCAGCCACGGGCAGGTGCGCGCCCGAGGCCATCTTGACGGCGCGCTGGCCATCGGCGCCGTGTACCGCGCCCTCGAGAAAATTCATCGCCGGCGAGCCGATGAAGCCGGCCACGAAGCGGTTCGCCGGGCGGTCGTAGAGCGCCAGCGGATCGCCCATCTGCTCGACGCGCCCGTCGTGCATGACGACGATCTTGTCGGCCATGGTCATGGCCTCGATCTGGTCGTGGGTGACGTAGACGGTGGTGGTCTTGAGCCGCTGGTGCAGCTCCTTGATCTCGGTTCGCATCGCCACACGCAACTTGGCGTCGAGGTTGGAAAGCGGCTCGTCGAACAGGAACACCTGGGGGTCGCGCACGATGGCGCGGCCCATGGCGACGCGCTGGCGCTGGCCGCCGGAGAGCTGGCGCGGGAAGCGCTCGAGGTAAGGCACGAGCCCGAGGATCTCGGCGGCCACGCGCACCCGCTCCGTGATCACCTGCTTGCCGGTGCCGCGCAGCGACAGCGAGAAGCCCATGTTGTCCGCCACCGTCATGTGCGGGTAGAGCGCATAGTTCTGGAACACCATGGCGATGTCGCGCTCTTTCGGGTGCACGTTGTTGACCACGCGATCGCCGATGCGGATCTCCCCAGCGGTGACGTTCTCCAGCCCGGCGATCATACGCAGCAGGGTCGACTTGCCGCAGCCGGACGGGCCGACCAGCACGCAGAATTCGCCGTCGGTGATCGAAATGTCGACCCCGTGCAGCACTTCGCTCTGGCCGAAGGACTTGCGCGCGCCGTGGATGCTCACCTGTGCCATGGTCGGGCCCCGCTCCTCAGTCCTTGAAGTAGCGCCGGTAGGTGCGGTCCATGTGCCGGCGCATCGCGGCGCGCGCCCCGCGCGGCTCGCGCGCGGCGATCGCCTTGGCGATCGCGCGGTGCTCGGCGATCGCGTCGGCCGCCATGGGCGGCTCGAAGTGCAGGTGCTCGAGCCGCCTGAAGAACGTTCCCGTGCGCAGGTCCCAGAGCGTCTCCACGACCCTCGCCAGCGCGCTGTTGCCGGTCGCCTCCGCGACGCGCACGTGGAAGACGCGGTCGGCGTGCAGCGGGTTGTTGCCGCGCCGGCTCTCGCGCACCATCTCCGCCAGCGCGCGGCGGATCGCGGCAATCTGCGCCCGGCTCGCGTGCTTCGCGGCGAGCGAGGCCGATTCGCCCTCGATCAGCTTGCGCGCGCGGATCAGCTCGACCGGCCCGGTCTCGCCGCGTGGCAGCCGATGGCCGGTGCGCCGCTCGCCGGGCTTCGTCACGTAGATGCCCGATCCGACGCGCACCTCGAGCAGGCCCTCGAGCTCGAGCGCGATCAGTGCCTCGCGCAAGGACGGCCGGCTGACGCCGAGCTGTTGCGCCAGCTCGCGCTCCGAGGGCAGGCGCGATCCCGGCGCAACTTCGCCACTGCCGATCAGCGCCTGAATCTGTTCGGCGATCTGACGGTAGAGTCGACGCGGCGCGACGGCCTTGATCGGCATCGGTACGGGAAATCATGGAGGTGCTTCGGCGGGACGAGGCAGCCTAGACCCGGCATCGCGGGTGGTCAAGTGGTCAGACCGCTTGGCGGGTCGCGGGCCGGGCGGCAGGCCGCGAAACAGCGGCCTAGCGCGGGGCGTTCGATCCGGGACGCTCGGCTATAATCGCTTCCCTCCTTCGACATTCCGAAAATCCGCATGGCGGGCAGATTGGCAGGCAAGGTCGCGTTCATCACCGCGGCCGGTCAAGGCATCGGGCGCGGCGCCGCGCTCGCCTTCGCGCGCGAAGGCGCGCAGGTCTGGGCGACCGACATCAACCGGAAGCTGCTGTCGGACATCGAAGGCAAGCACGGCATCAAGACGCGCCCGCTCGATGTCACCGACGAGGCGGCGATCGCGAAGCTCGCGGCGGAGGTCGGCCCGATCGACGTGCTGTTCAATTGCGCCGGCTACGTGCATCACGGCACGATCCTCGATTGCTCGCCCGAGGACTGGGACTTCAGCTTCAACCTGAACGTAAAGTCGATGTACCTCGTGACGCGCGCCCTCCTGCCCGGCATGCTGAAGAAAGGCAAGGGCTCGATCATCAACATGTCCTCGATCGCCTCGAGCGTGAAGGGCCTGCCGAACCGTTTCGTCTACGGCGCGACCAAGGCGGCGGTCATCGGGCTCACCAAGGCGATCGCAGCCGATTACGTGAAGCGGGGCATCCGCTGCAACTGCATCGGCCCGGGCACCGTCGATACGCCTTCGCTGCATGATCGCATCAACGCCTTCCCCGACCCGGTGCAGGCGAGAAAGGATTTCGTCGCGCGCCAGCCGATGGGGCGCCTGGGCACGGTGGACGATATCACCGGCATCCTGGTGTTTCTCGCCTCCGACGAGTCGCAGTTCGCGACCGGCAACATGGTCTCGATCGATGGCGGCATGACCATATGAACAACGCTGTGCTGCAAAGCGTTGCTGCGCACCGCATTGCAGCACCTTACTTTCAGAACAAGCAGTTCTTTAAGTAATTTCTTGATGGGGATCGACAGATGAAACTGTGCCGCTACGGCAAGAACGGGTTCGAGAAGCCAGGCATGATCGATGGCGCGGGGCGGCTGCGCGATCTGTCGAAGGTGGTCGAGAACATCGGCCCGAAGGAAATCTCGCCGCGCGGACTCAAGATGCTCTCGGGCGTGAAGCCGGAGTCGCTGCCGGTAGTCAACGGCGATCAGCGCTTCGGCGTGCCCTACGTCGGCATCGGCAAGTTCGTCGCCATCGGCCTGAACTACAGCGATCACGCCAGGGAGTCGAACCTGCCGGTGCCGAGCGAGCCGATCGTGTTCATGAAGGCGACCACCTCGATCTGCGGACCGAACGACGACACCGTCCAGCCCCGGCGCTCGACCAAGCTCGACTGGGAGTGCGAGCTGGGCGTGGTGATCGGCACCAAGGCGCAGTACGTGTCGGAGGCGAAGGCGCTGGAGCACGTCGCCGGGTACTGCGTCGTCAACGACGTTTCGGAGCGCGCGTTCCAGCTGCAGTCCTCGCAGTGGGACAAGGGCAAGGGCTGCGACACCTTCGGCCCCATCGGGCCCTGGCTCGTGACGACCGACGAGATTTCCGACCCGCAGGGGCTCGACATGCGGCTCGAGGTGAACGGCAAACGCATGCAGACCGGCAATACGCGCACCATGATCTTCGGCGTCGCCCACCTGGTGTCCTACGTGAGCCAGTACATGAGGCTGCTGCCGGGCGACATCATCACCACCGGCACGCCGCCGGGCGTGGGCATGGGCATCAAGCCCGAGCCCGTATTTCTCAAGCCCGGCGACGTGGTCACGCTGGGCATCCGCGGCCTGGGCGAGCAGCGCCAGCGCGTCGTTCCCCCTCCCGGCTAGGAGCGGGCAGGCGCGTCGCTCGCCGAACGCACGCGTTCGGCGGACGTTCGTTCGATTGCGCTGCCGCGGGCTCGTGGTTGCGGGTTGCGGTAAGCTTGACTGGACCAGTGCCTGGCGCTCACGCATGAACCAACCACGCATCGACGGCAAGCGGCTGTGGCGCTCGCTCGAGGAGCTCGCCCGCATCGGCGCCACCCCTAAGGGCGGCGTGCGCCGCTTGACGCTCACCGAGCTCGACCGCGAGGCGCGCGAACTGTTCTCCCGCTGGGCGCGCGAGGCTGGAATGTCGGTGGCGGTCGACGCCATCGGCAACGTGTTCGCGCGCCGTGCGGGCGCCGACCCGGGCGAGGCCCCGGTCGCGATCGGCAGCCATCTCGACAGCCAGCCATCGGGCGGGCGCTTTGACGGGGCCTATGGCGTGATGGCCGGCCTCGAGGTGGTGCGCGCGCTGAACGACGCAGGCATCGTCACCCGCGCACCGCTCGAGGTGATCTCCTGGACCAACGAAGAGGGCTCGCGCTTCACTCCGGTGATGATGGGCTCGGGTGTATTTGCCGGCGTGTTCACGCTCGAGCACGCGCTGGCGCAGAAGGACACCGAAGGCGTGTCGGTGCGCGAGGCGCTCGAGAGAATCGGCTACGCCGGCCCCGCGAAGCCGCACCGCCTCGGCGCCTACTTCGAGGCGCATATCGAGCAGGGTCCGGTACTCGAGGATACGAAAACGACCATCGGCGTGGTGCAGGGGGCGCTCGGCCAGCGCTGGTTCGACGCGCTCATCACCGGCATGGACGCGCATGCCGGGCCGACGCCGATGGCGCTGCGCAAGGACGCGCTGCTCGCGGCCAGCCGCGTGGTGCTGGCGGTCAACCGTGTCGGGACCGCCTTTCCGGACAACGCGCGCGGCACCGTGGGCTCCATGCAGGTCAAGCCGAATTCGAGGAACGTCGTGCCCGGCGAAGTGCGCCTGAGCGTCGATTTGCGCAACGCAAAAGACGACACGCTGCTCGACATGGTCTCGGCGCTGTACGCATCGCTCAAGTCGATCGAGGACGAATGCCGCGTGGCGATCGAGCTGAAGGAGATCACGCACTTCCCGCCGTGCGAGTTCGATCCCGCGCTGGTGGCCAGCGTGCGCGCCGGCGCGAAGGTGCACGGCCACTCGCACCGCGACATCGTCTCGGGCGCCGGCCACGATGCGGTGTACGTGGCGCGCGTGGCGCCGACGGCGATGATCTTCGTGCCGTGCGAGGGCGGCATCAGCCACAACGAAATCGAAAATGCCACCCCGGAGGACCTTTCCGCCGGCTGCAACGTCCTGCTGCACGCGGTGCTCGAGCGCGCTGGCCGCGCCGCCGCCGCCGCGCGCAGCGCCGCTTAGGAGATCGACCATGAACGAACGCGCCCGTCCCGAAACCGTCACCCACTCGCTGGAGAAGTCGGCCTTCTTCATGCCGTTTTCGGCCAACCGCCAGTTCAAGAAGGCGCCGCGGCTGCTCGCGCGCGCCGAGGGCATTTATTACTACACGCCGGAGGGCCGCGAGCTGATCGACGGCACTTCCGGGCTGTGGTGCGTCAATGCGGGCCATTGCCGCCCGAAGATCGTCGAAGGCGTCGCCAAGGGCGTAGCGACACTCGATTTCGCTCCGCCGTTTCAGATGGGACATCCGCTCGCGTTCGAGTTCGCCGACAAGATCGCGGCACTCGCGCCGCCCGGCCTGTCGAAGGTGTTCTTCACCAACTCGGGCTCCGAGTCGGTGGACACGGCATTGAAGCTCGCGATTGCCTACCATCGCGCGCGCGGCGAGGGGCAACGCGTGCGCCTGATCGGCCGCGAGCGCGGCTACCACGGGGTCAATTTCGGCGGCACCGCGGTCGGTGGCATCGTCGGCAACCGCAAGATCTTCGGCGCGCTGATCACCGGCGTCGACCACATTCGTCATACGCACGACCTGGCGCGCAACGCCTTCTCGCGCGGACAGCCCAGCCACGGCGCGGAGCTCGCCGACGATCTCGAGCGGCTCGCCCAGCTGCACGATCCCTCGACCATCGCCGCGTTGATCGTCGAGCCGGTGGCTTGCTCGACCGGCGTGCTGGTGCCACCGGTGGGCTATCTCGAGCGGCTACGCGAGATCTGCGACCGGCATGGCATTTTGCTGATCTTCGACGAGGTGATCACCGCCTGGGGGCGCCTCGGCGAGCCGTTCGCCGCCCAGCGCTTCAAGGTCACGCCCGACCTGATCACTACCGCCAAGGGCATTACCAACGGCACCGTGCCGATGGGCGCGGTGTTCATGAAGGAGACGTTGTACGACGCTTTCCTCACCGGGCCGGACAGCGCCATCGAAATGCCGCACGGCTACACCTATTCAGGGCACCCGGTCGCCTGCGCCGCGGGACTCGCGACCCTGCAGGTCTACCAGGAGGAGGGACTGCTTACTCGCGTCAAGCAGCTCGAGCCCTACTGGGAGGAGCAGGCGCATTCGCTCAAGGGCCTGCCTAACGTCATCGATATTCGCAACATCGGTCTGATCGCGGCGATCGAGCTGGCGCCGCGGGCCGGTGCCGTGGGCGCACGCGGCTTCGAGGCGCACGTGCGCGCCTTCGAAAGCGGCCTCTACGTTCGCGTGACCGGGGACATCCTCGCCTTCGCGCCCCCGCTGATCATCCAGAAGGCGCAGATCGACCAGCTCTTCGAGCACGCACGCGCCGTGCTGAAGGCGCTGCCGTGATCCGCGTCAGCTGAGAAACAAAAAGGGGCGCCGAAGCGCCCCTTTTTCTTGTCGCGAGCGGGCTATTTTCCGGCCGCGGCGGCCCGCACTACGCCCAGGCGCCGCCCGCGGGCGTTTTGCTTGACGCGCAGCGGGGTAACGAGGTCGCGCACATAATTCGGCAGCGCGAACACGCCCTCGTGGGTCTCGCCGTTGTAGAAGCGCAGCTCCGAGAGCTTGCGCTGCTCGATGCGCCGGTCGATCTCGTCCGCGGTGAACGCCTTCGGATCGAGCTTGTCGGAGCACACCGCCATCGCCCACAGCGAGCCGTAAAGCGGGATGTACATCGTGTAGGGCCGCACGATGCGGAACACGCCGTTCAGGCGCTGGGCAAGCTCGGCGACGCGCTCGGGCCGCGCCACCGGCGAGCCGATGTGCAGCGCGAGCGCGCCGCCGGGCGCGAGCGCCTGGCGGCAGCTCTGGAAGTACCCGGTCGAGTAAAGCGCCTCGGCCGGGCCCATCGGGTCGTTCAGGTCGAGCGCGATCAGATCGAACTTCTCCGGCGTCTCGCGCACGAAGCGCCGCCCGTCCTCGATCAGCACGCGCAGCTTCGGGTGGTCGAACACGCCGTTGTTCACCGCCCCGAAGTGCTCCTTGGCCACCTTGATCACGTCCGCGTCGATCTCGACCATCGTCACCTGCTCGATCGAGGGGTGCTTGAGCACCTCTTCCGAGGAGCCGCCGTCGCCGCCGCCGATGATGAGCGCGCGCTTGGGCGCCGCGTGCGCGGTGAGCGCCGGGTGGATCAGGTTCTCGTGGTAGACGAACTCCTCCTTCTCGGAGGTCATGTTGAACCCGTCGAGCCGGAACAGTTTGCCGTACTGGGCGGTCTCGTAGATCGCCATCTTCTGGTAGCGGGTCTGCCACTCGCCCAGCTGGCGGCGCGCCTTGATGTAAAAGCCCGTGGTCTCGTTGAGCGGCTCCATCAGCAGGTGCTCGCCCCGGTCGATGGCGTGCCTCGCCACCTCGGTCGGCTGGAAGTACGCCACGATGGCGTCGAACAGCGCGTTCGCCTTGGTCGAGTTGTCGGCGCTGTAGTTGCAGACGTAGACGTCGAGCGTCAGGCCGGCGCACTCCGGCCAGGTATGGATCGCCACGTGCGACTCGGCGAGCACCACGGTGCCGGTGAACCCTCCGCCGTCGAACGGGTGGAAGGTCATGTCCATGATGGTCAGCCCCGAGTCGCGCACGAACTCGCCGCACTTCGCGCGGAAGCTGTCGCAGTCCAGAAGGCGCTGCGGATCGCAGCGGCACCCGCTCAGGTCACCGATGAGATGCAGACCGTTCATTTTCGTTCCCCCCGAAAAAAGCGAAGGCGCAACCCAGCGCTCTCACCAGGCTGCGCCCTTCCGTTACGCCTC
>Ga0214472_10007037_pt1 | contig 11800 bp, 11 predicted proteins | sample RVTome_6_FD_207662 | JGI IMG/M metagenome (GOLD analysis project Ga0214472, IMG submission 207662) | Soil microbial communities from uranium-contaminated site in the Upper Colorado River Basin, Wyoming, United States - RVT140D175 | ecosystem: Environmental > Terrestrial > Soil > Contaminated >...
AGCCCCGATACGCCAACCTGGCGACCGACTACCAGCAGGTGGCGCGCCAACTCGTGATCTGCGGGATGCATATCCATGTGGGGATCGAAGATCCCCATCTCCGTATCGACTTGATGAACCAGGTCAAGTACATGCTCCCCCATCTCCTGGCCTTGACCACCTCGTCGCCCTTCTGGGCAGGGAGCCCGACCGGCCTGCTCGCATATCGGCTGATCATCTTCCGTAACCTCCCGCGCACCGGTCTCCCCCAGGATTTCGTTTCCTGGGGCGAGTACGAGCGCACGGTCGACCTGATGATCGACGCCGGAATCATCGACAGCCCGAGCAGCCTTTGGTGGGACATTCGACCATCCGGGCGCTACCCCACCCTCGAGATGAGAGTGAGCGACGTTTGCACCCGGCTCGACGACGCCATCACGGTGGCAGCCATCTATGTGTGCCTGTTGTCGATGTTGTTCCGCCTCAGGAGGCAGAACCAGCGATGGCGCACCTACCCACCGTTTCTGATCGCCGAGAACATGTGGCGCGCCCAGCGCTATGGGACTGAGGGTTCGCTGGTCGACTTCGGGAAGGGCGAGCTGGTCCAATTTCCTGACCTGGTCGACGAGATCATCGAGGTCTTGGCGCAGGACTCGGTGGAGCTAGGGGTCCGAGACGAGGTCCGGCACGCCCGGACCATCGTCCAGCAGGGGACCAGTGCCCATCGCCAGCTGGCGACTCACGAGGCTGCGCTCGCCGCGGGAGCCAGCAACGACGAAGCGCTCCGGGCAGTGGTTGACGGCCTGATCGAGGACACCCTCTTCGGCATCTGACGGGGCCGCGGTACCCTTGCGAACCCCCGCCCGGAAGAGAGACCTTTGGCCCGCCCGACCCGCATCGCCGTTCAATTGCAACCCCAACACGCCGACTACCCCCAGATCAGGGCAGCGGTAGCCAAAGCCGAAGAGCTTGGAGCGGACATCGTCTTCAACTGGGACCACTTCTTCCCGTTGAGTGGCGATCCCGACGGCAAGCATTTCGAATGCTGGACCATGCTTGCTTCCTGGGCCGAGATCACGGAGCGAGTGGAGATTGGCACCCTGGTCACTTGCAACAGCTATCGCAACCCGGATCTCTTGGCCGACATGTCACGCACCATCGACCACGTCTCGGAAGGCCGGCTCATCCTCGGGATCGGCGCAGGATGGTTCGAGAGGGACTACGACGAGTACGGATACGAATTCGGGACCGCCGGTTCGAGGCTGGCCGACCTGAGAACAGCCCTTCCCAGGATCGAAGCTCGCTGGAGTCGATTGAACCCGCCCCCCACCCGCAAGATCCCGATCATGATCGGCGGAGGCGGGGAGAGAAAGACTCTCCGTTACACAGCCGAGCATGCCGACATGTGGCACGGCTTCGGCCAGGCCGAGGTCATTCGGCATAAGAACCAGGTTCTCGACGATTGGTGCCGCCAAGTTGGCCGGGACCCGTCCGCAATCGAAAGATCATGCGGCGCCAATGTGCGTCGGCCTGAATCCGGGGACGCCTTCTTGGAGGCCGGCGCCAACCTGATCACCCTTGGCCTCGACGGGCGATCCGGTTACGACCTGGAGCCGGTGGTCGACTGGCTGGCCTGGCGAGACGAGAAGAACCGCTCCTGAAGGATCGGGATCAGGCCTCGACACCTATCAACTGACGGTCGGATTCGGCAGTGACGAACTCCTGGGTTCGCTCCAGCCACCAAATCATCACCACGCCGCCGATGCCGGCGGCGAAACCGCTGAGCTGGTTCCAGGTGAAGCCACCGACGACGGCATCCCCCATGCCGTAACGCAGACCGTCGAGCAAGAACCGCTGGAAGCCATACCAGGCAACCCAAAGGAAGAAGAGCTGGCCGTAGTGAAGTCGGAAACGGCGATAAACCAGATAGAGGACGCCGATGAGGATGGCCGCTCCGATCATGTCGTAGAGAGCCACATGGTGGTAGATCCCGCAAAACCCGTCGGTGCCTACCGTCGCCTCGGTGCACTCCAGACCATTGTGTTGGGGAGCCACGTCGTAACCGGGCCGGATCCCGTATCCCCACCAGACTGAGGTGGCCCGGCCCAGGTGTTCGACGATCGCCAGGTCGCCGATCCTCCCCACCACCGTGCCAAGTGCGAGTCCGAAGGACGACACGTCGAGGGTGGCCAGAATCGGCATGCCCAGCCGACGCATCCGCCACCCACCGGCGAGGATGCCACCCAGGAACCCACCCATGATCGAGAAGTTGCCCGCGATCGGGTTCAGGGCCTCGAGTAGGGGTGTGCCGTCGAGGATTTGGGCCGGGGCCGTTAGATAGCGGGCTCCGAGGAGGGCGCCGATCAGACCCCATGTCAGACACGACTGGTACTTCACGGTGTCGAAGCCACGCTGGCTCAACTCCCGGTTGGCGATCCATGCGCCGGCCACGAACCCAAGAGCGGCAAAGACCCCATGCAGGGAGAAACTGATCGGGCCCAGGTCCCAGATCGGAATCGGCGGGTAGCTGATGACGGCGAGCATCGTTGGGAGAGTACTTGGTACTGGGTGCTGGGTATTTGGACCAGACAGAGTCTCAAGTCTCAGGTCTTGCCACGCGGCGGCAGCACCGGCCGACCGGCGTCTTTTTGGCCGAGACTGTGCAACTTCGCCCGTATGGCACCCGTCTCCGAGTGAGGGTTGGTCTCGGCCAAAGTCGGCCGGCAATCAAAGTAGAGTCCCGCACCGTGAGCGATCTGCTGCCGACCGTGGCTGCCGCCCTGAACACACCCGAGAGTCTCATTCGACGATCGGCCGCTGCTCGGGCCGCCGCCAACGGCACAACGATCGATGATGTCCTGGCCGCATGGGCCGGCGGCGCTCCCGTTGCGGTGTCCACCCCCGCTCCGGCTGCGGAGCGGGCCCCCGAGCCCGTCGCCTCTGAGCAGGCCCCCACCCTGGAGCCTGCAGCCGCCGTCTCCGTGATCGAAATCCCTCTCCCGACCACCGTGGCTGTCGAGCCCGAGCCGGAGCCGGTGGTGCCCCTCGAGCCGGTGGCTTTGAGCAAGAGGATTCGAAGTGCCGCCAGAGTCGGAGCCTGGACCGGCTCGGTGCTGGGTCTCACCGGCTTTCTGATTGCAACTACGTGGTGGGCACAGAACGCCACCGTCATCGGAGGAGGGCCCTACACCCCGGTGATCCAGGCAACTTCGAATTCCGTCATCATCGGTGTCGCTTTGGTGAGCCTTCTCTTCGGCGCGGTCACAGCCGGATTGTCCCGAGCCTCGGCGGCCTGGGCCAATCCCGGGATGCAACTCAACAACTCCGCAGCTTCGACCGGATGGCTGGGCGCTCTGATCGGACTGCTCCTCGGAATCGGGGCCGCGGCCCTGCTGACCAGTGGCTTCGGGACACCAGTCGAGGGAGCGGAAGGCATGGTCCAACTGCCAGTGCTCCCGACGCTGGCGGTGATGCTCCTCGGCGGGGCGGTTCTTGGAGGGATCACCGCCGCAGCCACTCAGGCCGTGGCGGTGCCAGTGGCGGTTGCCGGCGAGGGAGAAGAGATCGCCCAGTTGAGGAGTCGGCTGGGCGGCGCTCTCACGATCCCGGCCCTTGGGCTGCTCATCCTCGCCTTGCTGGTGCTTCCTTTTGCCTGGGCGCTACTCCAGTCGAGTCATCTGACATCAGGGGGGGCGGTCGTCGTGGCGATAGTCACCTCGCTTGGGATCCTTGGATTCGCATCTCTCGCCGGGACCCGCCCCAATGTCAAGATCAGCTTCGGTGAGGCCATGGTCGCCCTGATCGGGATCGCCACCGTCCTCCTCATCGTCTTCGCGGTGTTGTTTGCGCGGAGCTCGGGCGAGGGCAGCGGGGAAGAGGCAGGTGAGGAGGCCGCGGTCATCCTCATCGTCGGCTAGCCGCCCCTCGCGGGAGTGCCTAGGCCGAGTTCACCGAGCCGGAGAGGTCGCCAAGGGCCAGAGCATCGCGAACCGACTCAGCGATCTCACGGGCGACCAGTTCCTGTGCCTCCACGGTCGACGCCCCGAGATGCGGGGTCAGCACCACGTTGGGCAGCTTGAGAAGCGGGCTTTCGGGCGAAAGCGGCTCGGATTCGAAAACATCGAGGGCCGCACCGGCCAGATGACCGTCGGTCAACGCACGTGCCAGCGCTTCCTCATCGATCACCCCTCCCCTCGAGACGTTCACCACGAACGCCCCTGGCTTCATCAGTGCCAGGGCCTCCGCGTCGATCAAGTGCCTGGTCTCATCTGTGAGCGGGACGTGTAGGGAGATGATGTCGCCATGGGCGAGTACCTCGTCCCGGCCCGTCAGGGCCAGTCCGAGGTCATCGGCACGCTCGGCGGTTAGATAGGGGTCGTAGGCGAGGACTCTCATCCCGAAGGCCCGGCACCGATTTGCAACCTCGCTCCCGATCCGACCGGCTCCAACCAGTCCCAGGGTTCGGTCCTTGAGCTGAACACCGCGAAGTCGCGAGCGCGCCCATTCCCCGGCACGCATGGAACGATCGGCCTCGGCCACCCGACGGACCACCGAGAGGATCAGAGCCATGGTGAGCTCGGCCGCCGCCACTGTGTTGCCGGCCGGGGAGTTGAGCACGGCTATGCCCCGCTCGGTCGCCGCCGACAGGTCGATGTTGTCGACCCCGACCCCGGCTCGCCCCACGACCTTGAGCCGTGGGCCCTTGTCCAGCATCTCCCGGGTCACCCTCGTGGCGCTTCGAACGACTAGGCCGTCGGCGTCGGCAAGCGCCGCCTGGAATGCATCGGTGGCCGAGTCGTCGATCCGGGTTACCTGAAATCTTCCGTCCTCGAGCAGGGGAGCCAGCCCTGATTCAGAGACGTGATCGGTCACCACGATCCTGAATCGGTCAGTCATCTGATGACTTCCTCCAGGTCGTCCAGGAGGAGGTTCAACTCGTCGACCGTGCGATCGCCCATGTGCCCGATGCGGATCGTGGTGCCCTTCAACTTCCCGTAACCCGAGCCGATGACCCAGTCTCGCTCTTTCATCCCGGCGACGACCGTTGGACCGCCCACTCCCTCCGGTAGGCTGATACAGGTCACGGTGGGGGAGCGGTGTCCCTCAGGGGCAAAGGGTGCCAAACCAAGTCCGGACATCTCAGCCACCCACTCCAGGGTGCGCTCCCGCATTGCCGTGTGACGCTTCCAACGCGCCTCGATGCCCTCGGCGATGATCCTCTCCAATTGCAGCCGCAACGCATACAACAAGGGGATCGCCGGAGTGGCCGGAGTTTGCGATGCCTCCAAACTGCGAATCAAGGGAACCAAATCGAAATACACGCCTTTCCCGGCCAGGACAGCCGAGCGCTCCAGCAGCGCATCCGAGGCAACCCCAAAGGACAACCCGGGAGGAAGAGCCATTGCCTTCTGCGAGCCGGTGAGAACCCAATCGAGGAGCCACTCGTCGGTGCGAACCTCGGTGCCGCATATGCCGGACACAGAATCCACCAGAAGGAGAGCGCGCTCGTTCCCGGCCGCCACATCCGCCAGGCCTTCCAAATCCTGGAGGACACCGGTCGAGGTCTCCGAGTGGGTCACGGTGACGGCGTCGTAAGCGCCCGAGGCGAGCCGTTCCGAGAGCTCTGCAGGGGTGTGGTATTCGCCCCAAGGCACTTCCCAAACGTCGACCGTGCGCCCGCAGGCGATCGCGATGTCGGCGAATCTCTTCGAGAACGCCCCGTTGACCAGGGAGAGGACCTTTCCGTCTCCTACCCCGTTCCTGATCCCGGCCTCCATCAGCCCGGTGGCCGAAGAGGTCGAGATGATCACCGGCCGTTCGGTTAGGAACACCTGTTTCAAGCCGACCTCGATCTCAGCGATCAGGTCCTGGATCGCAGATCCCCGGTGGCCGATCATCGGGTGAGCTTGGGCGGCGAGCACCTCGGGATCCACTTCCGTGGGCCCGGGTAGGAAGAACCGTCCAATCGACATTGCTGCCTGCTGCCTCAAGATATGTGCTCCGTTGGTTCCGAGCCCGCTATCCGTCGGCCAGGCTCAACGCATACCGGACGTTATCCACCATCTCCCAACCGACCAACACCGGGTCACCGTTCAATCGATGCTCCCGCAAGTGGGGAAGGGCAAATGCGTAATCGCCGCCGGCGACAGAGACAAAACGCAACTCTTCACCCTCGACCAGGAGAGAGAAGGCCGCTACTTCCTCCAGGCTCCCCTCGACCGATGTGACCACCCCGCGAACGGTGCCGGAGGTTTGCGTGCAGGCCATGACGACGGCAAACGCCAGGACACCAATCGCTCGAATCCCGAATAGGAGGAGGTGGCGGTCGGCGACCCGAAACGGGGTCAACCCGCCCTCAACGACGTTTCCAACCGCTCCCAGTCCCGCTCCTGTTTGGTCCAGCGGAACCAGATCACCGCAATCGTCCCCCACAACAACAGACCGCCACCCAGTTTCATGATCACGCCGGCGATCGTCTGGTCCACCACGGCGGTGAGGCCATAAGCGAGAGCGGCGTCGCCGTAGACCGGGTAGATCGGGACCGAGGAGAAGGTGAGGAACGAAGCAGGGACTGTCGGGAGCAGGGACTGAAGGAACAGATAGAGCATCTGACCGGGCGGGCTGAGACGGGGGATAGCAGCAGTGGGCGAGAAGATGGGGAGCCACATGAGCATCGCCGCTCCAAAGAGCCAGGCGTGGACGGCGAAATGGACCGGTTGGCTCGTCAGCATCCAGCCCACCAGTTCAGGCCAGTGGATCAAGATGAACGTGACGTTGAAGATGACGAATGCCGTCACCGGTTTGGCGAGGGGACGAAGCAGCCGCGCCACCCATCGGTTTCCGAGCGTGAGGTCACCCAACCAGCGAGGGCAGCCACGGAGCAGCAATGGAGGCACCACCAAGGCAATCACCATGTGCTCGATCATGTGCAAAGTGAACAATGCTGTTTCTCCGATGTCGTGGATCGGCCACCCGGAAACCACAAAGAGCAAGGTGAGGGCCCCGTACCACTGCCAGCGTTGGCCCGCCCTGGCCCGGGGCGCTTCGGGGGCGATCAGTGGCCGGAGACGCTTGTCGGCGTACCAGTACCCGAAGCCGAGGACGAAGACCAACAGATAGACGTCGAAATGTGGGTGCCAGGGGGGCAATGGCATCAGGAACCCCGGATGACCAGGACTCCCAGAGCAGCAAGGACCACGGTGTAGAGAGAAGCGGCCAGCACGAACCCCCCGGTGAAGAACTTGCTCAGGGTGGCCTTCTCATAACGGAGGTGCATGTAGAAGGCCACGACGATGACGAACTTCAACGTGGCGAGAACGATGAGCAAGACCGCGTTCAGGGAACCGAGGTCGTACGACAGGTTCACGTAGTAGAGCGCCACTTCGATCGCGGTGAGCACCCCCAACAGCACCGCGATCTTCCAGTACTGGGCGGGGGTCGGGTGGTGGTGCTCGGTGGTCATGCTGGAGGCACCGACAGCAGATAAACGACGGTGAAGATCACGATCCAGATGATGTCGACGAAGTGCCAGTAGAGGCCGACCAGTTCGAGGTTCATCCCGTGCTTCTCACTGAGGCCACCCGGACGTCGTGAGATCCCCCACAGGGACAGGAGCATGATCACGCCGAGGGCTACATGGGTGCCATGGAATCCGGTGAGAACGTAGAACGCAGAGGCCGCCGGGTTGGTGGTGAGCTTCATGTTGGAGTTGACGATGAACTCGGTGAACTCGAAAACCTGGCCGCCGAGGAACACCGAGCCCAGGGCCGCCGTAGCAAACAGCCAGGTCCGGGTTCCGTTCATGTCGCCGCGGGTCAATGCGTTGTGGGCGAGGACCATCGTCAGTGAGCTCATCAACAAGACAAATGAGCTGACCGAGGTGAATGGGATGTCGTAGATCTCGGAGGGATAGATGCCGGCGAACCCAGGCCGGTTCGAGTACAGGAGGTAGTTCGAGATCAGGGCGCCGAAGAACAGGAACTCCGAGCTGAGGAACAACCACATCCCGAGCTTGCGGTTGTCGACACCGGTCGACTCGTGCTCCGGATGATCCGGCGGGGCCTCGTGGAGGACGTCAGTCATGTGCAGCCTCCTCCTCGTCGGCGTGCGCTCCGTCGGCGTGCTCCTGATGCGGCTCCTCGAGCGGCTCGATGGCCCACCCGATGACCGAGATCAGGGCGATGAGGACACCGGCAAAGATCAGAGCCTTCCCCCAGAGCGTCCGGTGGTAGATGATGCCGTAGAAGATGGTCGGGAATGCCGTGGCCATGAAGAACGGGAAGTACGAGGGATTAGGGAGGTGGATCGGCGACGCCGGGTTCAGCTGATCGTGCTCGATCTTGGCGACGATGTCGTCGGCGTCGGGCTTGCGCACTGCCCGCCCGTCTGGGCCCTCGTCGTACTTGAGGTGCCAGAAATGGTCGAGCCGGGTCACCACCGGGGGCACCGCGAAGTTGTACTCCGGGGCGGGATTGGGGACCATCCATTCCACGGTGCGGGCGTCCCAGGGGTCGAGGCCAGAAGGTTGGCCGCGGCGCTTGCTCGTAACCCAGTTGACGATGAACACCGCGATCGAGAGGGCGATGATGAAGGCACCCACGGTCACTGCCAGATTCCACGGCTCGAGACCGGTTTCCGGTGCGTACTTCCAGGTCCGGCGCACCATGCCCTGAAGCCCCAGCCAGTGCATCGGGGCGAAGGTGAGGTTGAACCCCAGCAGTTGGAGCCAGAAATGGGTCTTCCCCAGCTTCTCGTTCATCACCTTCCCGGTGAGCTTGGGGAACCAGTAGTAGAGACCGCCGAACAGCCCGAAGATGGCGCCGCCGAACAAGACGTAGTGGAAATGGGCCACGATGTAATAGGTGTCCGTCTGCTGCCAATCCGAGGGCACTACCGCATGAGTCACCCCGGACAGCCCGCCGATGGTGAACATGGCAACGAAGCCGATGGCAAACAACATCGAGGTGGTGAGTCGTATTCGACCCATCCACATCGTCCCCAGCCAGTTGAAGATCTTGATCCCGGTGGGGATGGCGATGGTCATGGTGGAAAGCCCGAATGCCGCCTGGGCCACCGGAGTGATCCCCGATGCGAACATGTGATGGGCCCACACCCCGAAACCGAGGAAGCCGATGGCCGCGCCGGCGAATACCACCGCCGAGTAGCCGAACAGCGGTTTGCGGGAGAAGGTGGGAAGGATCTCGGAGACCATGCCCATGGCGGGCAGGACCAGGATGTAGACCTCGGGGTGGCCGAACAACCAGAACAGGTGCTGCCACAGGATCGGATCCCCCCCACCCACCGGCGCGAAGAACAACGACCCGAACTGGCGGTCGAAGGTCACCATGAACAGGGCCACCGCGATGATCGGAAGCGAGAACAGCAAGAGGAAAGCCACCACCATCGACATCCAGACGAACACCGGCATCCGGAGCAGACGCATCCCCTTGGCCCGCATGTTAAAGATGGTGACCAGGAAGTTGACCGAGGAGACCAACGAGGCGAGGCCCAAGATCTGAAGTCCCAGCGCCCAATAATCCATGGCGGTGCCCGATGAATAGAGGGGTCCGGCGTTGGGCTGGTAGCCGAACCATCCCCCATCGGGCGAGTTGGCGAGGAAGTTGAAACTGCCGGGGCCACCTCCCAGAGCCAAGTTGCCGTCGACCCCTCCAATGCCGTCGGCACCGATCGGGGCCATGGTCGTCCCGAAGATGAAAGTCGAGTAGAGGAAGATCCCACCGAAGAAGAAGATCCACCACGAGAGGGCGTTCAGCCGCGGGAAGGCCACATCCCGAGCTCCGATCATCAGCGGGAGCAGGTAGTTCATGAACGCCGCCGACGCCGGCATCACGAAAAGGAAGATCATCGTGGTGCCATGCATCGTGAACAGGGCGTTGTAAGCGCCTGCAGTGAGAAACTCGGAGTTGGCCTGCGCCAGCTGGATCCGAAGCAACAGGGCCTCGACCCCTCCGATGATGAAGAAGGTGAAGGCGGCGTAGCCGTACATGATGCCGATCCGCTTGTGATCGACGGTGGTCACCCACGACCAGATCCCGGTCTTCGCCGACGGGCGGCGGAAGATGGTGGTCTGCGGGCGCTCGGCAGTGGCGGTCATTCGTTGCTCTCCAGCCAGATGATCAAGTCGTCGATTTCCTGCTCGGTCAAGGCCAGATTCGGCATGAAGCTACCGGGTTTCACCGAGGGTGGATCCGCCAGCCACTCCTTGAGCGCACCCTCCCGGGTCTCGCCCTCACCGGGCAGGGTGGCTCCGGCGAACACGTTGCGGGAGGCGAAGTGGGTGAGCTCAGGGCCGGCGAACGCATCGTCGGGAACCACGGTGGGGTTGGTGTCGAAACGCACGGTGTGACATTGGATGCACCCCTTGGCGATGAACACTTCGTACCCGGCGTACTCGGGAGTGCCCTCGGCGGGGAGTGGGGTTGTCTCCGCCTGGGCCACCAGCCATTCCTCGTACTCGGCTGCGGGAAGTGCTTGGACCCGGGCCCGCATGAGGGAGTGGGAGAGCCCACAGAACTCGGCGCAATGACCCCAGAACTCACCCGGTGCGTCGGCCTGGAGCCGGAGCTCGGTGGTCTGGCCGGGGATCGCATAGCGCTTTCCGTTGAGGGCGGGGACCCAGAAGTTGTGGATTACATCCTCGGAGGTGAGTTTGGCGCAGACCTCCTGACCGGCGGGAATCACCATCACGTTGGCGGTGGCTACCCCGGCGTCGGGGTATCGATACTCGAACCACCATTGATGACCGATGACGTCGATCTCGATCGCGTCGGCACCGCAATCCGTGAGATCGAAGACGGCCGCGGTGGTCGGGACCGCGATCCCGGCCAGGATGAGGGCGGGAATCACCGTCCACAGCACCTCGAGTTTCGGGCTCCCATGGAGTTGTTTCGCCTCCTTGGCACCGTCCCGGTCCCGGTACAGGAAGACCGCAACCAGGATCGCCCCCTGCACGAGAGCGAAAACCGCAGTGGCTATCCAGAAAACCGGCCAGAACAGCTCATCTTCACGACGGGAGAAGGGGCCTTTCGGGTCAATGGCCGAGAGCGGAGCGTCCTCGTTACCGATCAGCGCGCAGGCGCTGAGAACAAGGGCCGACCCGACCAATGCGCCGAGGCGTGCATGACGTTGACGGGACCGGGCCATCGGTTCGGCATCATACGGACCTTGCCAACCGCCGACCAACTTAGGTGGAACTGGCCCGTCAGGGAGCAACGGCGGCGATCGCCGCGCTCAGTTCCTCGTCACGAGCGGCCCCTTCGAAGGAGGCGGTGACGGTCCCCGAGCCATCCACTACAAATACCCAGGGCTCGGAGGGCAGACCCCATTCCACAACTGCAGACACCGGCGTCAGTTGGCTCTGGTCCGTGACCTGGAGATCCTCGTAAATCTCGACGTGGATGAAGTCGACCCCCGGGTAGGTCTGACGGAGGCTCTTGACCTGATCGAGGAGCGGCCCGCAGGTGGCAGTGGCGCAGAACCCGGGGGTGGCGAAGACGATCACGGCAGGTTGGCCGCCGGTGACCGCCTCGGCGACCGACAACTGGTACATGGCAGGATCGGGATCAGGATCCGAGCTGATCACGCCAAGATCGGGGTAGTCAGCGGAGACACGGGTCTCCGACGCCGGAGCCTGGTCACCGCGAGCGACGACCCCTGGATCGTCGACTGCCACAAGACCCATCGGACCCGCCGTGTTGAACCCCTCGGCTTCCAGGGTCACCTGATAGGTAGCGGCCTCGGGGATCACCATCTGAGCGACATAAAGACCCCGGACATCCTCGACGGTCCACATGAACTCGGT
>Ga0214472_10007038_pt1 | contig 11799 bp, 9 predicted proteins | sample RVTome_6_FD_207662 | JGI IMG/M metagenome (GOLD analysis project Ga0214472, IMG submission 207662) | Soil microbial communities from uranium-contaminated site in the Upper Colorado River Basin, Wyoming, United States - RVT140D175 | ecosystem: Environmental > Terrestrial > Soil > Contaminated >...
TGCCCTACCGGATGTAGCGACCGCCCAAGTGCTGTCATATTTAAAGTCCACTGGTTTGAAGCGAGCATTACTCATAAATTTTGGTGAAAGAAGATTGGTTGATGGTATAAAAAGAATATCTCTATAAGCTCTGTGTTCTCGGTGGCAAAAAAGGGAGGTGAAAATGTCGGAAAAGAAAAAGGTGTGTATGATTTGTGGAAAGCCGTCAGAGGTTTCAATCTGCGATGCGTGCAAGGCCCAAATTCAGGGAGAGGCCCTGGACAAGAAACGAAAGATTGAAAAACAAGTTAGAGTTGGTCCCGAGGTTGAGAAGGAAAAAATAATTAAGCATAAGAAATGATTCAATATAATTTTCAAGAATTTAATTCTGAGAATTCATTTAAACTTAAGACCACAGGTTTTGGTAAACTCACGATAAAAGTGGAATGGATAGTCTGGTTAAAACCGTTCACCCGGAGCCTGTCGAAGGGTGGTGTTACGTCCTCTACTCAGGAAGTGGGATCTATGCTTCCATGTGTAAATTAATAATCCTAGATTGGAGTATGGGTTCTACGCAAGAAGTACACTCAAATCAATCCCTTTTCCTTTTAAGGGGAAGGTGAGGATGGGGTGCGAGATCAAAGTAATAATAAAGAGTGGTATTTGATTCTAGGAATCCTTCCAAATCCTCAATACTTCCTTATAGACTTTATTTCTTGGGAGTTTTAACTTCAGTGTAAGTTCTTCAACCGTATCCTTTAAACTAAAGCCTCCTTCTCTATGCATTCTGATTTCTTTCTCTAGTTCATCAATTGATGCCTCTTCATTCATATCCTTATTGCCCTCAACGACTACTGTAAATTCGCCTTTTATTACTTTTTTCTTCTTCAAAATCTGAATCACGCTTGAAATCTTTCCTCTAATCGTTTCTTCGAACATTTTGGTAAGTTCCCTACTTAGAGAAATGTGTCTATCTCCTAGAATTTCAACCGTATCGTTTAGTGTTTCTAAAACTCGTCTTGGTGATTCGTAGAAAACAAATGCGTGCCTGACCTCCTGAATTTCTCTGAGAAATTCTCTTCGTTTACTTTTTATTTTTGGAATGAAACCAAAGAAGCTAAAACTCGATGTCGGAAGGCCTGATATACTTATTGCTGCTATTGCAGCCGTAGGCCCTGGGATACTAATCACGTCGATTTCATTTTCAGAGGCAATTTTGACGAGTCTAAATCCTGGGTCAGAGATGCCCGGGGTGCCGGCATCAGAAACCAAAGCGATGTTCTTGCCAGCTCTTAATTGCCTTAGGAGTTCTCGTGCTTTCTCCTTCTCATTGTGCTCATGATAGCTCGTAAGGGGTTTCTTGATCTCATAGTGAGAAAGGAGCTTTCGGGTATTTCTAGTGTCTTCACAAGCGATGAGATCGACTTCTTTCAGAATCCTGATGGCCCTTAGCGATATATCCTCAAGATTCCCAATGGGCGTTGATACAACATAAAGCTTTCCTTTCATTTGCATCCTGCATCGTGCATCATGCATCGTGATATGGCGGAGGGCGAGGGATTCGAACCCCCAAGTCCTTTCGGACGCCGGTTTTCAAGACCGGTGCATTAGCCGTTCTGCCAGCCCTCCAAATCCTATCAATCTAGGGGAGATTATACATAAATGATCATTGAATTGTAGCGGGGTCGATTTTTTAGTCGTCGGGCGGGCTTGGAAACCCTGCCTATCGAAATGATGATGGTAAAAAAAAGCCAGGGGTTTCGCCCTGGCTTTTTCAAATTCTTGCCTATAAAGATAGAAGGGCTTGGAGCCCTTCTATCTTTTTTATATTTACTTCTGCCCCTTCATCTTTCTCCTGATCGCCCTGAATCCAATCGCTAGTGCTGGAACGAGCGGTATCAGTAAGTTCGCCATCGCGGTACCTAGCTGTATCGGAGCAGCTCCAGCAATTGATGAACAACCATTCTCGTTACCCTGGTTCGCCGATAAACAAATACCTATGTCAAAATCATTGAAGTCTTGACACGTTTGTCCTGCCGGGCAATCAGAACTTTCTCGACACCCTATAATACACACATTACTCTCACAAATTTCTCCAAGTGGACAATCTATATCATCTTGGCACTCCGGAGGTGTGGGTGTTGGTGTGGGTGTTGGCGGTGTTGGTGTAGGTGTTGGTGTGGGTGTTGGCGGTGTCGGTGTAGGCGTTGGTGTTGGTGTCGCTGTCGGTGTCGGTGTCGCTGTAGGCGTCGGTGTCGGTGGTTGACAGGCTGCAGCTCCTGAACAATTTGGATCCGCGCAGTCTGTCAATGCATTTATCTGTGGATTGTTATTGATAAGGTCAGCACAGTTATTGAAGGCCACGCCTTCCTGACAGTCGAGCGAGTTGAAGCAGAGGTCGTTGTTACAATCCACCTTGCCCTGAGCATCAGCAGTATCTTGACAGCCTTGATTTATGCATTCGGGCGTGAGCGCACACTCTGGCAACTTACAGTTGTCTGTACAGGGAAATTCCTTGAACTCAAGTGCCCCTATGTCTGCTGCAAACTGCTGATTACATCCAATAAATGCACATTCATGAGGAGTCATTTCCTTGTCTCTATCTACTCCTGCGTTTGTCGCCATGTCAACAGCGGGAGAAAAGGGAGTTCTCAGATGATAATTTCTCGCACCAGGATTCACAAAGAGAGGATCAGCGCCGAATTTATTGTTAACATTCGTTTGAAATATACATCCCTGGCCTATAAAAAGGTCCGAGGGAGGTATAAACACGTTTGTATTGTTAAAGTTTATCGTAGGACCGACAATGCAATTTTCCAGGTTTAAATTGGCTCCAAGAACACCACACCAAATGTCTCTACCTTCAAGACCAAGCGTATTTATCGGCTGTACGAGCGTGGGAGCATCATTGAATCTGATAATTGAGTTAAGGAGAGTAATGTTAGATGGTATAATGGCAACAAATACGCCTCCACCCTGTCCATCGGCAGAGTTATCAGCAATGGTTGCATGATTTACCAAAACATCGGCTCCATCCGTAACACAAATCCCACCTCCATTGGCCGATAGGGGATCGCCGAACGCTATATTCTGAGCAACGCAAACATTCTGAAATTGAGCGTCTGTAATTAATCCAGGTAATAATCCCTTACCGATATTTATTCCCCCGCCGCCGCATGGAAGATCCGTTAATGCATCTATTTCAGCTTCATTGCCAAGTATATCACTATCCTCAACGGTAATCTTACCACCACATCCAGGAAGTAGGCCAGCAAGGCATCTATTTCCCACGTTGATCCCTCCTCCGGGATTAAATGCCTTATTGTCGTTGATTCGCGCCCTCCTTATATCCCCCAGGGCTAACTCAGTTACGTTGTCGAGATTATCAAACGAGATCCCTCCGCCACTTCCAACTGAGATATTTTCTGTAACGTCAAAATCGAGGCCGTCAAGGAATCCCCCATGACCAATGAAAATCCCCCCACCAGATCCTTGAGAAAGCACTCCGGGATTCCCACTATTCGCATTATTGTTGCTAATCACGGTCCTTGCAGCACCCACCAGTTTGTCCATAGGATTTCCGGGAAATCCTATGGTAACCCGACAGTCGGTAGCGTACACACCTCCCCCTCTACCGGTACCGAGTAGATTCGAACCAGCATTGGCGACATTGCCATTTATGACTGTTGGGAAAATAGTACCCGTTCCATCAAATATCCCATCACCCGTAGGTTTGAGAATAAGATCTGATTCACCCCTGCACGCAAGACCACCTCCATCGCCTTCATTAGCCTTGTTTTCAAGCAAGAAATCAGACTCCATTGTCAGTATCGAGTCGTCGGTAGCAAAACAGCCACCACCACTATCATCGGCTATGTTCTGCGATAAGACATTCCCATAAAACGTAACTACACTTGCTTTCGTATAACAACCGCCACCATCTCCACTGCCGTCTGTCCCGGCAAGATTGTGAAAAATAGTGTTTCTGACAACCTGAAGTGATGAGTCCTTGCTATTAATACCTCCGCCATTGTCCTCGGCCTGATTATCCTTAACTAAAGTGTCAACCATGAACACCTCTCCAAAATCGTCCATAAACACCCTAACGATTTGTATGCCGCCGCCGTCATATGCATGATTTCCCTGGAGCTGTGAGTTCATGATGTTGAGCGTTGAATCTACGACAAAAAGGCCTCCCCCATCTCCACTGCCCCCGCCTCCAAATTCTACTATTTCGTTATTTCTAATATCGCAGTTGTCTATCTGACCATCTGACTCTAAGATCAGACCACCAGCACCACCTATACTCTGAGTTAGAGCGGTATCCGTAAATGAAGCGTCGTTATTCTCGACAACGCATCTATCGAATTGAGTGCTGCCTACTAATTCGCATTCAGTACAATCACACCAGGCAAAACCCCCGCCAGATCCAGGCACCGCCCTGCACGAGTTGATGTCGAGGTCGATCCCGGTGAATCCGCCCGTTCGGGTTACGAGTAGACAACCTCCGGCGATTATAGTATCACCATTGCCATTGTCATCTACACATAAGTCTCCGTCCGACTGGGCATTTCCAAGATGTAAAATTAAACTGTCCAACGTTATGTTCGCCGAATCCTCGATGATTACGGCTCGAGTGTTAGTGTCTCCGGCCACGAAAGTTAGATTAGACGGAGACCTTGAACCGTTTGCAAAATTACTGCCTGGAAGAAAGCCGCCAATGACAGACAGGTTGCTAAAACTGCCTATGCCAAATGGCCCGTAGCCGCCCGCCTCGACCCTGATCTGGTCTCCATTAGCGGATGGCACTCCATTAATTGCGAATTCTATCTCTCGACACGGCGACATTGGATTAGTACATGGGTCGTTTGCATCGCTGCCGGAAGCTGATACAAACTTCGTCCCAGGGACAGCACCAGCAAACGATTCGGAAGCAAACAGCACAAATACAAAAAATATAAGAAAGATAATAGATAAAGGAACGAACCTACTGATATTTGATTCTGATTTTAACATCCTGCATCCTCCTTCAGAGTTTTTTCAGTTATCTCACCCTCAACTGTGGACAAAGCTCACAGATTACTTCACATTTTAAACCTATTTTGAGACCTTTGTCAATACCTTTTTTGTTTTTTGTCATTTAAAGTTTGGACGTGAGCAGCCTATGAATTAAAGGTGTTCACTTTGAAAATCTAGCCAACACACCTTTTTAATTCCAATAATCCATACGAGAAATCGAAAGGGAAAATTTTCTCTTTTATAACGCCGAGAGAGGAGTATGGAAATCTTTCAATTAGCATTGTTCTTTTCTTCATTTAGTAGCTCTTCGACATGATTTCTCAGATTATTGTAGTTTCTTGCGCCTATGACATTGGCCGCTTGCAGCTTATTGTCGTTTCTGGTCTTACCGATAAGTAGAGAGGGAACTGCGCTAATTCCATTTTCTACTCCTGCCTTCTTCTCCCCGAGGATTTGAGATTCATATGTCTTCTCACTGACGCATTTTTTAAAATCGCCTAATTCTAATCCTGAGTCCTCAGCATACGCTATGATCTTGTCCATATTCAGATTCTCTGGATTTGTGAATACAAACTCCTGGAACTCCCAGTATTTCCCTTGTTCTCCTGCACACCTAACGGCATTGGCAGCAGGGATTGCCATGCCGTGGGTTTCCCTTGGAAAATTCCTATAAATGTACCTAACCTTACCAGCGCTTATATAATCATTATCAAGCTTAGGTAACACTTCATTGTGAAAATGTCTGCAAAAAAGCGACTGGTAGTCACAATACTCAATCAGTGTAATGGGTGCATTCTTATCCCCCTTCGCGTAATCAGTTTGCTCGTCAATAGTGATCATCTTCGATCTTAAGGGTACTCCAGGCACGCCAATCGTAGGTCTCTTTTTCAACTCCTCAACAGAAGATGACAATTTCTCATTTTCAATTCTCATTTGTGACAACTCTTCCCCGAGGTTTGAAATTCTCAGGTAAGCTCCGATGGCGAGAATTAAACTTAGAAGAGCCAGAACCAGGGTAAGGATAAATAGATTTCTCATGATAGAAATGCTATTTTATATACAATTCATCTCAATTGTCAACAAGAACAAAGTCTTAGCCCGATACACGGTTCTTAAAACAGGGGCGAAGCCATATGAAGGAAATGTCATTTGGGTAAAGACCTCACCTCTTTGGTCGCGGTACGGTAACTCTCAGCCCTTCCGATGTCCATTACCTCGCGCTACGCTTCCGGTTGACCATCAAGCCGCCGGTCGAGCGGGGTTAGAAAACCCCGCCTATCGTTTCTGCTAAAACCAACAACCCTATCACACTGAGTAGTGAGCCTTGAGCTTAGTCGAAAGGTCGAACTATCGAAGTGTGACTCGACGTATTGACTATCCTCTGGTTGTGGCCTTTCGAAAATATCATGCTGCCAATTCGAAGATTCTCTTTATATGATTCTTGGGTATTTCAATAGGCTCTATTCTATCGTCTATATTCTCTCTCCACCGTTTAAACTCATATCCGTAGACCGCACATCTTAGCAGCGATCTAATGTGTTTATGCATAACAATAAGTATTGTTTCGTTTGGATAAGAGAGGGCTATGTCTTTAATAGTTTTTACTATTCTTTTCTGGGCCGATTGTATCGTCTCAGTTCCATCGGGTATTGGCACAGACGTGGGGTCTTCTTCAAACCATTTTTTGAAATTAGAGTCATATAATAATTCTTGAATCTGTTTCCCATTCCAACTTCCATGATCGATTTCCTTAAGGCCAGGATTTATATGAAGCGGTATTCCAAGATGATCTGCGTAGGTTTTGGCCGTTTCGTATGCTCTTTTCAATGGACTGCTAATGATCCTCTGTATGCCTAAACTCTCAATTAGGGGTAGGTTAGCGTACGCTTCGTCTCGTCCCTCTTTGCACAAAGGTATATTGGATGTTCCGACGAGCCGCTTTTCCAAGTTCCATTGTGTTTTACAATGACGCGCTAGGTAGATTCTTGGAGGGTGTTCGAGGGTATACATTTGTAGTTAATTAGTGATACGATTTATCAACTAAGCTAACTCAAGATAATCAATGAAGTTTAATATCTTAAGGGCCTACAATAAAGGCTATTAGAATTATAATAAAATCTTTTATTACTGAGCGCTTCCAAACTTATATTTTGACTCTTTAAGCTGAGGGAGAAATCGTCCGCCAAGCATAATTGAACCCTGTTTTGTGCCTTCTGTTAATCTCGATATCAAATACTCCGTGTTTGGTCCTAAGATGTTTACACCATGATCAGATTCTACTAAACAGAGTAATTTCATCTCTGATCCGTTCTGGTTTGCGAGCTCATAAACACAAGAATAGTTTAAAAGTGCAGCTTCCACAGTTCCACAAGGCATGGATGGGTTAGTCTCACCTGCGTGATATTCGTTTTGTTTGAACCACGCTGGGTCCGGATATCCATGAAAGTGAAGGATCGGCATACCTTCCTTAATCATGTCATGGGCATAAAGTGCTGCTGAAAGTGCCTGTGCAAGGATTACATATGTATCAAAAGATGGTCTGATATCCCTTCTATTAAGATCAATGCCAACAGGTGTTTGTAGAAACAGCTTCCCCTTCACTAATCCTATTCTTACAATATCTGAGTTTGGATCTAAATTTGTCTTATCACTTCCCGATCTTGATGTTAAAATCCAAATATCAGGAACCTGTTGATAAATGAGTTTCTCTCTCATAACAGTTTTTATGAATAATCTACCGATTTCGTTTTGCCTAACTATTTCGCCGTTCACTCCGTCCAGTTTCGATAATTTTTCCCATTCTTCAAACGTTAATTCTTTGGCACCTTCGTATTTGGGTGCTTCTGCAATTGCTATAAATCCATAAGATACGCCTGTTCTCCCCTCAAAGATCTTTTGGACTACGTCCCTATGAGATAGTCTGGTAATTTTGTCACTGAAACTTGAACCCTGAGGGAATAAGTCGGTATGTTTTAAGTTTCTTCCCAAATTGGCTAATTGAAGCGCATACTCAGATTTTCCCGGGTCGAATTCACCTTTTATAAAGCGATTGAGCACTGGAGGCTTAATTGGCGCGTAAATTTTGGGAATAAATGAATTCAACATGAATTCATCAAGTTGCGCGACAGAAAATGTGGAATCTGAGAGATTCATATTTATAATTGAGATTCTTTCTTCTGAAACACCAATAACGACTTCTGACATTGTTCTAATTATATTCTGTAATCCGATGCTTATCTTTCTCTCGTATGGCGTGTTTGTATCCGCAAACTCGTCGTTTAACGGCATTAGGGTTACGACCTGAGTATTGAAAGGATCCTGAACGTGCTTTTTTGTAAGGTCGTCAGCCCATGCACTGGCCTTTATAATTTCGGTTACTGACTTATTAGGAGAACGCAAAAGGTAATATATTGTTTCCGCAAGATTACTGAATAATTTTCTTGTCTTTGAATAAGGCCTATCAACATCAATAACCGCATTAATATTTCTTTTGATCTTTCTTATTCTTAAGATTTTTGAAATGAGGCCATCTGGCTCAATGTCGGATGCCTTGTTCCACTGTATTACATGGACACCGCTTTGAGTAAGCTTCTCGTATAATTTGTATCGAAAGTCAATGATCGTCTTGTTTGCGTAACCCTTAGGAAGAGGTCTAAAAGTAACTCTGACCTTTTCGGCCATCTGTTTCGGATCGCGAGGATCTACCAGATCCTTTTGGACAGGCATCCCTGCCAAACTTATTATCGTTTCCAGGTCCAGATCCGCCAATTCGGCCATTCTAAATTATCCTCCAAAACATCACCTGCATGAACATAACTATCTCTCCAATAATTTTGAGAAAAGCTTAAACTGTATAACTGTAAACTATTTTTTTTACATCATCAACTTATGCTAAAATTTTTAATATTTCTCACTTGGCAAAAAATACATTAGGGGGCTGTGAATTAAATAAATCTTTTGGATTGTGGTTAAGTTGTGCTCAGTTATAAATTGCAAAAGCTAAGACGCGATTCGCATCGTGTCATATTCACCCAAGCCTTTCATCATTAAATCTCGAACAAGACTCTCAAGCTCTTCTCTCCCGGCTTTACCTTGGGGCAGACTTTTTACATCTATGGGAGGAAAAATTTTCATTGACATCGTACCAGGTTTTATCGACAGGGAACCTTTGGGCATAATTTCGTATCCACCTGATATCACCACTGGTACAACAGGTATCCGAGCGAGCAAAGCTATTATAAACCCACCTTTTTGGAATGGAAGGAGCTTTCCATCGGGGCTTCTTGTTCCCTCGGGAGCTAATATCACAGGGGGTCCGTTTCTGATTTGTTTTGCGATATTTTTAACTTGTTCCGTATCCCTCTTCGATCCATCTCGTGCGACAAAATATTGACCTGTAAGTTTTGATACCCAACCAACGAAGGGAATCTTTGCCACATCATCCTTCATGATTGCTCTCCACTCTATAGGCAGAAAACCGCAATAGAAGGGAATATCAATTGCGCTTTGGTGATTGTACATGATTACACAGGGCTCATCAGGAATGTTATCAAGACCTTCGATCCTAACCTTGATCCCGCATCCTCTAATAAGACAATATCCCCACGGTCTGGTTGCGTACTTTATCACGTGCTTTGGGGCTATTATGGACAGAATTACACCGAAACTACCTATTATAACGGTTACTAGAAAGACCACGATCCAGCAGTATATTGTTGTAATTAATCGATATGCTTTCATCAGGTATTTATTGGAAAGTAACTACGATCCAGGTGGGTTTGTCAAGATTTTTACTGCAATTAATCTTTATTTTATGGTATTGTGAAGTAACAATTTTTTATAGTAAAATCGAATAAAATTCTTATTGACAAAGATTAGTCTAACTGATGATCGTAATTGAAAAACAATTGAGAATTCTCACCTGTAATCTTTTCTACTCAATTTCAATCTATGGATAAACTTGGACATTCTAATTTTGAACCGCCTTCCTCCATAAATTATTACATATTGATTTTCATTATATTTTTAACTTTCGGTTGTGCGCAGGGCTTTCCAGAGTTAAATCCCTCTAAGGAGACATCAACCGCTCCAGGCGCAGTGTGGAGGCCTCACACCGGAGAATATTCTGAGTTTTTCCCGACTGAGGAATTGGCTGGAGTGCCGTCTGAATTAGGAGAATATATTAATGAGTTGACACTTTCCCAATTAGTTGATGTTGCTCTTGTGAACAATCCGACTACTATACAGGCATGGGAGCGAGCAAAAGCTGCTGCGGCTGCTTGGGCGGTGGCACGTGGGATATATTATCCGCAGATCGACGGCTCTGCAGAATATGCCTATAATAAAGGTGGAGGCGAGGCTAAGGGTCTGAATAGATACAAAGAGCAATATGGACACGTCGGTGCCACGCTGAACTATCTCCTCCTGGATTTCGGTGGTCGAAGTGCTCAGTCCCAGGCTGCACGTCAAGCACTATATAATGCAAACTGGAATCATAATCAGGCGATACAGGATGTGCTGTTGAATGTAGCTTCGGCGTACTATAAGTATATTGGTAACAAGGCTCAGACTCGCGCTGATGAAGTGTCTTTGGAGGAAGCCAAGATTAGTTTAGAAGCTGCAGAGCTTCGGCTTGAGGCAGGCGTGGGGACGCTTCCTGATGTATTGCAGGCTAAGGCGACAATGGCGCAGGTGCAATTTGATCTTGTGGCCGATAGGGGTGCAGTGGAAACGTCTCGCGGAACGCTGGCAACTGCGGTTGGTTGGTCTGCGGACACGGAATTTGATGTCGCTGATGAGCCTTCGGAGCTGCCGCTCAAGGCTCTACAGCAAAACGTAGAGGATTTGATTGTCACCGCAAAGAAGAACCGCCCTGAATTTGCAGCAGTTGAAGCTTTTGTCTCACAAAGGGAAGCAGAGCTTCGTGAGGCACAATCTAATCGGTTTCCGCAGCTGTTTGCCGTTGGACAGATCGCAAGATGGTGGGTTCGTCCTGACGGTCTCTCAAGTGATTATTTTACCAACTACTTAGTCGGTCTTCAGCTTCAGATCCCGATCTTCCAAGGATTTGCTCTAGTTAATGCAGTTCGCGAAGCACGCGCGAATTTAAAGGCTGCTCAAGCTGCCTTGCTTGTCGAGGAACAGGTGGTGATACAAGATGTCTGGAATGCATACTATAACTTCCGAACAGCCGCCCAACAGCTAGAGGCGAGCGAAGTACTCGTGGCCAGCGCTAAAGAGTCTTACGATGCATCTCTTGCACGCTTCCGCTCTGGGGTAGGGGATATTGTGGAACTACTGAATGCTCAAACCTTGCTGGCTGAGGCGCGGGCAGAAAAGGTTCAGTCTAGAACAAGCCTGTTTACTTTTTATGCAGAGCTAATACATGCAATAGGGGCAGAAATACCTTCGATAAATAATGGTATTACTAACGCCGATCCTAAGAGTGGTCCTGGAATTGAAAATGAGTAAAAACTCTTTATCGTTTAAATACTATGGCCTAAATTTAATCTTCATATCAATTTGTTCTATGATCCTGTTTTCCTGCGATAGAAGAAAAGATTCGGGCGCTCCCCCTGCTACCGTCGTAACAGTGGCAGAGGCTATGAAGGAACCATTCCCGTTTACCTTAGCTATTTTGGTAATACCCAGTCGGTAAGACTCGGTAGGTATTGGTGTGCTTTTTACTTTTTAATTAGGTTCATTCCGTTTCCAGGAGGTCATGACCTCTTGGGGCTTCAATTAATGTAAATGTGTATATCAAAGCAATCAGTTTTGATCTTATTCCAACTGAGTTGTCTA
>Ga0214472_10007039_pt1 | contig 11797 bp, 10 predicted proteins | sample RVTome_6_FD_207662 | JGI IMG/M metagenome (GOLD analysis project Ga0214472, IMG submission 207662) | Soil microbial communities from uranium-contaminated site in the Upper Colorado River Basin, Wyoming, United States - RVT140D175 | ecosystem: Environmental > Terrestrial > Soil > Contaminated >...
GGTCGGAGCGCTCCATCGGACGCCGGGCTGGATCTCGGAGGTGCGCGATATTCTCGAGCCGGTACAGGCCATCTCGATCGACGTCGGGATCGCCGAGCCTGCCGCCGCCGACGGACGGATGGCGGTGGTGCCGATGGATGCCGGCTGGAGCGACATCGGCTCATGGTCGGCCCTGCTCGAGGCGCTCTCGACACGGAGCGGGGCGAGCCTGGTTGCCTCGGGGCAGCATCTCGACCGGGGTTCCGAGCGGGTGCTGGTGCATGGAGGCGAGCGGCTGGTGGTCACCGTCGGGCTGCGAGACATCATCATCGTCGACACCCCCGATGCGCTCCTCGTCTGCGCTCGTGACCGGGCCGAGGAGATCAAGCCGGTCCTGGACGAGATCGCCGAAAAGGCCGGCGAGCGCTATCTCTGAGCCGATCGGGCCGCCCCCGGCGGCGCTCCAGGAGGACCCGATCCGCCTCGCCTGGCTGGCGCGGCTGGTCGGCAGGACGATGGCGCTCTACCTGCGCCTGGTGGCCGCAACCGCCCGCACCTCGGGGCCGCCGGTCGTCCAGGGCCAGGCCGTCTTCGCGATCTGGCACGAATCGAATCTCGTGGCCGCCACCGCGGCCTTCAGGCTGCGGACCGAGAAGCGGGTCATCAGCTTCAGCACCCGCGGCTTTCGCGGGATCGTCATGAACACGATGCTCGAGGCGATGGGCTCGGGCGTGGTCGCCCTGCCGGAGGAGTCGAACCGGGCCGAGGCGGCCAAGCTCGCCAGAGAGATGGCCCGCATTGGGCGCGAGGGCTCGAGCCTGGTGGTCAGCTGCGACGGGCCGTCGGGTCCATATCGCGTCGCCAAGCCGGGCGTCCTGATCGTGGCGCGCGAGTCCGGAGTCCCGATCCAGCCATGGGCCGTGGCGATTCGCCCGGCGCTGCGCCTCAACGGGCGCTGGGACAAGCACCTGGTGCCGCTTCCGTTCTGCCGCATGCGGGTGGACGAGGGTGCGCCAATCAGGATCGGCCCGCGCGAGGCGCTCAAACCGCGGCTCGCTGAGCTGCAATCAGCCCTCGACGAGGTCCAGGCCCTCGCGGACCGGCGGATGGCCCGGCGCGGGCGCCGTACGATAGGCGCCACGTGACGAAGATCAAGTTCGGCACCGATGGCTGGCGCGCCGCGATCGCCGAGGACTTCACCTTCCACAACGTGCGTCGCTGTGCCCGCGGCGTGGCCGAGTACCTCGCCGCTGAGGGGACCGCGGACCGCGGCGTGGTGGTCTGCCACGACCGGCGCTTCGCCTCGGAGCACTTCGCGCGGGCGTGCGTCGAGGTCCTGGCCGCGCACGACATTCGGTCGTTCACGCCGCCGGAGGCGGTTCCCACCCAGGTGGGCAGCTTCTTCACCCGCGAGCTGGGCGCGGGCGCCGGAATCGTGATCACCGCCAGCCACAACCCGTGGACCGACAACGGCTTCAAGGTGAAGGCCGATACCGGCGGCGCCGGCGCGCCCGAGATGCTGGGAGCCATCGAGGCGACCATGGATCGCCACCCGGAGGACGAGCTGCCGCCACGCCGCGACTACGCCGACGCGGTGGCAGCCGGCCTCGTCGAGACCTTCGACCCGTATCCGCGCTTCCAGCAGCAGCTGGCCAGCATCGTCGACCTCGATCGCATCCGCGCCGCCACGGGCCGGGTCCTGGTCGAGCCGATGTACGGTTCCGGGGCGGGCTGGTTCAGCCGGCTGCTGGGTGGGGGAGGGCTCACCGTCAACGAGCTGCACACCGAGCGCAACCCCTTCTTCGGTGGCGTCAACCCCGAGCCGATCCGCCCCAACATCGACGCGTGGCTGGCCGAGATCCCGCGCTGGGGCGCCGACATCGGGATCGCCTTCGACGGCGACGCCGACCGGGTCGGGATGGCGACCGAAGAGGGCGTCTTCGTCAACCAGCTGCAGGTCTACGCGCTGCTCTACTGGTACCTGCTCGAGGTGCGAGGACAGATCGGCCCGGCTGTCTACACCGTGACCAGCACCTCGATGGCGCCGCGGCTGGCCGAGATCTACGGCACGCAGGCCTACGAGACCGGGGTCGGCTTCAAATATGTCGGCCCGAAGATGACCGAGACGCACGCGGTCATCGGTGGCGAGGAGTCGGGCGGCTTCGGCTTCGGGATGCACATCCCGGAGCGCGACGGGCTGGCCTCCGGCCTCTTCCTGCTGGACCTGTGGCTGACGAAGGCCAAGAAGGCGTCCGAGGTGCTGGCGGAGCTCCAGGCGCTGGCGGGGCCGAGCTACTACAACCGGATCGACATCCGATTCGCCCGGGATGGTTACGAGGCCGTCAAGGCCGATACCCTCGCCCGCCTCGAGCACGAGGCGCCCTCGACGCTCGCGGGAGGTGCAGTCGTGCGTCGCCAGGCGCTGGAGACCGGCGACGGGTTCAAGTTCTACCGTGACGACGGCGCGTGGCTGCTGATCCGCTTCTCGGGGACCGAGGCGCTGCTGCGCATCTACGTCGAGGCACGGTCGCCGGCGGATGTCGAGACGCTGCTCGAGGATGGCCGCCGCATCGCTGCGGCCGGCGTTCCCGTCTGACCCGATGAGCGACGCGCGCGACTTCTTCGGCTACAAGCACCCCGACGAGGAGCCGGGGCGGCGTGACGCGCCCGCCCCCGACGATCCGACCGCGCCGCCCCAGTTCAACGAGGCGATCACGCTCGACGATGCGCGGGTCATCCGCGGCATCGACAACGAGGACATGATCGGCCGCGTCCGGGAGCTTCCCCGCCAGCTCGCCCTGGCGCGCCGGGTGGCTGCTGCCGTCAAGCTGCCGGCGTCCCACACCGACGTCGACGCGGTCTGCGTGCTGGCAATGGGCGGTTCGGCGATCGGCGCCGACCTGGTGGAGGGGATTGCCGGCGACCGCCTTCGGGTGCCGCTGGTAGTGCACCGCGACTACGGACTGCCAGCGTGGGCGGGCGAGCGGACCCTGGTGATCGCGGCCAGCCACTCGGGCGAGACCGTGGAGACCGTCTCCGGCGCGGCCGAGGCGCGACGGCGCGGCCTGCCACTGGTCGTCATCAGCACCGGCGGGGCGCTCGGCGCGGCCGCCACCGCCGACGGCGCGCCGTACCTCCGCTACGAGAGCCCCGGCCAGCCGCGCGCCGCCATCGGCTTCGGGATCGGGCTCATGCATGAGCTCCTGTCGCGCGCAGGACTGCTCGTCGACCCTGACCCGCTCGGGCCGGCGGTCGAGACGTTGGAGGCGCTGCTCGATCGAAATGCTCCATCGGTGGAGACCGATGCCAGCCCGGCCAAGCAGCTGGCGTGGTCGATCTTCGGCCGCATCCCGATCATCTACGGCGCGGGGCGGATGACGGCCGTCGCCCATCGCTGGAAGACGCAGATGAACGAGAACGCCAAGGCGTGGGCCGCCTTCGAGCCGATGCCGGAGGCAAACCACAACGCGATCGAGGGGAGCCTCAACCCTCGCGAGCTGTCCGACGCCCTCTACGTGGTCGAGTTGCGCGACCCGACCGAGGCGGCGGAGATCGCGGCCCGCTACGGGGTCGTCAACGAGCTCCTCGGCGAGCGCGCCACCAACCGCAGCGTGGTGTGGGCCGAGGGCCCGTCGCCGCTGGCACGGGTGCTCAGCGGGGTCGCGTTTGGCGACCTGGTGAGCGTATATCTCGCGATCCTCTACCAGACCGACCCGACCCCGGTTACACTCTTGGCAATGTTGAAGCAGCGGCTCGCTCGGTCGACCGACTGACGGGCGCCGATAGTAACGGCGCCGGATGCCGGCGCCGGGAGGGCAAGCGACGGTGCATTCGAGCATGATCGGCAAGGTCGAAAAGGCAATGCGCTACGCGCACGAGCCTGACCGGGTGAAGATTGGGCGCCTCTCCGCCAGCTTCTCCGGCGACAACGGGACGCACACCGTCTCGCTCGATGCCGACGCGTGGAGCTGCGATTGCCACCTCTTCGAGTCCGCCGGCGGCTGCTCGCACACCCTGGCCATCCAGAAGATGCTCGACCCGATGCTCAGCGACGCCGCCAAGGACACGCCGCTCTACGGCAAGAGCGAGGTGGCCGTCCCCGCGTAGGGCCTGCCCCGCATCCGCAATCGAGGCCCGCCAGGCGCCTGCCGCCGGCGGGCCTTCTGCTACCATCGGCGCCTTATCAACTGAAGACCGCGTCGGGTGCCGTGGCCGCAAGGACCACGGGTCAATGGAGAAGCCGGTGAGACGCCGGCACAGTCCCGCTACTGTATCCGCCCCGCGCCGCCCCACCGGGCGAGCGAGGTCGGGAGTCAGGTCGCCAGCCCGCACGCGATGTCCAGCCCCCTCGTGTGAAAGGGAACGGCATCACCATGACTCCCCGTCTTCGGCTCCTCCTCCCTCCCCTCCTGGCCCTGGTGCTGGCTGCCTGCGCGCCCGCGGGGAGCCCCTCGCCGAGCGCCGAGTCGTCGTCGGCGGCCTCGCCGTCGGCCTCGGCGGCTGTCTATCCGCTCTCGCTGACCGATGACGCCGGACGGGCCGTCAGCCTGGCGGCCGAACCCACGCGGATCGTCAGCCTCGCCCCGTCGAACACCGAGATCGTGTGCGCCGTCGGCGCGTGCGATCGCCTCGTGGGAGTGACCGATGCCGATGACTACCCGGCCGAGGTCAGCCAGGTCGACAAGGTGGTGATCGCAGCGCAGGTCGACGTGGAGAAGGTGGTCGCCGCCGATCCGGAGCTCATCCTGGCCGCCGGCAACGAGCTCACGCCGAGCACCGTGATCACGCGCCTCGCCGATCTCGGCTACCCGGTCCTGGTCCTCTACCCCGAGTCCCTCGCCGAGCTGTACGCCGACATCGAGCTCGTCGGACGGGCGCTGGACGCCACGACGCAGGCCGCGGACGCGGTGAGCGACATGCGCGCCCGCGCGCAGGCGGTGGCCGAAGCGGTGGCGACGGCGGAGCGCCCACGCACCTTCTACGAGGTCGCCGTCTACCAGGGTACGATCTATACCGCCGGAGCCGATTCGTTCCTCGCTTCGCTCCTGTCGATCGCCGGCGCCGACCCGATCACCGGGGACTCGCTCACCACGGCAATCCAGCTGGAGGACCTGGTGGCGGCCGACCCGCAGCTGATCCTGCTCGGTGACGCCGCGTACGACGCCTCGATCACGGCGGAGAGCGTTGCCGCTCGCGACGGCTGGCAGGGGATGACCGCGGTCCTTGACGGTCGCGTGCTTGTGGTCCCGGAGGATCCGGTGATCACCCGGCCCGGGCCGCGGATCATCGATGGCCTCGAGGCGCTGGCGCGCGCCATCCACCCCGAGCTCTTCGAGTAGGCCGCCGCGAAGATGCGCGCCGCCGCTGTCACCCGCCAGCGCTTCGTCACGCGCCCCTCGCTGACCCGAGCCGGGTTGGTGCTGGGCGGCGGGGGCGTCCTCCTGCTGGCGGCGATGCTGGCCGCGGTGGCGATCGGCAGCGTGGGGGTGGGGATCGGCGAGACTGCCTCGATCCTGGGCCGGCGGCTGCTGGCATTGCCGATCGCCGAGACGTGGAGCCCCGCCGCCGAGACGATCATCTTCGAGCTGCGCCTGCCGAGAGTGATGACGGCGATGCTGGTCGGTGGCGGATTGGCGATGGCCGGAACCGTCTTCCAGGCCCTGCTGCGCAACCCGATGGCCGACCCGTACATCATCGGCACCGCTTCCGGCGCATCGCTCGGGGCGATCATCGGGATCCTGGCCCCGCTCCTGGTGCCCGCTCTAGCGGTCGGTGCGGGGACCGCCTGGCTCGGGCTCGGGATGGTGCAGGCCCTCGCGTTCGTGGGAGGGATCAGCACGGTCCTGCTGGTCTACGCCGTGGCTCGAGGCAACGGCCGGGTGCCGGTGGTCACCCTGCTGCTGACCGGGTACGCCGTCTCGTCGGTGCTGGCGGCATGCGTGGCGTTATTGATGTTCGTGTCGGGGCGCGCGCTGGGGGCGATCTTCGGCTGGCTGATGGGATCGCTGGCGGGTGCCACCTGGCCAAGCCTCGCCTTCGCCGCGCCGCTGCTGGCGCTGAGCTTCGCCCTTCTGCTGGTTCGCTGGCGACGCCTGAACCTCCTCCTGCTGGGCGATGACCAGGCGGCCCACCTGGGTGTCGAGGTCGAGCGCGAGAAGCTGGTGCTGACGATGCTGGCGACCCTGGCGACCTCGGCTGCCGTCGCCATCTCGGGCACCATCGGCTTCGTGGGCCTGGTGGTGCCGCATCTGTTGCGCCTGGCGACCGGGCCCGATCATCGGCTCCTGCTGCCGGCGAGCGTCCTCTACGGCGCCGCGCTGCTGGCGCTTGCCGACCTCGGCGCGCGGCTGGCCGGCGGCATCCCGGTCGGGATCGTCACCGCCCTGCTCGGCGCTCCGTTCTTCATCTGGCTGCTGCGGCGCTCCCGCGACCTCGGCCGGGCTGCCTCCGCATGACGGTCACCACCGAGGTGCTGGTCGCGGTCGCGGACCTCGTGCTGGGATATCCGCTGCCGGGAGGCGGACGGCGCGAAGTCCTGCGCGGGGTGAACCTGTCGCTCGCTCCCGGTGAGCTGGTGGCGCTGCTGGGCACGAACGGCAGCGGCAAGACGACGCTCCTCCGCGCCCTCGCCGGCACGCTGACACCCGATGCGGGTGTCATCCGTTACGCCGGGAGGTCCCTTCGCGAGTGGCGCCGCAACGAGCTCGCCCGACGCGTGGCGGTGCTGCCGCAACAGCTGGAGCTGCCGCTCGGCTTCCGGGTCTCGGAGCTGGTGGCGATGGGGCGCGCCCCGCACGCGCGACGCCTCTTCGCCTCGACGGCTGACGACGACAGGGCAATCGCGCGGGCGCTCTTCGATGCCGATGCCACCGACCTGGCCGATCGACCGGCCGAGGAGCTCTCCGGCGGGGAGCGCCAGCGGCTGCTGGTGGCGATGGCGCTCGCCCAGGAGCCCGACCTGCTGCTCCTTGACGAGCCGACCCTCCACCTCGACCTGGCCCACCAGGTGTCGTTGCTCGCTGCTATCAGGCGACTGCGTGACCAGCGCGGCCTGACCGTCATCGCCGTCCTGCACGACCTCAACCTGGCTGCCGCCTTCGCGCCGCGCGTGGCGGTCCTCGATGGAGGCCGCGTCGTGGCGGACGGCGCGCCGGGAGATGTGCTGAGCGCGGATCTGGTGCATCGCGTCTTCGGCGTCCAGGTCGACGAGGCCCGGACCGAGGGTGGGCGCCGCCACCTGGCCCTGCACGAGCTCTAGGAGGGCCGGCCCTCGTCGTCCTCGTCGACGGTGATGTCGACCTGCTCCTCGCCGTCGGCGCTCACGCTCCTGTGGACGTGGATGTGGGGGTGGGTCTCGTCCGAGACCTGCGCCTTGGCGACCCTGACCATCGTCCCCTCGTCGACGTCGGAGAGGCGCTCGGCCGCGGGCAGAGCCACGTTTGGCAGCTCGCTCCACAGCACGAGGTTCAGGAAGACGTTCAGGACCGCGATGACCGGGATGCCGAAGAGCGCGCCCCACACGCCGGCGACCTGGGCGCCGACGAGCAGGCCGACCAGCACCAGGATCGGGTGCATCCCCAGCGCGCCCTGCATCAGCCGCGGCTGGAGCCAGTTGACGAGGATCGTCTGGACCGCCACCAGGATGATGGTGGAGAAGATGAACGTGTCGGGCGTGTAGATCCAGGCCGCGGCGATCGGCGGGATGAGGGCCAGCGGCGGGCCGAAGAAGGGGATCACCATCGCCAGCGCGGAGAGGGTGCCGACCAGGAAGAGGAACGGGATCCCGAAGACGATGCCGACGACCGCAACCAGGATGGCCTGGATGACGGCGAGCACCAGCTGCGCCCGGAGGAAGCCACCGAAGGCGCGGGCAACGCTGCTCTCCAGGATCTGCATCTCGTCGGAGTACCTGCGCGGCACCGCGCGGTTGAGCTTGGCGAGGATGCGCTCGCTGTCGATGACCATGTAGAGCGAGAGGATCAGGATCAGGAAGAGGGCGCCGAGCGTCGCCAGGGTGGCCCCGGCGATCTCCTGCGCCTGGTCGAAGATGGCCCCGGCCAGGATGCCGACCTGGTCCTGCGCGCTGTGGAAGAGGTCGACGAGGTCGATGTTCAGCCGATCGAGCCCGAGCGTCGACTGGTAGCCGGCCAGGGTTGACTCGATCCCCACCGCCGTCTCGGGGAAGTCCTCGGTGGCCTGGGCCAGCTGCTGGGTGATCGCTGCCCCCGTTGTGAAGAGGGCGAATCCGAGCAGGACCAGCGCGAACAGGTAGGCTACGCCGACCGCCACCCCACGCGAGATGTGCTGCTTCTCGAAGAAGCGCACCACCGGAGACATCACGAAGGCGAGCAGCCAGGCCAGGAAGAGGATGAGCAGGATCTGGCTGAAGCCCCCGAGGAAGCCGATGCTGATCTGGATCAGCAGGACTGCGAAGTACGCCGATCCCAGGATCAGGAACGCGAGCAGCCAGCGCCGCTCGCGGGGGCCGATGCCGGTCGACTGCTCGGTCACGCGGGCCTCCCCGCGGGCGGGCCGATGCCGGTGGCAGCGCGGACCTCGCCCATCGTGGCTTCGAGGAGGGGGCGCACCTTTGCGGCACCGGCGGCAAGCACCCGCTCGACGTGGTCGGGATCGGCAGCCAGCTCCTGGCGGCGGTCGCGCATCGGCCGGAAGAGCTCGACGATCCGCTCGGCCAGCAGCTCCTTGGTCTCGACGCAGCCGGTGCGGGCGGTGCGCTCGCCGTCCTGGATCTGGAGGTAGTCGCCGCCGAAGAATCGGTGCAGCTGGCAGACGTTGCAGATCTCCGGGCGCCCCGGGTCGGTGCGCTTGATGCGCTGCGGGTCGGTGACCATCTTCTGCACGATGCGCCGGATCTCGTCGGGCTCCGCGAAGATGGGGATGGTGTTGCCGGCCGACTTGCTCATCTTGCGGACGCCATCGGTCCCGAGCACGACCGGAGCGTCGGTGAAGACCGCCTGGGGCTCGGGGAAGATCGGCCCGTATCGGCGGTTGAAGGCGCGCACGATCTCGCGCGACAGCTCGAGGTGCGCCGCCTGGTCCTTGCCGATCGGCACCCGGCTGGCCTTGTAGATGACGATGTCGGCCGCCTGGAGGACCGGGTAGTCGAGCAGCCCCATGCTGTTCTCGACCCCCTCGTCGCGCTTCTCCTTGTAGGTGGGTGTGCGCTCCACCCAGCTCACCGGCACGACCGTGTTGAAGATCCAGGCCAGCTCGGCGTGCTCGGGCAGGTCCGACTGGCGGATCAGCGCGCAGCGCTCGGGGTCCAGGCCAACGGCGAGCAGGTCGAGCACCATCTCGTGGGTCAGCTCGCGCATCTTCTGGCCGTCATGGACGGTGGTCATGGCGTGGTAGTCGACGATCGCGTAGATCGCCTCGTACTCGTCCTGGAGCGCGACGTAGTTGACCTGCGCGCCGAGGTAGTTGCCCAGGTGCGAGGCACCGGACGGCTGGATTCCGCTGAAGACGCGCTCGCGGACGGTCGTCTCGGTCATCGGACGGCGAGTGTAGCGTGCACAGACCGCCACGGGCCGCTCGGAGGCGGTTACTCGACTCGGGGCGGCATAATGCGGCGAATGACCGACCCCGCCGACTGGTCGCGCGCCGCCGATCCTGTACGCAGGATCGGGCACGCGGTCGAGTTCCACGCCGAGATCCCCTCGACCAACGACCGCGCGCGTGCCGCCCTGGCCGAGCCCGCCGGCGAGGGACTGGTGGTGGTGGCGGATCTGCAGACAGCCGGGCGTGGCCGCCGTGGCCGGACCTGGATCTCGCCAGCAGCCGCGAACCTCCTCTTCAGCGTCGCCTGGCGCCCCACGGTCGCCCCTCGGCTGGCCGGCCTGCTGGGAGCTGCCGCAGCGCTGGCGGTCCGGGATGCGTGCGCGTCGCTGGCCCCCGACGCGGGGCTCTCGATCCGATGGCCGAATGACCTCGTCGACGGCACCGGCCGCAAGGTCGCCGGGCTGCTGGTCGAGACCGCCCTCGAGCGCGGGGAGCTGGCCGAGGTGGTCGTCGGGATCGGCATCAATGTCAACTGGTTGCCGGCCGACATGCCGCCTGAGATCGGCGCCAGCGCCACCTCCCTGCGGGACCTGCTCGGGGCGTCGGTCGACCGCGTGCTCCTGCTCACCCGGGTGCTGGATGCTCTCGACGCCGAGGCGCGCGCCCTGGAGCAGGGCGAGAGCCCCGTGCCACGCCTGCGAGCCACCTCCTGGCTCGACGGGCGTGCCGTGGAGGTCGACACCGGGGCCACGACCATCGCCGGTCAGGCCGCCGGCATCGCCGATGACGGCTCGCTCCTCCTCGACGCCGAGATTGGCCGTATGGCGCTGAGCGTGGGCGAGGTTGTCCGCGTGCACGAGCCAATGCCGGCGGGCGTGCCGGAATGAACGATCCGCGGCGGCTCGACGAGCGAGGCCCTGCCCGCGACGGCGATCCCGATCGCGCCGACGTGGAGGCGGCGCAGCAAGACCGGGCGGCCTTCGACGTCCTCTACCGCCGATACCTCGACCGCGTCTACGGTTACGCCTTCTACCAGCTGCGCGACCACCACGACGCCGAGGACGCAACCGAGCGGACCTTCCTCGCCGCCCTGCGTGCGCTCCCCGAGTTCCGCCACGAGGGTGCGACGTTCCGCGCCTGGCTCTTCCGGATCGCGCACAACACGATCGTCAACGCGCGCCGCAGCCGGTTCCGTCGTCGGACCGAGCCGCTCCCCGAGGGGCTGGAGCGGATCGCGCCGAACGCCGACCCGGCCGGGCTGGTGCTCGAAGCGGACGAAACGCGCCGCGTCCTGCGGGCCGTCGCCGAGCTCCCAGACGATCGGCGACAGGTCATCCTGCTGCGCTTCGTGGATGGCCTCAGCTCGCGCGAGATCGGGCAGGTGATGGACAGATCCGAGGGCGCCGCCCGCGTCCTGCTGCACCGCGCCCTGCGCGACCTGGCGGCTCGCCTGTAACAAAGGCCATCTCCCGGTGTTGGCTAGGATGGGGAACGCCCGCACCGATCGAGGAGACTCAGCCTGCCCACTCGCACACCCGCAGAACGCCTGGATGAGGCGGTCGATCGGCTCCTGACCGGACGGCAGCTCGCCGTCGGGCCGGAGCTGGCGCCGCTGGTCGACACTGCCTCGCTGGTGCGCTCGGCGCTCGGCCCGCTCCCCGCCGGGTCGCGCTTCGAGGCCCGTCTCGCCTCGCGGCTGGCGAGCCACGGGCCGGTCGGCGACCTGGTTGCGGCAATCGGGGACGCCACGCGCCGCGAGCTCCGTCACCCGGGCCGCATCCTCCTCACCGGCGCCGTCTCGTCGGCCGCGGTCGGGGTCGGCGTCACCCTCCTCGCCATGCGGCGCGTCGCTCGACGGCATGCCGCCGCTGGCCAGCAGCCGGCGCACCGGTAGGCACGTCCGATGCAGATCAAGCTTCCGTTCTCCCGTCGTCGCGAGGTGACCCCCGAGACGTGGACCGTCTGCCCCAGCTGCGAGTCGCAGATCTTCAACCGCCAGCTGGAGCGGAACCTGCGCGTCTGTCCGACCTGCGCGCACCACTTCCGGATGGGGATCGGGCAGCGCATCGAGCTCCTCCTCGACGAGGGCAGCTTCACCGAGCGCGACGCAGGGCTCGAGTCGGGGGATCCGCTCGGCTTCCACGACCAGAAGCCGTACGTCGACCGGCTCGAGGCGTCGCGCATCAAGACCGGGCTGCGGGAGGCGGCGGTGTGGGGGATCGGCGCCATCGACGGCCAGCGGGTGGCGATCGGGCTGTTCGACTTCCACTTCATGGGCGGCAGCATGGGCAGCGTCGTG
>Ga0214472_10007041_pt1 | contig 11795 bp, 10 predicted proteins | sample RVTome_6_FD_207662 | JGI IMG/M metagenome (GOLD analysis project Ga0214472, IMG submission 207662) | Soil microbial communities from uranium-contaminated site in the Upper Colorado River Basin, Wyoming, United States - RVT140D175 | ecosystem: Environmental > Terrestrial > Soil > Contaminated >...
ACAGCCCGACCCTCCACAAAGCGCCCATCGGCCCGGTCGTCAGGAACGTGTGGTACAACTTCGTCTACCACGTGAAGTGGTCGTCCGGCGCGGACGGGTTCTTCGATGCGTGGGTCAATGGCGTGCAGAAGATGTCCTATCGCGGCCCTACGCTGTACCCGGGCCAGGGCGTCTACTGGAAGCTCGCCAACTATCACACGCCGTTTGGCCAGCCGTCTTCCGTCATCCATTCCCGGGTGATACGCAGCGTCGAGCCTCTTTCAGTGTCTGCCGGACTATAGGCGACGCGTTCGCTGCAGGAATACGGGAGCTTCATAGCGGTCACTGGGTCCGAACGGACCAGCCCGCCCGGATCGACCCGCCCGCCTGGTCGATTCGAGGAGCGCAGGCCGGCCAGGCTTGCGCCGTTTGCCCGCCTGAGCTCTGACGCGGCCAGGAGAAGTTGAGCCGATTGGACCATGCACCGCCGGGCGATGACCCGCATGGTCCGCCTGCCGCGGCGCGTAGATTCGGGTCATGCAATTTCCCGAAGCTGCGATCGTGGTCGCGCACCTGGACGTGGACCAGGAAACGGTGCACGCGTTGGCCGGCTCGCTCAGCGACGAGGAGCGGCGACGGGCATGCCGCTTTCGTCTCGCACGCGACCGACGGCGCTACACCGTCGCGCGCGGTCGCCTGCGCCAGCTGCTCGCAGAGCGCCTGCGCACTCACCCTCGATCGGTCGAGCTGTGCTGCGGGGCGCACGGCAAACCCCGCCTCGCGCCGGGGTCCGCCGCCGCGGACTGGCGCTTCAACGTGTCGCATTCCGGGGACCTTGCGCTGCTTGCCTTCTTTCGCGGCCGCGAAGTCGGCATCGATGTCGAAGCGGTCCATGCCATGCAGGATGCCGACGCCATTGCGGCGTGGTATTTCCCGCCCAGGGAGCTCGCGGCTTTCCTTTCCCTCGCGCCGCACGACAAGGCGCTGGGCTTCTTCGGTGCCTGGACGCGCACCGAGGCGCTCGGCAAGGCGCTCGGCGTCGGCCTGCAGCGTGCGAGCGCGCGCGACGTGGATTCCGGCTGGCACCTGCACAGCTTCTCCCCGGCGCCAGGTTACGTCGCCGCGCTGGCCGTGGAGCGTTCGTGATGCTCCAGGCCGTGCAACGCCCAGCACCGGGCGACGACGATGTAGCCATTTTTCGCAGGACCGCCAGCCAGTTCATCCAGAAAGAGTTCGCGCCGCATCATGCGCGCTGGTGCCTGCAGCACGGCCCCGATGCCGCGGCCTGGACGACGGCGGGCGCCGCGGGGCTGCTGCTGCCCGACATCGCGCAGGAGTACGGCGGCGGCGGCGGCACCTTCGCCCATGAGGCCGTGGTCCTCGAGGAGTTGGCGCGGGCCGGCGTGCAGTTCGGCGCCGGGATCCAGAGCGTCGTGGCCCATTACATCCTCGCCTACGGCAGCGAGGCGCAGAAGCGCGCCTGGTTGCCGCGCATGGCGCGCGGCGAACTGGTGGGCGCCATCGCCATGAGCGAACCCGGCGCCGGCTCCGATCTGCAGGGCATCAAGGCGAACGCCCGCCGCGACGGCGAGCACTACGTGATCAACGGCTCGAAGACCTTCGTCACCAACGGCACGCACGCCGGCCTCCTGTGTCTCGCGCTGAAGACCGACACCAAGCTCGCCGGCTGGAAGGGCATCTCCCTGGTGATCGTCGAGACGCACGGCCTGGCCGGCTACCAGGCCGGCCGCGCGCTGGAGAAGATCGGCATGCACGCGCAGGACACCTGCGAGCTCTTCTTCGCCGACATGCGCGTCCCGGTCGCCAACCTCCTCGGGCCCGCCGAAGGCAAGGGCTTCGCGCAGATGATGGAGCAACTGCCCTACGAGCGCCTCACGGTCGGCGTGAGCGCCGTCGCCGCGACCGAGCGCGCGGTGGACCTGACCACGCGCTACGTGAAGCAGCGGGCCGCGTACGGCAAGCCGCTCATCGACCTGCAGAACACGCGCTTCCAGCTGGCGCAATGCGCGACCGAGGCGCGCGTTGGCCGCGTTTTCCTGGACCACTGCATCGAGCGCTTCGTTGCCGGGGAGCTCGACGACGTCACCACCGCCATGGCGAAGTACTGGCTCACCGACAGCCAGGGCCGCGTCCTCGACGCCTGCGTGCAGATGCACGGGGGCTATGGCTACATGATGGAGTACCCGATCGCGCGCATGTGGGCCGATGGCCGCGTGCAACGGATCTACGCCGGCTCCAACGAGGTCATGAAGGAATTGATCGCATGGTCGCTATGAGCACCGGCGCCGCACCGCAACCCGCCGCGCAGCCCGGCCTGCACGAGTTGTTCGAGCAGCAGGCCGTGCGCACGCCCGATGTGGTGGCGCTGGTCTACGAGCAGCAACGGCTGACCTACCGCGAACTGGCGCGGCGCAGCGGCCTGCTCGCGCATCGCCTGCGCGCCATGCGGGCCGCAGCGGACGACGCGCCCATCGGGCTGCTGGTGGAGCGCTCGCTGGAGACCGTGGTGGGAATCCTCGGCATCCTCAAGGCCGGCGCCGCCTACCTGCCCATCGATCCCGGCTTGCCGCATGGGTCGGTCGCGTTCCTGTGCGCCGACGCCGGCGTGCGGCTGGTGCTCACGCAGACCAGCCTGCTGCCCGCGCTTCCCGGCGCGCCCGTGCAGGCTGTCTGCCTGGACACGTTCGACTGGACCGGCCCGCCGGGGCCGCTGCAGGACGCGGCGCGCTGCCGCCCGGAAGACCTGGCGTACGTCATCTATACGAGCGGATCAACGGGCCGCCCCAAGGGCGTCTGCGTCGAGCATCGCAACATCGTCAACTACGTGCTGGGAGTGGCGCAGCGGCTGCAGCTTGAGCCCGGCATGACCTATGCGACGGTATCGACGATTGCCGCCGATCTGGGCAACACGGTGCTGTTCCCGGCGCTGGTCACCGGCGGCAGCCTGCACGTCATATCCCGGGAGCGCGCCGAGGACCAGGCCCTGCTCGCCGAGTACTTCGCGCGCGAGAGGATCGATGTCCTGAAGATCGTTCCCTCGCATCTCGCGGCGCTGCAGGCCGGCCGCAATCCCGGGAGCATCCTGCCCAGAAAGCGCCTGGTACTGGGCGGCGAGGCCTCGCGGCACGAGTGGATCGAGCAGTTGCACGCGCTGGCGCCGGATTGCGAGATCTACAACCACTACGGTCCCACGGAGGGCACCGTCGGCGTGCTGACCTACCATGTCGGCCCGCGGCCTCCAGGCACGCAGGCCGGCACGCTGCCGCTGGGCCAGGCGCTGCCGAACTGCCGCGTCTACATCCTGGATGCGGCCGGCAAGCCCGTGGCCGCCGGCGAGCGCGGCGAGATCTGCATCGGCGGCAGCGGCGTCGCGCGCGGGTACCTGAACCGCCCGGAGCTGACCGCGGAGAAGTTCATTGCCGATCCGTTCAGCGGGGTTCCGGGCGCCCGCCTGTATCGTACCGGCGACGTGGGGCGCTGCGCGGTGGACGGCAACATCGAGTTCCTCGGCCGCAGCGATGACCAGATCAAGCTGCACGGCTACCGCATCGAGCTCGGCGAAATCGAAAGCGCGTTGCGCGAGCAGGGCGGCGTGCGCGATGCCGTGGTGCTGGCGCGCGAGGATGCGTCGGGCGCGATGCGCCTGACGGCCTACGTGGTGCCCACGCGCGCGCGCCAGCCGCTGTGGGGGTTCGGCCAAGTCCACCTGCTGCCCGACGGCGCGCCGGTCGCGCACCTGAACCGCAACGAGACCGAGTACATCTGCAACGAAGTCTTCGTGCTGCAGGCCTACTTGCGGCACGGCATCTCGATCAGCGACGGCGACTGTGTTGTCGATGCGGGCGCCAACATCGGATTGTTCACGGTGTTCGCCAACCGGCTGGCCAGCGGCCTGCGCACGATTGCGCTGGAGCCCAATCCCGCCGCCTTCGCCTGCCTTGCGGCCAACGCCGAAGCGTGGGGCGAGGCGGTGAAGTGCCTGCCGTACGGATTGTCGCGCGAGAACGGCACGGCGCAGCTCACCTGCTTCCAGGGGCTGTCGCTGCTGTCCGGGTTCCACGCCGATGCCACAACCGAACGCGAGGTGGTGAAGAGCTATGTGCTGAACCAGGAGACCGCTCCGGCGCACGACGAGCGCCACGCGGCGGATCTGGGCACGCTGCTCGATACCCGGCTCCAGACCGCAACCGTGACGGCGCAGCTGCGAACGCTGTCCAGCGTCATCGCGGAGGAGGGCATCGAGCGCATCGACCTGCTGAAGGTGAACGTCGAGAAGAGCGAGCTGGACGTGCTGCTCGGCATCGACGCCGCGGACTGGCCCAGGATCCGCCAGCTCGTCGTCGAGGTGGATCTGCGGGAAAACCTGCGACCCATCGTGGACCTGCTGGAACGGCAGGGGTTCGAGCTTCTTGTCGAGCAGGACCCCCTGCTGAAGAACACGGAGCTGTGCTACGTGTACGCGGTCCGGCCGTCGGCACAGGGCGGCCTCGAGCGGCAGCAGGCGGCCGATGCCCATTTGCGCCCGGTACCTGCGGCGGACGCGGCCATCCTGGCGCCGGTGGTCCTGCGCGGATACCTGAAGGAGCGGCTGCCGCAATACATGATGCCGTCGGCGTTCGTTTTGCTGGAGAAGCTGCCGCTGACGCCGAACGGCAAGGTCGACCGCCAGGCGCTTGCCGCCGTCTCCGGCGGGGAGGCGCCTCCCGCTGCCCGTCCCGCCGAGCCGGAAACGGATACCGAGAAGGCGCTCGCGGCGCTCTGGGCCGAGCTGCTGGCGCTGGAGCGCGTCGGGATCGATGACGACTTTTTCGACGTCGGCGGGCATTCCCTGCTGGCGATCCGAACCGTGGCGCGCATGCGGGACCGGTTCGAGGTGAACCTCTCGCTGCGCAACCTGCTCGAATCGCCCACGGTGCGAGGCCTCGCCGGGGTCATCGACGGCCTGCTGTTGCTGCAACAGTCGCAGGCGACAGCGGATGCGCCGGGCGAGCGCGAGGAGATCGAACTGTGAACCTGCAGCCGTTCCTCGCCGAGTTGCACCGCCGCGATGTCCGGCTCACGGTCGATGGCGATCGCCTGCGCTGCAAGGCGCCGGCGGGCGTGCTCACCGCCGGCCTGCGCGACCAGCTGAAGGAGCGCAAGAGCGAGATCCTGGCGTTGCTGCGCTCGGCCCAGGCGGTTGCTTTGCAGCCGCAGGCCGTCGTGCCATTGCAGCCACGCGGCAAGCGCACACCGGTGTTCGCGGTCCCCGGCCACTATGGCGACGTCTTCAGCTACCGCGCCCTTGCGCTGCGGCTCGGCGACGACCAACCGTTGTTCGGCCTGCAGCCGCCCGGGCTCGACGGCGCCAGCCCGCCCATGGCGCGGGTGGAGGACCTCGCCGCGTACTTTGCGGCGCAGATCCTGGCCGTGCAGCCCGCAGGCCCGCTCATCATCGCCGGCCATTGCGCCGGCGGCGCCATCGCCTTCGAGCTCGCGCAGCAGTTGCGCCAGCGTGGTGCCTCCATTCAAATGCTCGTCCTGTTCGCCTGCCCCTATCCGACGTTTTACCGCTTTGCGCCCCAACTGAAGCAGGCTGCGGTGCAGCAGGTGGAACGCATCGGCAGGCACGTACGCGCGCTGACGCAGCTGTCTTTCGCGCAGGCTCGCCAGTACATCGCCGCGAAGCTCCTCCGGTTGCAGGGCGAGCGCGACGCCGGCCACGCAGCCCTGGCCGATCCTGTTCTGGCACGGCGCGCGCTGGTGTCGCGCGCCACGGTGGCGGCGATTCGCCGCTACACGCCCGTCGGCTATGCAGGACGTGTGAGCCTCATTCTCCCCAACCGGGACTGGTTGCGCTCGGGTGCCGACCCCCTGCGGTGGCGCACGGTGGCGCCGCAGGCGGAGCATTGCTTCGGTCCGGATGGCTGCGACCCCGACCTCCTGCTCATGGAGCCCGACGCGAGCGCCATCGCGGAGCTGTTCAGGCAGTGCGCGGAGCGATGAGGCCATGAAGATCTGCCTCGTCGGATTGCACAACCTGTCGGTCCTCGCACCCGAGTTCAAGGACCGCACGGTGGGGGGCGAACCGGTCCAGCAGACGCTGCTGGCAAGGGCGCTCGCGCGCCGCGGCCATGACGTCAGCATGGTGGTGTCGGACCTTGGACAGGCCGACGGCATGCAGTACGACGGCATACGGACCTTCAAGGCCTATCGTCCCGATGCCGGCCTGCCGGTGCTCAGGTTCGCCCATCCCCGCTGGACCGGGCTGTGGTCGGCGCTAATGCGGGCCGATGCCGATCTGTACTACACCAGTTGCGCGGGCATGGAGGTCGGCCTGCTGGCGCTCTTCTGCCGGCACTTCGGCAAGCGCTTCGTCTTTCGCAGCGCCAGCGATTCGGACTGCGACAAGTCCCGCCTGCTCGTCCGGTATGCCCGCGATCGCTGGCTCTATGCCTATGGCCTGCGGCGAGCGGACGCCATCCTGGTGCAAAGTGCCTCTCAGGCACAGACGCTGTTGCGCAGCTACGGATTGGAGAGCCGGGTCGCCGGCATGCTGGTCGAGCCGCCGCTGTCGACGCCGACGCACGAATTCGACGTGCTTTGGGTGGGCAACATCCGGCGCGTGAAGAGGCCGGACCGCGTGCTCTGGCTTGCTGCGCGCCTGCCGTGGGCCGCGATCCACATGGCGGGCGGCGCATTGCCGGGCGAGGAGGCGCTGTTTGCAGGCGTGCGCGATGGCGCGGCGGCCTGCGCCAATCTGACATTTCACGGCTCCTTGTCGTACCTGGACGCCGCCGACCTGTACGGCCGCGCGAAGGTGCTGCTCAACACCTCCGACGTGGAAGGCTTCCCCAACACCTACCTGCAAGCCTGGATCCGGGGCGTACCCGTGGTCACGCTGATCGATCCCGATCGCGTCATCGAGCGCGAGGGGCTGGGCGTCGCCGTGCGCTCGCCGGGCGAGCTGGTCGGCGCCATCGCCTCGCTGCTCGGCTCGCCGCAAGCCTGGCAGGAGGCCAGCGAGCGTTGCCGGCGCTACATGGCGCGCGAGTTCGGCGACGACAGGATCCTGCCGGCCTACCTCGACACCTTCGCCAGGGTCATGGACGCGGGCAGGCGCGGCCTCGTCGCCATGCCCTCGAGCGAAGCACCTCATGTCTGAAACCCCGTTCATCGTCACGGTCGACACCGAGGGCGACAATCTCTGGGAGAAGCCGCGCGCCATCACCACCCGCAATGCGGCGTACCTGCCGCGCTTCCAGCGGCTGTGCGAGAAGTTCCGCTTCAAGCCGGTCTACCTGGCGAACCACGAGATGGCGATGTCCGACGTGTTCGTCGATTTCGCGCGCGACGTCGTGCAGCGCGGCGCGGGCGAAGTCGGGATGCACCTACACGCCTGGAACTCGCCGCCGCTCGCAGCGCTGACCAGCGACGACTTCTTGCACCAGCCCTTCCTGATCGAGTACCCGGATCGCGTGATGAGGAAGAAGATCCACGCCATCACCGGGCTGCTCGAGGAGCGGTTCGAACGCAAGATGGTCAGCCACCGCGCCGGTCGCTGGGCGTTCGATGGCCGCTACGCCGCCATGCTGCTCGACGAGGGATACCTCGTGGACTGCTCGGTGACGCCGGGCGTCGACTGGAGCGCTACGCCGGGTGACCCGGACGGAAACGGCGGCTCGGACTACACGTCGTTCCCCGATGGACCCTACATTCTCTCTCCCCCGGATATCTCGAAGGCGTCCAGCGCAGGGCTGCTCGAGGTCCCGATGACCGTCCGGCCAAGCAGACTCTTCCGGCGTTCGCCCTGGGCCTATCGCGCGCCCGGCCTGCGCCGGATAGTCAGGAAAGCATCGCCGGCGAGGCGTTGGCTCTGTCCGGTTGCGCTGCTGGAAAAGCACAACCTCTATGCCATGCTGGGACTGGCACGCCAGGTGCGGGATGAAAAGCCGACACATATGCAGTTCATGCTGCATTCCTCGGAGCTCATGCCGGGCGGCAGCCCGAGCTTCCAGAGCGCCGCGCAGATCGACCGCCTGTATGCATGCCTGGAGCTCCTGTTCGAGGAACTCGCCAGCTGGTGCCGCGGCATGACTCTCGCGGAGTTCCGGGGGCGGTGGATGAACGAGGAACTGCGGGTCGCCGCATGATCCGCATCGACGGCTGGGGTGCGAAGTTCGGCGACGTGTGGTACGACGAGGAGCCGTCGCGCAATAGCGGCGTGGATATCGTGCGCTATCACTGCAGGCCTGCGCCGGTCGCGGAGGCCCGCTTCGCCCCGTTCCTGTCCCTGGTCACCGACCTGTCCGTGGAAGCGGACGCGATCGCCGCCGGATTCGGCAAGGATTGCCGGTACAAAGTCCGGCGCGCCGATACGAAGGATGAACTGACGGCGGAGTTCATCATGGAACCCGAGGCGCGCCTGGAGGAGTTCCGCACGTTCTTCGATAGCTTCGCGCTGCAGAAGTCGCACGAGCCCTGCGACCAGCAATGGCTGCGTGCCGCCTGCAATGCCCGCCAGCTCGTCCTCACGACGGCCGCCCGGCACGGCGAGGCGCTGGTCTGGCACGCCTACGTCATTGCAGGCGAGTCGGTATGGCTCCAGTACACGGGCTCGTGCTTTCGCGACCGGGAAAGCGACTACCGCGCGCTCGTCGGCCGGGCCAATCGCTGGCTGCACTGGAAGGACATGCTGCAGTTCAAGGAGCTGGGCGTCACCCGCTACGATTGGGGCGGGCTGTTCCAGGACGAATCCGCGCCGGATCGCGCCGGCATCAACGCATTCAAGAAGAGTTTCGGCGGGCAGGTCGAACGCAGTTACGATTGCACGGTCCCCGTGACCTTCAGGGGCTGGATCTACCTGCCGCTGCGCGACGCCTGGCGCAAGCGGCGCGCCGTGCTATCCGGCTGAGACCTTCACGGCAGGACCCGTTCCAGCGGTCCCGACGTAACCGCGCGCGGCGTGGCGCCGCGGATCACGCGGGCGTGAATGACCGAGGTGGGCTTGCCGAAGGCGCTGTGGTAGTTGGCGAGCTTCAAATAGCAGCCTTGTCCCGGATACAGCGTAGGCCCGCGGTAAGCCATCTTCTGCACGCCGTTGACCCATGCCTCGAAGAAGCCGTCGGCGGCCGAAGACCACTGCACGTGGTAAACGAAGTGATACCACGCGTTCTTCACGACCGGGCCGATGGGCGCGTGGTAACGGCTTGGGCGCTGCTGGTCGCCGTAGGCGATCTGGAAACTGAGACCGATCGGACGGTCCGGCGAGATCGCGGTGGCAGGCATGGCGTTCACCTGGAAATTGGCCTGCCCGCCACCGCGCGCGGAGTTGTGAAAATTGGCGACCACGCCGAAATTCCACGTCGTGGCCGTGCTTTCGGGCGGATCGACATAGTCGTCGGGGAACAGGATCGAGTGTGCCCACCAGTGCTCCCGGCCCTCGTAGCAATCGCTCGCCCGCTGCGATAGCGCAAGGTCGTTGCGCTCGGCCTCGCGGCTTCCGTAAACGAAGCTGTCTCCGGGCCTGGTGTGCAGGCGAACACCCCGCATTCCAGCGACAGCCACCACCGACGCGCGGCCCGCCACTTTTGCCTGTTCCCTGAAGCCGCAGTCTTCCGGCGTGCTTTTGAACAAGCAGGCGTATGCGACGCTGTCGGCGGCCGAAACCACCGAAATGAGTGACAGGCCAAGCACTGCGAGTGAAAACCTGGCCATGGCGCTACCCTCCGCGCGTCCCCAATTGTCCGGCAACAAGCTGATAAGAGGTGCGCACGTAATAGCTGCACCAGCACGCAATGCCCAGCCACTTGGCTCCGTCTTCAAGAAAGTACTCCCAATGATCAAGGCGCCGCAACCATGGCTCAAGCATCGCGTCCATGACTACAGAAGTCGCGAGGAATCCCAGCGCCAACAACAAGACACCGAAATTCGTTCGCAATATGGCTCGTCTGAACGCGAAGAGATAGGCAGATACGGCAATCCCCAAAGCCGCGTAGACGACCTTTTCATGCACACCAAGATACCGCGGCGCCAACTCGTCATGGAACAGGAAGAAATCATCAAACAGGAGGTAGGCGGACAACAGCGCGGAGGAAAGAAGAAACCAGAACGGTTCTCTCGGCCTGGCATTGCGAAGGGTCATCGCTGCGAAAGCACATATCGATGCAGCCGCACTCCACAGGAGAATCCCGAGGTACGAAAGCACACCCGTGAGCGGGTGAAGATTCGCAGTGGCGGTAACGTCCCGGGTCATGACATCCATATTCACTTGAAAAAGCACGCCTGCCGCCGCCATTGCCGCAAGAATGGCGAGGGATGGAACGAAGGTAATCAGTAGCTGCGGCACGTCAGCGCGCGCGCGGCAACCGCGGCATGAGTCTCAGGGCCGGCGGCAGCCGCCTCAGGACGACTTCAGATAGTTTTTCCCAGTACTGGTGCAGCGTCGGGACCGGGTCGCGCGCATCCCAGGTGAGATGGTGGTGGCTGGTGAGCGTGCTCCAGAGCATTTTGAGCGCCCAGCCAAGGCGCTCGGCCCCGCTTTGCCGCCCGTGCCTGCAGCAAGCGAGCCAGCCCAGCGCGTCGCCGTACAGCCAGTGGTAGCGCTTGCCGGTGCGGTAAGCCGTGGCCAGCGCAGCCGGCGCATGGCGCGCGGCAATCTCCACTGCGATGCGCGGATAGTCGTACCCCAGGCGATAAGGCAGCGCCACGGTGCTGTCCATTCTCGGGTTGAATTCGAGGAAGGCGACGCTTGCGCAGTGCTCGTCGACCATGAACTGGATGCAGCCGACGCCGTCGTAGCCGAGGGCTTCGACCAGGCGTTCGCAGTACGTGCGCAGTTCGGGCGAAATCGGCACCGAGACGCCCTCGACGCCGATGCCGGTGCCGTCGAACTCGTCGGTGCGCAGCACCTCTTGCTGGAACAACGCCACGATACGGCCGCGATCGGCGGCGACGTGGCAGTTCTGGCGCTCGCCGGGGGCGAACTTCTGCAGCACCAGCGACTGCGGATCCGGGTCGCTGCGCAGCTCGCCGAGAAGGCTGTCGAACTCGACGGGCGTGCGCAGAATGATGGCTTTCTTGAGCTTGATGGGCGCGGAGGAATCCTTGCGCTTGACCACCACCGGGAAGCCCATGTCGCGAGCGGCGCGCGACCAGTCTTCGCAATCGGTGTATTCGCGCCAGGGTGCGGTCGGAATGCCGAGCGTAGGGGTCAAGTCGTAGAGCGCGCGCTTGTCGAAGCAGCGCAGCACCGTGGCCGGGTCGGGCATCACCCAGGTGGCGAGCGGCATGAAGCGTTCCGCGGCGCACGCTATGCAGCGCGCCTGGTTTTCACCGACGGGGAATACGTAGTCGGGTTTCTCGTGCCTCAGGTAGGCCTCGATCTGGTCGAGGAAGCGGTCGCGGTTGGATTCGTCGAACACGCGCACGTCCGAGACATAGCGCGAAAGCGCGGTCGAGCTACGCCATTGATCGGTGCCCAGGGCGATCCGGAAGCCGCCGCGCGCCAGGGACCGGACGATCGTCACCGTCTGCCGATAGTCCCCGAGGACCAGGACGCGGCCGCCTTTGCCTGACATTCCGCCATGCTGCAGCGCGCGTACTACAGAGCGTGCACCGCTAATCGACACCGGGTGCCTCCGTTAGGACTACGAACTGCTTCGCTATCTGAGTATGCCTACGCCGATCCTCGTGGCCTGGCCGCTGGTCGACGTGAGAACGAACGTGCTGCCGCCGGCGAGCACGTTCCCGGCGAGACCGCCGTCCGTCGTCAGCGTCCCGTTTGCGGCGACGGTGTAGGTGCCGTTGCCCGACAC